>ERZ651768.665-NODE-665-length-25767-cov-3.848774_pt1 | contig 25767 bp, 20 predicted proteins | sample MGYA00514754_ERZ651768 | MGnify/ENA metagenome assembly ERZ651768
GCATCCCGTTCGTCAGAACGAGGCCACCCGGCATCCATCAGAATGGATTCGTTGGTCGGAGTCACGATGAGCGTGGCCGCGCCGCCCTCGACGTCGATCCAGTAGATGTCGAGCGTGTCACGTGACGGCATCTGAGCAGAGACCACTTGTGAGGCAAGCAACACTGTGGCTCCGACACGCAACAGGACATGCATGGAATTCTCCTTGGGTAGATCGTCAATACTGGAGCCGACGAGCGGACTCGAACCGCTGACCTGCTGATTACGAATCAGCTGCTCTACCAACTGAGCTACGTCGGCTTCGGCGAGGCTTTGCAACCCCTCCTGCACCAAATATCGAGTCTAGCACACCGAATCCATCACGCACGGGAGACCAGTTGAAACCAACTGAACCGTGCGTTAGGATGTTCTGTTACCGGTCTCAAAAAAAGCCTGTTCTACAGGTCCGATATGACACAGTCTGCATCAGAGACGAACGGTCAGATCATTATTCAAGGCGCCCGGACCCATAATTTGAAGGGGATTGATCTGACGCTGTCAAAGAACCAGTTGGTGGTGATCACCGGTGTGAGCGGATCCGGAAAATCGTCCTTAGCCTTCGACACACTGTATGCCGAAGGGCAGCGGCGGTACGTTGAGTCGCTCTCTGCGTATGCCAGGCAATTTCTTGAGCGCATGGAGAAGCCGGACGTCGATCGGATCGATGGCATTTCACCCGCTATTGCCATTCGCCAGAAGAATAGCATTCGGAATCCTCGATCGACTGTCGGTACCACCACAGAAATCAACGATTACTTACGACTGCTGTTTGCGCGGGCAGGTCAGACGATCTGTCGACAGTGTGGCAGTCCGGTGACTCGAGAAACGGCAGAAGTTGTCGCAAAGAAGTTAACTCAACTGACAGACGTCACACATCTATTTGTGGGATTTGTTATGCCCCTCGTTGCTGGCGCAGCGGAGGTCGACAAAGAGGAATTCCCTGCTCTGGTGGAGGAGGAAACCACAGAGGATGGCGCCTCGAAGACAGATGGCTCAGGGAATGGGATTCCCGAGTCTCTTCAGACTGTCGATCTGATTCACGCCACCATTGAAACGCTGCGCCGGAAGGGGTTTGGGAGACTCTATGTTGATGGGCGGGCGGTGGCGTTCAAGGATGTCAATGTTGCAGCGCAGGTGAACGGTTCAATCCTCGAGGTGGTGGTTGACCGGATCAAAGTCGCGCCTGAGATGCTCACACGCCTGACTGATTCGATCGAGATTGCATATCACGAAGGGGGCGGCACGGCCTTTGTGATCGAAGTGGATCAAGCCGGCTCCGGCACAACCCGTCACGAATTTTCAGAACACTTTGAGTGTCGTACGTGCGACCTCGGGTATGAAGTACCTCAGCCCCGCTTATTTTCGTTTAATAATCCGTTTGGGGCTTGTCCGACCTGTCATGGATTCGGCAACATTATCGAGCTCGATATGAATTTGGTCGTGCCAGACCCGAGCCGATCGGTTCAGCAGGACGCGATCGAACCATGGAGCAAACCACACTATCGCAAGAAATTGGCTGATTTGAAGCGTGCAGTGCGTGTGCAGAAGATCAGGCTGGACGTGCCGTGGGAGGAGATGTCCGACCAAGACCGTCAATTCATTATTGAAGGTGATGGTGAAGGGTATGATGGTATTCGAGGATTCTTTCGGCGTTTGGAACGAAAGAAGTACAAGGTCCATATTCGAGTCTTTCTGAGTCGATACCGTGGGTATCTCAAATGTCCTGATTGCGCAGGAACGCGGTTGCGTTCTGAAGCCCGAGACGTGCAGATCGACGGTCGCACGATTGATCAGATCTGTGCACTTACGGTGTCGGAAGGAGCGGTGTTTTTTTCGAATCTCGCACTTGACGATCGGGAGAATGCCATTGTTGAGAGAGTTCTCAATGAGATCCGGAAGCGACTCACGTTTTTGGCTGATGTTGGCTTGGATTACCTCACCCTCGACCGCTTGTCGTCCACGCTCTCTGGTGGGGAGGCACAGCGGATCAATTTAGCCACGTCGTTGGGGTCGGCCTTAGTTGGGACCTTGTACGTCCTTGACGAACCTTCCATTGGCCTCCACCCACGCGACAATCAGCGATTAATTGCAATTCTGCAACGGCTACGCGATCAAGGGAACACCGTAGTCGTAGTTGAGCACGATGCCGACATGATTCGTGTCGCAGATCATGTTGTCGACATGGGGCTCGGTGCCGGCGATCATGGTGGCAGTGTGGTTTTCACAGGTCCATTTAAGGAATTACTTGCACAGAAGCGTTCATTGACCGCCAAGTATCTTCGTGATGAATTAGCCATTCCAATACCACAAAAGCGCCGCAAACTACGGGAGCAAAAGCTTCGGGTGTTTGGTGCCAGCGAGCATAACCTGCAAGACATTGATGTTGAGATTCCACTTAATACGTTGACGTGCGTCACTGGTGTGAGTGGATCAGGGAAATCAACGCTGGTGCATGATGTTCTGTACGCTGGACTCAAGCGCATTAAAGGATCATGGGATAAACCTATTGGCGCGCATCGTGCTATTGAAGGTGGAGACCTCTTGGATGACGTGGCCTTGATTGACCAAGCACCAATCGGTCGAACCCCACGTTCCAATCCAGTGACATATCTCAAGGCGTTTGATCCAATCCGTGCATTGCTGGCGTCAACGAAAGATGCAAAAGCGCTTGCGTTAACACCTAGTCACTTTTCATTTAATGTGCCAGGTGGGCGGTGTGATACTTGTGAGGGCGGGGGGGTAGTCCGTGTAGAGATGCAGTTCCTTGCCGACGTGTTTGTACCATGCGATCAGTGCAACGGTGCGCGGTATAAGCCTCAGGTGCTCGAAGTGAAATACCGCGGACGTAATGTGGACCAAATCCTAAATATGACAGTGCGGGAAGGGCTTCTCTTCTTTAATAATTCTCAAAAAGTTCTGCGTCGGTTGCAGGTCCTCGACGAGATTGGTCTGGGGTATCTCAGGCTGGGGCAGTTAGCGACGACGCTCTCGGGTGGGGAAGCGCAGCGCATTAAGATTGCATCACGATTATCTGCACATGGGAGTGACCGTACTCTGTATATTCTCGATGAACCTACGACTGGCTTGCATTTTGATGACATTGCAAAGTTACTCACAGCGTTTCGGAAACTTTTGCAGGCTGGCCATAGCTTATTAGTCATCGAGCATAATCTCGATGTGATTAAGATGGCTGACTGGATTATCGATCTTGGACCTGAAGGGGGTCTGGCAGGTGGACAGGTTGTGGCCGCTGGACCGCCGGAAGCTCTCGCGAAAGTCGAGCATTCACATACGGGTCGCTACCTTCGTGAAGTGCTTGCGAAGGGACGTTCTCATGCCTATGCGACTGGAACGGACGATAGATGACGTGGGGCTGAGGTAAGCACTGAGTCTGGGATGGGAGAACACTCTCGATGCGACGTCTTAATCGTCAATTTTATACTCAACCAACGCTGGACGTTGCCCGTTCGTTGATCGGGTGCGTGCTTGTCCACGTCACTCGTGCAGGGAAAGTGTCTGGAACCATCGTTGAAACGGAAGCCTACATTGGCGAGGACGACCCAGCCTGTCACGCGTCCTCTGGGCTGACTAAACGGAATAAGCTAATGTACGGAACATCAGGCTGCGCTTACATCTATCTCAACTATGGGATTCATCACTTGCTCAATGTGGTTACCGAACCTAGGGGAGTACCAGCTGCTGTGTTGATTCGGGCCTTAGTTCCACTTGAAGGCATTCCAGAGATGCACCGACGTCGGCAATGCGCACGCAACAGTCGGACCCGGCTGGCCGAGCATGAGTTATGTCGTGGGCCTGGAAATTTGACACGGGCACTAGGTATCGATCTGCGTCAAAACGGACTCAACCTGTGTGGGGCTCAGCTCCACGTTGAATCTGGCATGAGTCGTTTTGAAACTATTGGTTGGAGCGAACGTGTTGGGATTCGAGTGGGCACTGATCGGAATTGGCGATGCTTCGCAATGGATCAAGTCGCGGTTTCAAAGCCTATGACGGGTGTGACTATCAGTGGCCACCCTACTGCCCCAGAGCAATTTGCACCTCGATCTCAAATAAATCGCCATCCCGAATGACACCGAGGGTAACGGCCTTGCCGATATTCGCGTCGGCAAGCAGGCGGAGTAGATGTGATGCATCCTCGACGGAGGTGTCTTCAAATGTTATGACCACGTCACCCGGCCGTAATCCAGCATCGTAGGCTGCCGAATCTCGTCGCATTCGCTGGATAAGAGCGCCGCGACCATCTGGGACACCCAACTGTGCAGCCAGCCGGTTTGTTAATGGCGCTATTTCGATGTACCCGATTGACCCGCGCCGTACCTCACCGAATTCGATGAAATCTTTCATGACACGACGTGCTAAGTTGCTGGGCACCGCGAAACCGACACCTTGGTCACCGCCACTCTGACTATAGATTGCAGTGTTAATACCCACCAGTTCACCGCGACCGTTAATGAGTGCCCCACCTGAGTTGCCTTGATTGATAGCGGCGTCGGTTTGGATAAAATCCTCATAAGTTGCAATCCCGAGATTCGCTCGACCGACAGCGCTCACGATACCCAACGTGACTGTCTGATTCAGTTGAAATGGATTTCCAATGGCAAGAACCCATTCGGCAACTTTCAAGCCTGAAGAGTTGCCCCAAGGCGCAGGTTGCAGGGTCTCTTCGTTGATTTTTAGAAGTGCGAGATCAGTCCACTGGTCGACCCCAACCACTTCGGCTGCGTATTCTCGCTTGTCGACGAGTGTGACTGTTACCTCGGCGTCAGGGTTACCGACGACGTGGTTGTTTGTGAGGATGTAGCCGTTTTGGGAGACAATGACTCCAGAACCCAGACTCTCTTGACGGTCCCAACCGAATAAATCTGGTTCGTCACCAAAAAAATATTGGAAAAATGGATCGCCACCGAACGGTGAAATTTGGCGCGGCTCAAGGGTCTGTGACGAGATATTAACCACGCTCTCGATGCGCGCCGCAGCAATACCCGTGAAGTCTGGGACATTTGTGGTGATCGTGGGTGTGGCAGCTTGCTGTGACGCCACGGTGGCGATGGTTTCTGCTGTCGTTTCCTCGGCGTAGCGAAGTCGTCCCGTTAAAACAAGGCCGGCTAGTAATCCGCATACGAATAGAAGTAATGGTACAAATAAACGTTTCAACATGAATATCCTCCATGCAGCATTCTGACAAGCATACGACGAAATCTGAAAACCTGTTTACGAACAAGGATAATTTTCGTTTTGCCGTGCCGAAAATCATTATGCTACGATTCGTAACTTGCACTGGTAATTATTGTTAGCACAAAGGAAAGAGGGCGATGAACTCCATTCAAGCAACCCGGCTTCGTAAGGGGATGTTGATCAAGCGGGGCCAAGATTTGTTTCGAGTATTAAATTTGATGCACTTAACGCCTGGGAAAGGGCACGGGTTCGTCCAATCACGTCTCAGGAATATTCGATCAGCTACGTTGGTCGACCATAAATTTCGGTCAGAAGATCATGTTGAGCGGGCGATACTTGACGAACATGAAATGCAGTATCTGTACTCAGATGGAGACGTATATCACTTTATGGATACGGCAACGTTCGAGCAAACGCAAATGACAAGCGATACCCTGGGTGATTCGGTTAATTATTTGGTGCCAGAAGCAGTCATTCGTGTTGCGTTCTACGAAGATGAACCAATTGGTGTCGAACTGTCTCAGACCGTGGATTTAATAGTTCAAGACACACCACCTGCCATCAAGGGTGCAACAGCCAGTGCCCAGATCAAGCCTGCGACACTTGAAACTGGTCTCGTCGTTCAAGTTCCCTCTTTTATTAATGTGGGCGACAAGATTAGGGTGAATACTGAAACAAGCGAGTACCAGTCGCGCGTGTAGGTGGGAGCCACACGACGATTTGTGAACAGTTAAGGTAGCACGATGGATGGATCGCCACTGTCGAACATCTTATTGATCTTAGGCGTTGGCTTTTTGGTTGCCAACTTGCGAGTGTTTTTCGCTTACTTTCGATTTCGTCAACTCCGTGGGACGGCACTTTTGACGTGGCGAAATGCTCGTCCACCGTTATATGGTCTCTTGCTTGCAATCGGTGTTGTGCTTGGAGTGTTGGTCTTCTTTAAACTTGTTATTCAGCAGCGTCCTCTGATGCAGTTGTTCGGCGAGAGTATGATGTTTATCTATTACGCTTATGCTATTCAGTTAAATATTCGGATCGGCCGTGGGCTTTACGAAGATGGGATATGGGTTGAGACCGGCTTCGTTCGGTATACGGAGATCGGTGGTTTAACCTGGCGTGAATGCGACCCGCCGACGCTAATAGTCATTTATCGACGGCGACAGTTGGCGCGTCGCTTGGTCGTACCTCAATTACATTATGGTGAGGTAAGACGTCTTCTTCGTCAAAAAATTGCCACTCACGACATTCACTTTACCGGTAAGAGTTTAGATCTTGGTGTCCACGATGAGCGGGATGATGTTTAGTAAGCCAGAAGAACTAACCAAAAGCAGACTGGACTACTAGACTTTCTTGCGAAGCCTTTCACTCAAAAAACAAGCGTAGCCAGCCAATAAGGCCGGGGCCATCAGCTGTGGGGTCATTTAACCAGGCGGGTGGTGTAATCCAAACGAATGCCAATATGGCAAGAACCAAGAGATCGTATTGCCACGTTGCACGCTCGTAGGTCCAGTACGCTGCATTCCAAAGGACTAAGAACGGCAAGAACGCTAGTTGGCGCAGCGTCATACTGTGGCTCCTGTCCGTTCGTGATTAAGCTCGCGCCAGGTGTAGTAGATTCGGTCGGCTACTGTGAGAGCCGAAAGAATGCAAATTACCCAGAGGACCGCAGCCATCCTGTTTGTAAAAGCACCGATCATAAATAAGACAATACGCTCCGGCCTCTCCATGAAACCTACCTTGCATTTTGAGATTAGCGATTCGGCACGTGCGCGTGTGTAGCTCGTTAAGACTGCGAACATCATGGTTAGTGCAGTAATGACCACATAGTCGGTTCGACCCAACTGTGCGTAAAGGTAGATAAGACCGATGAATAATGAGATGTCTGAGAACCGATCCATGACTGAATCCCAGAAGCCTCCAAACTCTGAGCCCAATTGCAATTCTTCGGCCACCTTGCCGTCAATAAAGTCAAAGATATTGGCGACAGTCATGATGGTGCCCGCCAATGTGAAGCGTCCTTGCGCCAATGCCCAGGCGGCCAAAATGTTGATGAGTACGCCAATTAACGTCAATACGTTGGGATGCAGACGTAGTTTGACGCTGATCGCGATTAGCAAGCGGAGAGGGAACATGCAGGTTGCGCCGATAAGGCCGGTGAATGTCATCGAGAACTCTGTTTAGACAGGCGTGACACTATAATACGGCAATCGGCAGATTTTCACTCACGCGGCCCCAGTCGCATTGAGTCTAAGTTCGGCGTCAAGCCATGCTCGCCGGTTTGCAGTGTAGCTTATGCCTATCCAAGATCTCAAGGTTCAGATATCGACATTACCAGAACAACCCGGTGTTTACCTGTACTTCAACGGCGCGGGCGACACCATCTATGTGGGAAAAGCAAGCGTGTTGCGGGATAGGGTGCGGAGTTATCTAAGTGCCCATGGTGCGAGCCCTCGCATTGATGCTCTTCTTGACGATGTCGAGAGTCTTGAGATTATCGTGACCGATTCGGTAGCTGAGGCGCTCGCGCTTGAAAACAATCTGATTAAGCACCGTGCACCAAAATACAACGTCCTACTCCGAGACGACAAAAACTATCCGTATCTTCAACTTACAACTAATGAAGCGTTTCCGCGGGTGCTCGTGTCGCGCCGAGTTCAGCGGGATGGAGCATTTTATGCTGGACCATTTCTTCCGACAGCACTCGCCCGGAAGACCATGCTTCTCACACATCGGCTTTTCGGCATTCGATCTTGCAATGAAGTCATCACAGGGCGTCGGGATCGACCGTGTCTTGAGTACGACATCAAACGATGTTTAGCTCCGTGTGTTGCTAATGTGTGCAGTCAGGAACGATATGCGGAAGCCGTCGAGCACACACGAATGTTTCTTGAAGGGCGAAATCATGAGCTCCTTAATACTCTTACTTCGCGCATGACTCAGGCTGCAAAGAACGAACATTTTGAACAGGCTGCCGAGTGGCGGGATGCCATTCGGACCATTAAAGCTCTCCGTCATCGGCAACAGAAAATGTCCTTGCCTACGCTTGGCGATCGTGACGCGTTTGGTATGCGGCTGGGACCGGCTGGTGTGGTTATCCAAGTCTTTCAGATGCGTCGAGGGCGAGTTATCGATCGTATTGAACTCGTCGCAGATGTCGAGGAGCTGCGTGACAATCGCGAAGAGTACATTGTGCAGATCGCTGTACAGCAGTTCTATGAAGCAAGACCCGCACCGCCGGAGGTGCTTCTGCCGACGATTATCGATGATCTTGAAGCGGTGGAAGACTGGCTTTCTGAGCGGGCGAAGAAAAAGGTGCACTTGTCCGTACCTAAACGCGGCAATAAACGTGCACTTCTGGACCTGGCATCGCGGAATGCGACTATAGGGTACAAAGCACGCTACTCGGAGGAGGTTGTCAGTCACCATGCAGCGATGGAAATTCTTCGGGTTGAACTTGACCTAGCCACATCGTTGCATCGGATCGAATGCTTCGACATTTCTACCATTCAAGGGAGCGATACCGTTGGCGCGATGGTAGTTTGTGAGAATGGTCGCATGATGCGTTCCGCCTACCGAAAATTCAAGATTCGTGGATTGGTAAAGGGGCAGCAGTCTATCCACAGATCTTCTTCAAGTGGTCTCGATTCTGTGGTCGGCAAGCCGGACGATTTTTCCGCGATGCATGAAATCGTATTTCGTCGTTATCGGAGGCTGCTTGAAGAGGGCGGACCGTTTCCAGACCTCATTGTAATCGATGGAGGTAAAGGACAGCTTTCGGCGTCGTATGCGGCCCTCGAAGAATTAGGACTGAGTAACCTGATTGCAGTTGGCTTAGTGAAAAAAAAGGAAGTACTGGTAGTGCGCGACCGTCCAGATCCCATTACATTACCGTCGGCTAACGAAGCTTTACTTCTCTTGCAGCGAATCCGCGATGAAGCCCATAGGTGTGCGGTGACCTTCCATCGCCGCACACGAACTGCACGACAGCTGCGATCGGCACTGGACAGCATTCCCGGTGTCGGTTTACAGCGACGGCGCACATTATTAACGCGCTTTGGTAGCGTGGCTGGTGTGCGTCGTGCGTCACGTGAGGAATTAATGACCGTAGTTGGTGCTCGTGTTGCCGATGCTGTTCTGAGCTATTTCGCAGCAGCACGATAAGGACATGTAACAAAGATCCAGCTCGTAGCACTTGCTCTCTTCGTGTAGAGCCCTTATTCTTGAGTGCCTTGCCCGATTTCAACATTATCGATCTGCTGAGCACATTTATCGTTTTGCTGTTTTCGTTAACCATCCACGAATCAGCTCATGCATGGACAGCTAATTGGCTTGGGGATCCGACTGCGCGGAGCCTAGGACGTATCACACTGAACCCCCTAGTGCATGTAGATCCAATCGGCACAGTTTTGTTGCCACTCATAGCCTTTTCCACCGGTGTACCTATCCTTGGATGGGCTAAACCCGTACCGGTCAACGTAGCAAATCTCAGAAACGATCGCAGCGACTTTGTCTGGGTCGCAGCAGCAGGTCCCATCAGTAATCTGGTGATTGCATTAGCAGGAGCTTTAATGATGCGCCTGCTCGTTGTGTGGGCAACAAACGTGGATGTTTTAGGGGGACAACCGAGCTTCCTATCCTACGATCTAGCTGGGCTAAGTGGTCCCGTGATCAGGATTTTTCAGTTGGCAAACCTGGCAGTTCAGATTAATTTGCTCTTGGCTGTCTTCAATATGATTCCGATCCCACCGTTAGATGGTGGTAATGTGCTTGGCGGCATGTTGCCAATGTGGCTCGGCGAGCCGTACGACCGACTTGTCCGACCGTACGGATTTTTATTGCTCTATGCGTTACTCTTGACCGGAACACTCTGGGCGATTATCGGACCACCGTACCTCTTTCTTTCACGGCTACTGATGTCTGTCACAACCGTATACTGAGACTATGAAAAAACGCGTTTTATCAGGGATGCGCCCCACAGGTCAGTTGCACCTTGGCCACCTGAGTGGTGCATTGAAGAACTGGGCCGAACTGCAGAATCGTTATGACTGTTTTTATTTTGTAGCTGATTGGCATGCGTTAACTAGCGACTATGCTTCAACAGAGGGCTTAACGGATTACGCCTTGGATAATGTGACTGATTGGATCGCAGCCGGTCTTGATCCTGAGCGTAGTACTTTTTTTGTACAATCACTTGTACCAGAGCATGCTGAGCTCTACTTGTTGTTGTCGATGGTGGTCCCAACGCCTTGGCTAGAGCGAGTACCGACCTACAAAGAGCAGATCGATGCGCTGGCGGATCTCGATCTATCAACCATTGGATTTTTAGGATATCCGCTATTGCAGGCTGCAGACATCATTATGTACGGAGCCCATTACGTGCCCGTTGGTGAGGATCAGGTGCCGCATCTAGAATTGACTCGAGAGGTGGTTCGGCGCTTTCACGGATTTTATGGTCAAGTATTTATTGAGCCGCAACCACTGTTGACGCACTTTCCAAGATTACCAGGGCTTGATAATCGAAAAATGAGCAAGAGTTATGGCAATACGATCGATTTGGCTGACGATGCCGAGACAGTGCGCAAAAAGGTCATGAAGATGTACACGGATCCAAAGCGGGTCCGTGCTGACGTTCCTGGTACCGTCGAAGGGAATCCAGTATTTATGTATCACGATGCGTTCAATCCCGATATAGATGAGGTTAACGACCTTAAGACGCGCTATCGGGCGGGCACGGTTGGTGATGTTGAGGTCAAGCAGAAACTGGTAAGTTGTCTAAATAAAATGCTGGATCCGATTCGCGAACGACGAACAGAGTTACTCGCTCATCCGAAAAAAATTCGTGAAATCTTGTTCGACGGCTCTAGTACGGCACGGCGGGTCGCGAAGGAAACGATGGCTCGTGTTCGAGAGGCTGTGAACCTCTCGTACGAATAACAGTGTTCTGGTTTGTCTAAGGGATGTTTTAATTATGCAGCGACCAGACAATTTTGAATCACTTCTTGAGGCCTATCCTGTTAAGGTTGCGAATTTCGAGGGCCCCCTCGACTTACTCCTTTTTTTGATTCGTAAGCATGAGATTGACATTCAGGATATTCCGGTCGCGCTTATTACAGAACAGTATCTTGAGTATCTGGAGTTGATGAAGGAACTCGATCTCGACATTGTTGGTGAGTTCTTGTTAATGGCAGCGACACTGATTCATATCAAATCGCGTGCATTGTTACCGCGGCCTGTTTCAAGTGAAGAAGGATCTGAAGAAGATCCAAGAGAAGCGCTTATGCTTCGACTGATTGAGCATCGGAAATTTAAGGCAGCAGCTGAACTGTTACATGAGCGAGAAACCGTGCGTAGTGCTCAATGGGGCCGTCCTGACGATCGTATCTCAGAGATTGCCGGTGAAGAGTACGAGCCAGAGCTTGAGGTCGATTTGTTTAGCCTGCTAACGGCTTTTCAAGCAGTTGTCGAACGAGCCAAGCAGCGACCGTCAATGGCTTTACCGATCGAACAAATCTCGATCGAAACTCGTATCGAACAACTTCTCGCGAGGCTTTCAGAAACAGAAGCTTCTGGCTTTGAAGAGTTGTTTGCTGATACTTCTTCGCGTGCGGACTTGATTACGACATTTTTGGCATTACTGGAAATGATTCGACTGAAACTTGTCAGGGTATTTCAAGATGGCTCGTTTGGTCCTATTCGGATATACAAACGAGCGCGTCCCGCTGATGCGCCAACACCGATTGGTGATCCATTGGCCTAATCTGAGGTAAAGGAGCGGAGAGGGTGTCTGATCAGTTGAAACCAATTATTGAAGCGCTGGTGTTCGCGTCGCCAGAACCGTTGACGATCAAGACGCTCTTTAAACTTCTTGAAGATGAGCCACAGGAAGATGTTGAAGCGGCTCTTGCGGCGGTACAGGAGGATTACGATCGGCCTGGAGGCTTGCAACTGGTTAAAGTAGCAGGCGGCTTTCAAATCGTGACTCGCCCGGAATTGCACGAATGGGTGCGTCGCTTGTTCCATGAGCGTAGTACACAGAAATTAACAGTTCAGTCGCTGGAAACTCTTGCTGTTGTTGCCTATCGTCAGCCAGTCACAGCGCCTGAAGTTTCTGAGATTCGAGGGGTGAACACTTCGGGCGTTCTAAGTACATTAATCGAGCGTCGACTAATCAAGGTGGTCGGGCGGAAAAAGGTAATTGGTCGTCCGTTTCTCTACGCGACCACACAGGAATTCTTGATTCGCTTTGGACTAAGCGATCTCAAGGATCTTCCTAACGTTGAAGACATGGCTGAAGCGTTTGGGTTAGAGATCGCAGAATCATTAGCCGGAACAAGTACAGCAGAGGACGAGCAGTTTCCGGTGCAAGAACTTGGTGATGCACCACGACAACAGGAGTCCGTGGAAGGAGTTGCGCAGGCAAAAGAGTCTACCTTCGACGATAAATCGAGCATAAATTGAGCGTCCAATGCCATCACCCAAGGTTCGACTTCAAAAGGTTCTAGCGTCTGCTGGCATTTCGTCCCGTCGTGCAGCAGAACGGCTCATTGAAGTTGGACGGGTAAGTGTTAACGGTCGCTCTGTAACAAAGCTTGGAGCAAAGGCTGATCCAGATCTTGATGATATCCGGGTCGACGGTCGGAAGGTAATCACTGGGCTCCCTCGAATCTACCTTCTGGTGTGCAAGCCGCGTGGTTATGTCACCACCCGGTTCGACCCTGAAGGACGTCGAACCATCCTTGATCTGATTTCAAATGTACGTGAGTACGTCTATCCAGTGGGACGACTCGATTACGATTCAGAAGGCCTTGTGATTCTGACAAACGATGGTACGTTAGCTGCTCGACTCACGCATCCTCGCTATGGTGTAGAGCGTGTTTACGAAGTGCGAGTTCGAGGCGTACCAAGCCAGGCGGCGATAAACTCGCTTCGTCGCGGTGTCCTGATTGCTGGACGCCGTACTGCTTCGAGTTCAGTGAAGTTTCTGCGTAGGCTTAAAGCAAAAAGTGGTGAAAATGCTTTATTGCGAGTTGCGATTCGTGAAGGCAGGAATCGACAGGTGAGGAAAATGTGTGAAGCGATTGGTCATCCAGTGATTCGACTTCGCCGCACACAGATCGGCCCACTTCGTGATTCTTCTCTTAAAGTTGGTGAACACAGACTTTTAACTAATTCTGAGGTGGCTGCGTTGGTCCGCGCAAGCGAGGTGTCACACACCCAAGATAAGATGAGATGAGTAGGCTCTATGGCAGAAGCACACACAGTTATCGCAATTGATGGTCCGTCTGGCGCTGGGAAAGGAACCGTAGCTCGTGCCGTTGCTGCCAAGCTCGGGTACCAGTATGTTGATACCGGTGCGATGTATCGGGCTGTGGCGTGGAAAGCCAGCTTGGAGAAGGTGGCTTTTGATGATGAAGCGGGATTGTCGAAGTTGACTGAGCGGGTGACCTTCGGGTTCGAAAATGGTCGTACGGTCATTGACGGTGATGATGTTACTGAGGCAATCCGTACGCCAGAGATGGATGTTGCAGCGGCTGCAGTCGCGAAGTTGCCAGATGTCAGACGTGCACTAGTAGCGCGACAGCGGGCACTAGGCGAATGTGGAGGTTTAGTGATGGAAGGGCGAGACATTGGAACTGTTGTCTTTCCTAATGCCACTGTGAAAATTTATCTTGATGCCACGGCTGACGAACGGGCTCGCCGTCGAGCTGCGGATCCAGCCCATGCGAGCGGAAGAGGCCATGACCTAGCTTTTGTAGCGACCGCCCTTGCGACCCGCGATGAATTAGATCGAACTCGTGCTGCTTCACCGCTGAAACTGGCTGAAGATGCTGATTTTGTCGACACGACCGGTGTTCCCGTTGAACAAGTTGTTCAGCGGGTGCTGACCTTGGTGCATGCCAAGCTTGGTGGCAGTGATTCCGAGTAACCTTAGTTACCTTACCAACGCAGCCTTGGTTAGATCGTTAGGCTGCAAGATCATCTTGTTCGAGTGTGTTGTCATGGTCATTAATAGTCAGTGAGCTATGGGTTATCGGATGTGTTTTGGACCCCATTCTCGCAGTTTCATTGCGCTGTCGAAGCTTGACTGTCTTGAGATAAGTAGCGTATAATCTGTATCTTATCGTTACTTCGAAGAGCGTAGCTATGCGCTTATGGTTGCTTGAACAGGCCTCGCAGATTCGAAGCAACAGACTAAAAAGGGGGAGGGCCCGAAGAGCATGGCCAGCGCAGATGAAACGGAAAATATCGAACTGACTAAAGGAGGTCCAGATAGCACCGTTGTCAACTCGGAACCGCGCGACTTAGTGGAAGATCCCGATACCCCAAACCCGGATGAGTACGCCCGCCTGTTGGAACTGTACGACAGCAGTTTTCGAAATATCGCTGAAGGTGAAGTAGTCAGTGGCACAGTACTTCAAGTCACATCTTCTGAAGTTGTAGTCGACGTTGGCTATAAATCGGAAGGCATGATTGCGATTGAAGAATTCCGTAACGAGCGTGGTGAGATCGTGGTTCAAGTAGGTGACATTGTAGATGTACTGCTTGAGCGTACAGAAGATCGACACGGTTATGTTGTGCTCTCTCGTGAAAAAGCCGAGAAGATGAAGATCTGGGATGAGATCGAAAAAGCCTATAACGATCAAAAAGTTGTTATTGGACACGTCATCGAACGAATTAAAGGTGGCCTTGCAGTCGATATTGGCGTCCGAGCCTTTCTTCCGGGTTCGCAAATCGATGTTCGTCCTGTTAGAAATCTGGATTCGCTCCGCGGGGAAGAACTACGGATGCGGGTCATCAAGGTAAACAAGAAGCGTGGCAATATTGTGTTATCACGCAAGGTTTTACTGGAAGAAGAAAATGCTGACAAGAAAGAGAAAACGTTAAGTAGTTTGGTCGAAGGCAAGGTCATTAAGGGCGTTGTCAAGAATCTGACTGACTATGGTGCGTTTGTCGATCTTGGAGGCCTAGACGGTTTATTGCATATCACAGATATGTCTTGGGGACGAGTCTCACATCCGTCGGAGTTGTTCAAGATTAACGATGAAGCAGAAGTGATTGTGCTTAAGTTTGATCCTGAGACTGAGCGGGTCTCCTTGGGGTATAAGCAACTTATCGCAGATCCGTGGGACGGTGTGGGTGACCGCTATCCGGTGAATGAACGTGTTAGTGGTCGAATCGTAAGTTTGACGGATTACGGAGCTTTTGTAGAACTGGAACCTGGTGTTGAGGGTTTGATCCATGTATCGGAAATGTCTTGGAGTAAGAGGGTTAAACACCCATCAAAAATCTTAAACGTTGAGGACACAGTGGAAGCATTGGTGCTGGGTGTTGATCCGAACGCTCGGCGGATATCACTAGGCTTGAAGCAAATCGAAGTAAATCCATGGCTGCAAATTGCCGATCGTTATCCACTCGGCACGAAAATTACTGGGACTGTTAGGAATGTTACCGAGTTCGGTGCCTTTGTTGAGGTTGAAGAAGGTGTCGATGGATTGATTCACATATCTGACATGTCGTGGAGCAAAAGGCTGCAGCACCCGTCTGAAGTAGTCAACAAGGGTGACGAAGTGGAGGCGGTGGTGCTCAATGTTGACGCTGAAAACCAACGGTTATCGTTGGGTCTTAAGCAGCTGTCAACGGATATCTGGGACGAGTTTCTCTCCAACAACAGCGCTGGCGATGTTGTCGAAGGCAAGATCGTCAAATTGACGAATTTCGGTGCATTTGTTGAGCTTGCCGATGGAATCGAAGGGCTGATTCATGTTTCTGAGTTTGACGATGAGCAGGGTGACGAGAAGATTGAATTAGAGGTTGACCAAGCTTATTCGATGAAAATCATCAAGCTCAGTGCAGTAGACAGAAAGATCGGTTTGAGTATACGGGCGCTCAAGTTAGGTGATGAAGCGGTTGACTGGGCATCTCAGGATGAGCAGTCGGGTTCGCAAGAAGCCACATTAGGCGACCACTTTAAACGTCTTCAAGAGTAACTTAGCTTGACCTTGGTTTAATCGTTTTGGGCAACGAGTAGGGGGAGCGGTATGACAAAGGCGGAGCTTGTTGAAGAGGTTTCGCGTGTTTCCGAACTTACCAAGAAGCATTCCGAAGTCATTGTCGACACGGTATTCAAGAGTATTGTTACAGCTTTGCATCGCGGTGAAAAGATCGAACTTCGAGGTTTTGGGAGCTTTCGGTTAAGGCAGCGTGAGCCGCGGAAGGGACGAAATCCTAAAACTGGCGATAGGGTTGACGTCCCGCCGAAGAAGGTGCCTTATTTTAAACCGGGTAAAGACCTGAAAGAGTTAATTAATCGACGGTCCAAAGAGTCTACGGCTTCAATACCTAGTGTCGCAACTTTGCCAGACACTACCAACTTACGGCAATACTGACGTCTGTATGAGATGTCGCATGCGATCAAAAGCGAGCATCTCGATGTTGCTGATTTCCATCCCGCTTCATTAGGTTCGTGTTTCGTGAAATACCTCTGGTCACCCTGGAGATTGAAATACGTGGTCAGTGCCAACCGGTCGCGGGAGTGTATTTTCTGTGAAGTCTTAACGGAAAATTCAGAATCAACACTCTTGCTTTATCAAGGGGAGACTTGTTTCATTCAACTCAATCTCTATCCTTATAGTCCAGGTCATTTAATGGTTGTTCCTAAGCGACATTTACCTTCGTTGACTGCGGCGACAGTGCAAGAGCGGATTGAAATTATTACCTTGACGGCGCTTGCTGAAGTTGCACTAACTGAGGTTTATGCACCACAGGGGTTGAACGTTGGTATTAATCTTGGCAGTGCGGGAGGCGCTGGGGTTGTGGACCACATCCACGTACACGTTGTACCACGCTGGTCTGGTGATACAAATTTCATGACTGTAATTGGTGACACCCGAGTGCTGCCAGAAGAACTCGAACAAACAGCTTCCAAACTGAGGCCTATTTTCAAGCGTCTGGCTGTATCCGAGAAGAAAAGCTAAATTGTATTGGCGTAACTGATTTCGATTTACACATTCCAGCGAATGTTTAAGATCTATTCTCCAAAATTTGCTTAGCGATTGTTTGCAACTGCAGATTAGAAGTTCCTTCATAGATTTGGCCGACCTTCGCATCTCTGTACAGTTTCTCAACGGGATAATCTTTTACGTATCCGTAGCCTCCAAAAAGCTGCACAGCAAGCGAGGTAACTTTTTCAGCGACATCTGATGAGAAAAGCTTGCACATCGCCGATTCGGTGAGAAATTTATAGCCGCCGTCTCTTAAACGGGCGGCGTTGTAGACGGTAAGTCGCGCAGCTTCTAACTCAGTTGCAGCTTGGGCAAGTTGAAACTGCACTCCTTGAAAATCTGCAATCGGTTTGCCAAATTGTTTGCGTTCCTTCGTGTAGGCGACAGCATGATCCAATGCACCAGAGGCGAGACCAACCATTTGTGCGCCAATGCCGATCCTGCCGGCGTTTAGAGTTTCAATGGCTACCTTATATCCTTGACCAATTTCACCGAGGAGGTTGCTATTTGGGACGAGACAAGCGTCAAGAATTAATTCGCACGTGCTACTAGCGCGAATACCGAGCTTGTCTTCTTTTACTCCGATACTAAACCCTTCCATATCGCGCTCTACGATGAAGGCTGTAATACCACGATGACCCGATTCGGGTTTTGCGTTGGCGAAAACAACGAAAATGTCTGCCTCGGCCGCATTCGTGATCCATAACTTTCTCCCTGTAAGTTCAAAGGCTCCATCACGGGGAATGCAACGGGTTGTCAATGAAAATGCATCGCTTCCGGAGCTTGATTCTGAGAGCGCATAGGCTCCGACGGTGCTGGAAGTTAATCTCGGTATATAGCGACGTTTCAGGTCTTGATTGCCCCATTGGAGTAGTGCATTAATGACTAATGTGTTGTGCACATCGACAAGGAGTGCAATCGATGGATCGACACGTGAAATTGCTTCAATGGCTAAAATAGTCTGAAAAAAATATCCGCCAGCACCTTGAAATTCGTCTGGTACTTCAATACCCATTATTCCAAGCTTAAACAAATCATCGATGAGAGCTCTAGGAATCGTCTTGGATGTGTCCATCTCTCGTACGAGTGGACGAATACATTCGTCGGCGAAGGAACGCACGCTCGTGCGAAATAAAAGTTCTTCTTCGGTTAACTTGGTCAGCGGACCGGGTGTCTCAGACGCATTATTTGTCACGATGTCTTCTGGGCGGATGTACTTACGACCATGGATTTGATGTCATGGTTTCTAGCTGCATTCACAAAAAAGACGAGACTGCCTTGGTTGTTGCGAAATGTTATCATTAAAACGTGGACGGCATGGTAGGGCAGTTGTGCAGGGCTCAAGTTCAGGCTACCTGGCTCGTCGCATGAATCAGCTCATGTCTCGAATCCTTAACTTCTCTTTGTTTTTTGTCGTTTCAGTCCACTTTGGTATTGGAGAAGCTCACCAGATTCCACCTCCTCCTCCTGAGCAGACCCAGGAAGGTCAAGCTGAACAGCCTGTATTTCGTACAGGGATCAATTTCGTTCGTGTAGACGTAATCGTCACGGACGATGACGATAATCCAGTTACTGATCTAACAATCGAAGATTTTGAAGTGTTCGAGGATGGTGATTTACAGACAGTTGAAACGCTACAGTTTTTTGAGATAAGTGGCACACAAAGCTCATCAGAACCACCTAGGGCGATCCGGAGCGTCTACGATGAGGAGGTCGAAGCGAATCGTCCAGATGTGCGCCTGTTTGCCTTCTTTATGGACGATTATCACGTCAGGCGTGGGGCGGGATTACGTATCATTGAACCGCTCGTGAATTTTATTCGTAACGACTTGTCTCCATCAGATCTTATCGCAGTCATGTACCCGTTGACCCCGTTAACTGACGTGCGCATGACACGTAATCACGAAGCGATTATCAATGCGATAGAGAAATTCAGGGGACGTAAGTACGATCACGAGCCTCGGAATGGCTTTGAGATGCGCTATGCCACTGCATCAGTAGAAGCAGTTGAATTCATTCGTAACGAAGTATCTCTGACAGCATTGCGAGCACTTATGACTCGCTTGGGTGGGCTTCGTGAAGGGCGCAAGTCAGTAATTCTTGTGAGCGAAGGGTATACGAATATGGTACCTCCACAATTGCGTAATCCGATTGCTAGTGAATTTGATAACCCACGTCAACGGAATCCATTCATTAGTTCGGATGACCCACGTGAATCGGCTCGCCGGATGATGGCTGATGTGTCGATCCGGACTGACTTAGAGCGCGTTTTTGATACGGCTAACCGCAATAATACGTCGATTTATGCTCTGGACCCTCGAGGTCTGGCTTCCTTTGAGTTTGATATCGACAGCGGTGTCGGTTTGACAGATGACAGCAATATGCTTCAGTCGACTATGGCTACTCTTCGTGATTTGGCCGAGACTACCGACGGCCGTGCCATCGTTAACCGTAATGATCCGACTGATGGACTTCGTCAGGCAGTGCGGGATTCAAGCGCATACTATCTTCTGGGTTATACGTCGAACGACACTCCAACTGACGGTCGTTTTCACGAGATTCGAGTGCGCGTGAAGAGGCGCGGTCTCGATGTTCGTGCACGCAAAGGGTACTGGGCACTGTCTGAGGAGGATCTTGAGCGACTTGAAGCGCCTACACCAGCCGCAGCACCGTCTGATGTCGACTTGGCCTTGCGGGTCTTAGAAGCACGTCGAAACGCAACTCAGATACAAACTTGGATTGGTACAGCGAAAGGCAACAATGGTTTGTCTCGAATGACCTTCGTCTGGCGTCCAATACCACGCGTTTCTGGACGGGCTCCTGTGGATGTATCTGGTGTTGAGGTTGTCGCGCGTGATGAGGGGGGGACGACCTTCTTCGAAGGCCTAGTGCCTGCTGAAACTGCTATAGCGTCCCAGTCCGACTTGTCTCCAAGTACAGAAAAGCCGGTGCAGCTGCCTATTGTTGCGTTTGACGTTGAACCTGGTTTGTTGAGATTAGATTTATCGATCCAAGGTGCTGATGGCAGAGTGTTAGATAACGATGTTCAGACTTTTACCGTGCCTGATTTTACGGAAATGGCTGTAGCACTCAGTTCGGCTATGGTCTTTCGCGCAAGTAACGCATATGAAATGCGTCAGTTGCGAACACAATCGGATGCTGTGCCGGAGATTGGACGAGAGTTTCGACGCGGCGATCAATTGCTGATCCGATTTGAAACCTATGCTCTGGGTGAAGCAAGTCCGTCTGTAGAAGCTGCGTTGCTCAATCGTGCTGGGGACGTCATGGTTAAACTTCCGGTCGTCTTGACTTCAGCAGGAAGTGACTTTTATGAGCTCGGTTTACCGCTGGCGAATCTCGCTCCCGGGGAGTATCTAGTCGAACTGACAGCCTCGATCGGCTTGGAACCCGTTCGTCAATTGATGGCATTCCGAGTGACTAGTTGAGTGGAAATGCCAGCCTAGTTTTATGCGCCGTCAAATAGTTTCAGTCCGTTAATTTCCTAGTGAAAGTAAAGTGACGGCGCATGATATATTTGTGAGTTTGTAAGTGCCGAGAGACTGTTTATAGGTAGATGCTGACAATATTACTGTGAGGGGGATTGACAGATGGTGGCCAAGGAAACAAAGGCTCATTCACATACCGCGACTAGCTACACTTCTGACGTACTAGCTAGTGTTCTTGAGAGGAATATGGCAGAGCCCGAGTTTCATCAGGCTGTTGAGGAGGTATTCACCTCTCTCGGTCCGGTGCTGGAACGGCGCTCCGATTATCGCAACGCACGCATTCTTGAGCGGATCGTTGAACCCGAACGAGTCATCATGTTTCGAATACCTTGGCAAGACGATCAAGGTGGTATTCATGTCAACCGAGGGTTTCGAATCGAGATGAATAGTGCCATCGGTCCTTATAAAGGAGGTCTTCGATTTCATCCTTCTGTGAATCTAGGCATCCTCAAATTCTTGGCGTTTGAACAAGTCTTCAAGAATGCACTAACAACACTGCCGATGGGGGGAGGCAAAGGAGGATCAGATTTTGATCCCAAGGGTAAGAGCGACTCAGAAGTGATGCGATTTTGTCAAAGCTTTATGACTGAATTGGCTCGTCACATTGGTCCCAACACAGACGTACCAGCTGGTGACATCGGAGTTGGTGGTCGAGAAATCGGCTACATGTTTGGGCAATACAAGCGCCTGCGCAATGAATTCACTGGGGTCATAACTGGTAAAGGCCTCAATTGGGGTGGTTCGCTCATACGGCCTGAAGCGACCGGCTATGGTTCAGTTTATTTTGCTGCAGAGATGTTGGCGACTAAGGGCAAATCACTCGAAGATAAGGTTTGTCTTGTTTCTGGGAGCGGTAATGTTGCGCAATACACGGTTGAAAAATTGATTCAATTAGGTGCGAAGGCGGTAACCCTGTCCGATTCGAGCGGTTATATTTATGACGAGGCTGGGATTGACAAGGAAAAACTTGAATTCGTATTTGATTTGAAGAACGTACGCCGTGGTCGTATCAAGGAATACGCGGATAAATATAAGAATGTAGAATTCACGGCAAGGAATGCTGCACTTGACCACAATCCTTTGTGGAATCACCAGGCGCAGTGTGCATTTCCGAGTGCCACTCAGAACGAGATCAATGAAAAAGATGCGTTGGCGATGCTTAAGAATGGAGTGGAGTTGGTGTCTGAAGGTGCCAACATGCCCGTAACAACCGATGGCATCAAACAATTGCTTGACGCAGGAATTTTTTATGGCCCTGGGAAAGCGGCTAATGCTGGCGGCGTTGCTACTTCGGGGCTGGAGATGACACAAAATGCCCAGCGTTTGGTTTGGACGCGCGAACAGGTCGATGAACGACTTCAGCACATCATGAAAGCAGTTCACAAAGTGTGCTATGAAACCGCGGAGCATTTCGGTACGCCAAACAACTACGTGAGTGGCGCTAACATCGCAGGTTTTGTGAAAGTGGCAGACTCGATGCTGGATCAAGGAATAGTCTAGCTGGCTCTGCCTTGAGCCCAGACGGTGGGACACTGTCTGGGGTTCATAAGTGTGAGGCCCCAACCAGAGTGGCAAATCGGCTGGAGCGTATACGAGGGGTAATTACCGATGCCCGATGTTCGGCCCGATAAGCGATCGCTCGGTTCCGGCAGCCGACTCAGAAGCTTCAAAGATCTCGGACGGTATCGCGTTAACGATATTCTTCTTGTCTCCACACTCTACGATTCCTTCATTCTCTCTGAGGACGGGCAACTCAGTGAGGTGATGCTCGACGAATTTCTCGATCTCGATCTGCACCATACACCTCGATTACGTCGGGTCTCAACCGGTGATCATGCACTTCGCATTGCACGTGATGAGGGTCGGTACAATCTCATCATCAGTTCGATGCATGTCGCTGATATGAGTGCAAAAACGCTTGCTGAAAAAGTGGAAGCAGCTGGCCTTCAAACACCAGTGATTAGTTTGGCCTACGACATACGCGATTTAAGTGATGTCGATGTATCTCAGGTTGGTTCCAAAGTGGATCGAGTGTTTCTTTGGCAGGGCGACGTGCGGATCTTGCTTGCTATCGTGAAGTACGTTGAAGATCGCATGAATGTTGCAAGAGACACTGGTGAGATGGGGGTGCAAGCGATTATTGTCATCGAAGACAACGTTCGTTTTTATTCATCGTTCTTGCCGGTGATCTATACGGAGTTAATGCGTCATTCTCATAGCCTGTTGCCCGATGGAATGAACAGGTCGCATAAGCTCATGCGGATCCAGGCACGACCGAAGATTTTACTGTGTGGTACTTATGAGGAGGCTTGTCGCTACTTTGACGCCTATCAAGATGATGTGCTTGGCGTGATTTCTGATGTCTCATTTCCGAAAGATGGCCAGTTGTTTAAGCGCGCTGGTGTCGAATTCGCCAAGCGCGTGCGTGAATTACAACCTGATGTGCCGATTATGTTGCAGTCTGGATTGCATGATCTGGAAATTGCATCAGAGGCGGCTTCACTTGGTGTTCCGTACGTAATGAAGGATTCACCCACACTCTTGCAAGAGTTACGTGAATTCATGAACGAAGGTTTCGGATTTGGTGACTTTGTTTTTCGGACGCCGGATGGTGCAGTCGTATCAGTTGCGCGTGATTTACGTGAACTTGAAAACCAGTTACACACGGTGCCCCCTGAGAGCGTCGCGTTTCATGGCGAACGTAATCATTTTTCGAGGTGGCTTAAAGCTAGAACTGAATTTGAGCTCGCACACTTCTTACGACCGAGAAGAGTCTCGGATTATGAGACGGTTGAAGGACTTCGTGACACATTGATAGATGCACTCCGCTCGTACCGCCGTCAACAACATCGCGGGGTTGTTGCCGACTTTGAAGCAGAGATGTTCGAGCCAGAAAGTGATTTCAGTAGAATCGGTAGCGGTTCACTTGGAGGAAAAGGTCGCGGTCTGGCGTTCGTGAATTTTATGTTGAGTGACTACGATTTAGAGGCCCGTTTCCCAGAAGTCCAAGTTTCGGTGCCAGCAGCGGTGGTGTTGGCGACAGATATTTTTGATCGCACGCTGGAAGAGAACAACCTGCGGGACTTTGCCCTTGAATCGAAGGATCATCAAGAAGTCGCAAATCGGTTTCGAAAAGCCAGGTTTCCGCGTGATGTGTATCAGCAATTACGCGATCTTCTTAAACTGGCTACCTATCCACTGGCGATACGGTCATCAAGTTTGCTTGAGGACTCGCAATACCAGCCTTTTGCTGGCATCTATCAAACGGTGATGCTGTCAAACGATCAAGAGGATCTTGATGTTCGGGTTGAGCGTTTACTTGCAGCAATTCGTGCTGTCTACCTTTCAATGTTTACTGGAAGAACGAAATCGTATTTGGGTACCTCACCATATCGGCTTGAGGAAGAGAAAATGGCGGTCATTATCCAGAAAGTGACTGGTCTCACGCATGGGAATCGTTTCTACCCGGATATTTCTGGAGTCGCCCGTTCGCACAATTTTTATCCGGTTTCACCAATTAAAGCCAAGGATGGTATTACAGCTGTAGCGCTTGGTCTTGGTGCTACAGTTGTTGACGGAAACGTGTGTTTCAGATTTTGTCCAAAATATCCACAGCACGTGATGCAGTTTTCTTCTGTGGATGACATTCTTCGTAACTCGCAGAGGCATTTTTACGGTTTGGAGCTCGGTGGGGAAGAGGATGCTCCAACGACAGATATCGATACGGAATTCAAATTGAAACAGTTCGGTCTTGAAGTCGCAGAACAAGACGGCAGTCTCCAGTTTTTAGGCTCAACGTATTCCCCTGAAAATAACGCAATTTATGATGGTGTAGCACGGCAAGGAGTTCGGCTTGTAAGTTTTGCTCCTGTTCTGAAGCATGAGATTTTTCCATTGGCCGATATTCTTGAACTGATGTTAGAAATTGGTAGAAGAGCGACTGGTTCACCTGTTGAGATCGAATTTGCAGCTAACGTAAAACGCTCAGAAAGTAGCAAGTCTGAATTTACCTTTCTACAGTTACGGCCCCTTGCTTTGTCACGTGAACTGGTTGATATGAACATCGGCAGCGTCGAGAAAAAAGATTTGATATGTTCAAGTCAAGTTGTTTTGGGTCATGGAAAAGTCGATGACATTTTTGACATAGTAGTCGTGTCTCGAGATACATTCGACAGGGCGAGCACCGGTGAAATCGCAGCCGAAGTAGGACGACTGAATGCGGACCTTGTCCAACAAGGTATCCCTTACGTCTTAATTGGCATTGGACGATGGGGATCACACGAACCTTGGTTGGGGATCCCCGTAACCTGGGATCAGATCGCGGGAGCGAAGGTGATCGTCGAAGCTGGATTTGAGAATTTTAAAATTAGGCCATCCCAAGGTTCTCATTTTTTTCATAATTTAACAGCGTTTAATGTCGGGTACTTTACAGTCAACCCCGAGTCTGGTGAAGGCATCGTTGATTGGCCGTGGCTGTCGGCACAGCCAGCTGTGACCAAGTTGACCTATGTACGTCATCTAAGACTTGATCGACCGATTACGATCAAAATGAATGGAAAGAAGAGCGAAGGTGTCATCCTCAAGCCGTAACCCTAACAAGGTCAAAGGTGGAGGTTCTGCGCAATCGAAAACTCGCACAAGGAGTGCAAAGTCATCAATTATCAGGTCTGACACGACAGACCAACAGTTAGATATGACAGAAAGTGAATCCCCAGCTTGTAAAAAGCAGACGGTGACCAGTTCTGGGCATCCCGTAGCGCCATTCTACGAATCGGACGATCTTTCCGACCTTGATTATCAACGTGATCTAAATGACCCAGGCGAGTTTCCATATACACGTGGGATTCATCCGACCGGTTACCGAGGAAAACTGTGGACGATGCGTCAATTTGCGGGTTTTGGCACACCTGAAGAAACGAACAATCGGTATCATCAATTGATAGCCGCTGGCGGCACCGGTCTTAGCGTTGCATTCGACTTACCAACATTAATGGGTAGAGACCCCGATGATCCCTTATCGGCAGG
>ERZ651768.666-NODE-666-length-25722-cov-68.095808_pt1 | contig 25722 bp, 18 predicted proteins | sample MGYA00514754_ERZ651768 | MGnify/ENA metagenome assembly ERZ651768
AATATTAAAGCTTCGCTTACCTGAGCGCTATAAAGGTCATCTCAATACAATTGCTGAATAGTTAATCTTTAAACATTTTTAGCATAGAGATTACACTCTCTCTACAAGATTTGTTTGAATTTACTGATTCTCGTCTTAGTCCTAAACAGTTAAAAAAATCAAAATTCACAATATAATCATTTTGGTCTTGAGATAAACCCACCTCCGATAGAAAATATACTTTTCAGTTATTAATAAACGGCACCACGCCTTAATCCCCGTCAATCATAAGTCAAAAGAGGAACAATGAAAATATCCCGACTCGTAATTTCATTTTTATTCACAGCAACCTTCATCACAAGCTACTCCATTTCAGCATTTGCCGGTTCTGATATAATCAAAGCCTCATCAATTGCAATGAACGGCTCACCAAAATATGCAGATGGGTTCTCTCACTTTGAATATGTGAATCCGGAGGCCCCAAAAGGCGGTTCTGTACGTTTGAATTCCATCGGTACTTATGACAGTTTCAACGGATTTATCTCCAAAGGCGTTTCCGCTGATGGAATGGGCATGATTTACGAAACACTGACAACCGGTTCCTCCGATGAGGCTTTTACCGAATACGGATTGATTGCGGATGAAATTGAGTATCCGGAAGACAGGACATGGGTGATTTACCACCTCAATCCGAAAGCCAAATTTCACGATGGTGAACCGATCAAGGTTGAAGACGTGATTTTCACCTTCAACGTATTACTCGAAAAAGGAGCGCCTTTTTACAAATCCTATTACGGTGACATTGTCGAAGTCAAAGATCTTGGAGATCGCCGTGTTAAATTCCAGTTCCGTGAAGGAGTTACTAACAGAGAACTGGTACTGATTACAGGACAGCTTCCTGTTCTTCCTAAGCATTACTGGGAAAGCAGGGATTTTTCAAAATCCACTCTCGACCCACCACTGGGCAGTGGAGCGTACCGTATCAAAGATTTCAAGGCAGGCAAATACATAACTTACGAACGTGTCAAGGATTACTGGGCCGCGAATCATCCCGTCAACAAAGGCAGCAACAATTTTGATACAGTACGTTACGATTATTACCGTGATGCCACCGTATCTCTGGAAGCCTTCAAAGCTGGGGAATATCACTTCCGGGAGGAAAATAATTCAAAAATGTGGGCCTCAATGTATTCCGGAAAAACATTTGAAGAAAAACTCACAATCCGAGCGGAAATCCCGCATGAACTGCCACGTGGAATGCAGGGCTTTGCATTTAATTTACGCCGGTCGATTTTCAAGGACCGCAGGGTCAGAGAAGCAATTAGCTATGCTTTTGATTTTGAGTGGAGCAACAAAAACCTTTTTTATGGACAGTATAGACGTACAGACAGTTTTTTCGAAAATTCTGAGCTCGCATCAAGCGGCTTACCGTCTCCTGAAGAACTGGCGATTCTGGAACCATTCCGTAAAGATCTACCGGAAGAAGTTTTTAGCAAAAAGTTTCGCCCTTCACTAACGGATGGAACTGGAAATATTCGTAGTCAGTTGCGTGCCGCTTCAAAACTTTTCAAAGAAGCCGGTTGGGAGATTAAAGAAGGAAAGCGTGTCAATTCCAGTACAGGCGAACAACTTAAGTTTGAAATATTACTGATCTCCCCTGCATTCGAACGGATTGTACTGCCCTTTAAGAAAAACCTGGAACGCATGGGAATTGAGGCCAGTGTAAGAGTTGTGGATACTTCTCAATACGTAAACCGTATCCGTTCCTTTGATTTTGATATGTTTGTGATGGTGATAGGTCAGTCCCTCTCACCGGGTAATGAGCAGGATAACTACTGGAGTTGTAAAGCAGCTGAAACCAGTGGAACACGCAACTTCATCGGTATCTGCAATCCTGCAATCGACAAACTAATTCGGCTAGTAATTGAGGCGCCTGATCGTGAAAAATTAATCAACCGTACCAGAGCCCTGGACCGTGCGTTGTTGTGGGGACACTACGTCGTACCGCACTGGCACATCAACTATTACCGCCTTGCATACTGGAACAAGTTTTCCCGCCCGGAAATAACTCCCAAATATAGTTTGGGATTTTTTACCTGGTGGGTAGATGAATCAAAAGAAAAAACTTTGTTGGCAAAAAAGCCAAATCTAAAATAAACAAAACACTGAGGAGGATTTTATAGCCCTGCGTAATTCTACATGACTGCCTATATTATCCGTCGTTTGTTGCTCGTTATTCCAACGCTGATTGGAATAATGACTGTCAACTTCATCATCATCCAGATTGCTCCAGGAGGTCCTGTGGAGCAGATGATAGCCCAGTTACAGGGCGAAGCAGTCAGTGCAACCGAGCGTCTCTCAGGCGGAGGTGAAGACGTTAAAGGTCAAAAGAGCGCCGTTTCAGATAAACCCTCCAAATATCGCGGCGCACAGGGACTTGCTCCGGAACTGGTAGAAGAAATCGAGCGTATGTATGGTTTTGACAAGCCGCTGCATGTTCGATTTTTTAAGATGATGCGTGATTATGCTTCATTCAATTTTGGAGAAAGTTTTTTCCGAGATCAGAAAGTAGTTGACCTGGTTCTGGAAAAAATGCCAGTTTCGATTTCTCTTGGGATCTGGAGCACTTTAGCCGTCTATCTGGTCAGCATTCCACTCGGAATTCGAAAAGCTCTCAAACACGGCTCACGCTTTGATGTCTGGAGCAGCACCATTGTTATTCTCGGCAATGCCATTCCCACATTTTTGTTTGCGATCCTACTGATTGTCCTTTTTTCCGGCGGAAGCTATTTCAGCTGGTTTCCTCTGCGCGGACTCGTATCTGACAACTTCTCCACTTTGCCCTGGTGGCAGCAGCTTCTTGACTATTTCTGGCATCTGGTGCTGCCGATTACTGCAATTTTAATTGGTAGTTTTGCCTCCCTGACAATGCTCACCAAAAACTCCTTTCTCGATGAAATAAACAAACAATACGTGATTACGGCCCGCGCAAAAGGGATTACGGAAAGGCGGGTGCTTTACAAACATGTTTTCCGGAATGCCATGCTGATAATCATAGCCGGATTTCCTGCTGCCTTCATCGGTATGTTTTTCACAGGTTCATTATTGATTGAAATCATTTTTTCACTTGATGGTCTGGGTTTACTGGGCTTTGAATCAACCATTCAACGCGATTATCCAGTTATGTTCGGGACACTTTTTGTTTTTACTTTGCTGGGACTGATTGTCGGGATTATCAGTGATTTGATGTACACTGTGATAGATCCCAGAATTGACTTTGAAACCAGAGAAGCATAATGCTGAGTCCCATAACGCTTCGCCGTCTACAGCATTTTAGAGCAAACCGCAGAGGATATTGGTCTTTGTGGATTTTTCTGTCCATCTTTTTTGTTTGCATTTTTGCCGAAGTTGTCGCAAATGACAAACCACTGCTGGTGATTTTTGAGGGGCACTTGATTTTTCCAGTAATTGAGACAATTCCGGAAACAGAATTTGGTGGTGAATTTGCCACCGAAGCGGAATATCGCGATGAGTTTGTACGAGAATTAATTCAAAAGAAAGGTGAAATATACTGGCCCATGATTCGCTACAGTTATGATACGATCAACTATGATTTACCTGCTGCAGCCCCATCTCATCCTACTGGCGAAAACTGGTTTGGAACTGACGATCAGGGACGTGATGTGGTAGCTCGGCTGATTTACGGCTTTCGTATTTCTGTTTTGTTTGGACTGGTGCTGACAATCCTGAGTTCGATTGTTGGAGTTGCCGCAGGTGCAGTTCAGGGCTACTTTGGTGGTCGTGTAGATATTCTTGGACAGCGTTTCATCGAAATCTGGTCCGGACTGCCAGTCCTGTTTTTGTTGATTATCCTATCAAGTTTCGTAGAGCCAAATTTCTGGTGGCTACTAGGTATCATGCTGCTCTTCAGCTGGATGGGACTGGTTGGAGTCGTGCGGGCAGAGTTTTTAAGGGGGCGTAATCTGGAATACGTGCGGGCAGCACGGGCTCTGGGTATGAGTCACAGCAGAATCATGAAACGCCATATTCTGCCGAATGCCATGGTTGCCACTATGACTTTTATGCCTTTCATCCTTTCCGGTTCAATCACCACACTCACTGCACTTGATTTCCTGGGCTTCGGTTTACCTCCGGGATCTCCTTCTCTGGGTGAACTACTGGCCCAGGGAAAAGCGAATCTTCATGCTCCATGGCTGGGAATTGCAGGCTTTTCAGTGATTGCACTGCAACTAAGTTTGCTGATTTTTATCGGCGAAGGTGTCCGTGATGCCTTTGATCCCCGGCATAATGCTTAATATATCAAAGAAACTCTCTTGAAAATAACTCCTAATTTAATCAGTAATTAATAAAACTTTGTTTCAACTCAAGTAAGTGCCCGCTGAATTTTAACTGAAAGGAAAAAAATGAAGAATGAAGAAAATACTCCCATTCAACCCGTCAGCGGAAAAATCGTTCCGCGTTACGCGGGCCCTGCTACTTTTGCCAGGCTTCCGGAATTACGAGATGTAAAGAAGTGCGATATTGCAATACTTGGAATTCCCTTTGATTCAGGAACCAGCTATCGCCCCGGAGCCAGATTTGGACCACAGGCCATCCGGCAGGCTTCACGGCACCTCCGGACTCAGTATCATCCGGCCTATGACACCGAACCGTTTGCAGAACTGCAGGTGGCAGATGCAGGCGACATAGCTTGTAATCCGTTTAATATTGAGGAAGCAGTCGGACAAGTCCAAACTGCTGCGACAGATCTTTTGGGAAAAGTAGGCAGCATTATCAGTCTGGGTGGTGACCATACGATTGCTTTGCCTTTACTGCGGGCGGTAAATCATTTTCACGGATCTGTCGCTCTCGTTCATTTTGACGCGCACCTGGACACCTGGGATACCTACTTTGGCGCTCCTTATACACACGGTACACCGTTTCGACGGGCTGCTGAAGAAAAACTGTTCCTAGATCATGCTTCAATTCATGTCGGAATCCGGGGACCTTTATATAGCAGGGATGATCTAACTAATGATGAAGAATTAGGATTCAAGGTTGTGCATTGTGATGAGTTCCAAAATGAAGGTGTGGAACACGTCATCAAGCGCATCAAGGATCGGGTGGGGAACAACCCAATGTATTTGTCAATTGATATTGATGTGCTAGACCCAGCTCACGCTCCTGGAACAGGAACACCGGAAATCGCGGGAATGTCTTCGCGGGAATTACTCGGGGTTTTAAGGGGCTTAGCCGGACTGAATATTATCTCTGCGGATGTTGTAGAAGTTGCTCCGGCCTATGACCACGCCGAGTTGACTTCACTTGCTGCGGCTACCACAGTTTTTGAACTCATTAATCTATTGGTACGTTCGCCAAACCAAGGATGAGATGGATTTAGAAGGATTATTGTTGATGAATGGGAATAAAAAAGACTAATTATTTAAATGATTAAATAAATCCATTTGAAGGATAACTTTTTCATTTTCCTTTGGAGATGCGCTACTTCTACCACTGCCGACTTCAACTGTACTGGATCCTAATAAATTCACATAACGTACATTCTTATAATATGGAAACCTCAAAATAAAACTTCCCTTCTCAAGATGTTTTTCATGTTCATTCTTTGATTCTCCCGAATTTTCAGCTGTACCTTTTGGCATTAACGGGACTCTAATAATATTGGGATTACGAATTCTAACTTTCATAATCTCATTATTTCTGAGATCTGCTAACTGAAAGACCAAGTCACCTTGTAAAGATCCATACATAGATAATGCAGGGAAGTTTTGTTTTAGGACCCAGGCTTTTTTAATTGAATAATTCTCATTCGTAAAATTAACCATAACCATCAATGTTCCTGCTCGTTCATTGGCATTGATTAATGGACATATGATTAAAAAGAAGGTTCCTGTAATCAACACTGTCGCTACTTTTAATATAGATCTCATTTTATCGCCATCATTGCAGGGTTACAGACCAATTAATTGTACTGGATGAAGTTGAATTATCCTTACGAATTACTCCTGTCCAATCCCATATATTTGCTGTAACTGTGTAGTTGTCCGTCTTGTTGTCACAGCAAGTAAAGCTTGTTGAATTATCTTGAATAGACACATTATCTACATACCAATCTACCTGTTGGCTTGAGTTATCTATTGCTAGTTCAATAGAGTAATTTAATGTTGATCCTTGAGAATGAGAAACATTATCTGATGATGGTGTTTTACTGTAATATGTTGTTGTTAAAGCTGCATATACTGCCATAGTCCATGCTTCCAAATTGATAGCATAAAAAGGCTCATTGCTGCTCCTCATAATTGAATTGTAAACCGGACGCCAAACACCTGTCTCAACATAATTCCCACCTTCAAAAAGCCCTATACACGATGGAGAATTCTGCCCACACAGAACAGCATTATGGTCATCCATCCAAATTTTCCATTTGACTGTTGTATTATCATTATTGATTGTAACGTTTGGAGACGAGGGCTCAGATGACGGTGCACTTGAACTACCGTAATCGTATTCGTCAGCCAATCCAGCAAAACTATGTCCCATTTCATGCAGAGCTACTTTATTTGAAGCAGAATGCAATGAAGCAGTACCTAAACCATTACCAGTATAGCCTGCACCTCCATATTTTGTACTATTTACTAATATAATCACATTATCATATTGGGGATAAACTGCTGAGACTTTACTGATTACAGTAGATGCATTAATACAAAGTAATCTTTCTGTACCACCACACCAGTAATTAGCACCATAAGCAGATTCTGTTGAGCAGGACACATTATCAGTTGTACTATAATCTATACAATCTGTATCAGAAATTGCATCCAATCTATGGACATTCCATCCGTTTTTATGGTTTGTGATGTTGTCATCATATGCAAACATATAATCGATATAAGTTTGGGCAGCAGTGCGAAAATCATCTAGTTCATCTACTTTGAAACCATCACCGGTAACTATTAAGTCGACCCCTTTACCATCACTACGGCCCTGCAACGTGACATTTTGAGAAGAATCAGCAGTGAAACCAGTCTCAGTCGAGTTAACACTACTCATTGTATTTCCAAATGAATCCATGACTCCTGTTGTTACTCTAATTCTATAAGTAGTTAGAAGTGAAAGATTGTCAGACGGGTCTATTGAAAAAGTCTTGTTAGAATTCGAAATGGAAGGAGCAGAAGAAATCAAGATACAGCTACTGAAATTATCAGAAGACAACTGAAATGATCCGGAACATGATGTATTTGAAGTGTTTGTGGTAACAGAGGTGTTATCCATTGACTCTGAGAATGTCACCGAAATGTTGTCACTTACTAAAATAGTTTGGTTGTCAGTCGGATAGAAAGAAGAAACAGTTGGTGCTGTAGTATCAGTAGTAGTTGATCCACCATCATCACTACTACTGCAGGAGAAGACAGTGAGACTAAAAAGGGAAATGAGAATTATGTATAAAACTTTATTCATCTTTTTCATCACCAGTAATGAGAGAAAATAAGCTTGAAAAGTCGCATATTCATATTTTGCAATCAGAGACTCTGAGTAGAGAATCCAGAGTTACTGAATCTGCACAATAGGTTGTCGATTCAATCATAAGTATAGTGGACCTATTTCGACATATGTCAAAACTTATATACTTTTGGTGTATAGGTAAAATTTACAAGAATCGGGGCTTTTACTTGGATTGTCATCTGACTGTGAAGAATTAGTGGGAGTTACTCACAGGAGATTATATTTCATTTAAAGAAATTTCATGCGAGTTGACTTCACTTGCTGCGGCAACCACAGTTTTTGAACTCATTAATTCTTTGGCGCATTACCGCAAAAATAATACCTGAAAACTGAACTGTGTTTATTTCAGTGAATATGCTAGTTCACTGAAATTACAAGATAAGTTTATATCATGTACACTTATAATATTTGTTCCGGTGGAACGAACTCATAACCAAAAGCCTCAGAAACGCCCTTACAGATAACATTTCCTGCATGAGTGTTTATACCTAATGCCAGGGCATGATCTTCCTTGCACGCCGTTTTCCAGCCTCTATTGGCTAATTGAACAGCATATGGTGTAGTGACGTTGGTCAAGGCCAGCGTAGAGGTTCTTGCTACAGCACCGGGCATGTTGCCCACAGAGTAATGAACTACACCGTGCTGCACATAAACTGGATCACTGTGATAGGTGACACGATCAATGGTTTCAATACAACCTCCCTGGTCGATAGCCACATCCACAATAACGGATCCCTGTTTCATGGTTTTGACCATGGCTTCAGTTACCAGATGAGGCGCTTTTGTCCCCGGAATCAACACACCTCCAACCAGCAAATCTGCACTTTCCACGGCCCTGGCGATGTTATAACTGTTGGACATCACCAGTTGAACACGTCCGTTGAACACGTCATCAAGATAGCGCATTCTGTCTGCACTTACATCAAGAATGGTAACTTTTGCACCCATCCCGACGGCCATTTTGGCTGAGTTTATTCCGACTACTCCGCCGCCGATAATCACTACCTCTGCCGGTTCTACTCCCGGAACACCGCCCAGCAACACGCCCTGTCCGCCCTGCGGCTTCTCCAGAAAACGGGCACCGACTTGTACGGCCATGCGTCCGGCGACTTCACTCATTGGAGTGAGCAGAGGCAAACTGCGATCCGGTAGCTGTACTGTTTCGTATGCAATGGAGGTGGTTTTACTGCTCATAAGCGCATTGGTCAATGCTTCTTCGGCGGCCAAATGCAGATAGGTAAACAAAAGCAAATCTTCCCGGAAAAATCCATATTCCTCAGGAAGCGGTTCTTTGACTTTGTAAACCATTTCGGTGGACCATACCTCAGCGGCTGTATCAACCATGTTCGCACCGGCTTCCTGATATTCTGAATTGCTGAAACCACTGCCCAAACCTGAGTCTTTTTCTACAAACACCTGATGGCCGTTCCGCACGAGTTCAGCTACTCCTGCCGGCGTAGCACCTACCCGATTTTCCATTTCCTTAATTTCTTTCGGAACACCTATTCTCATTTTATCCTTTTCTCAAGTACTTGTTTTAAATTGTTTTTTTCTATGAGTTGAAATACTGAATAAAAACTTCCTGTATAAAGCATATTTATTCAAACAGGACGACCATTTAGTTTAATGCCTGCTTTAAGGCATTTCCGATTGCATCCACAATCATATCTGCCTCACTTTCCTGCAGTACCAGGGGTGGAGCCATGATTAAAACATTATCCAGCCCCGGAACAGTGTAACCGTTACGCATCACATGGACTCCCTGTTTCATACAGTTTTGAACTATTGCATTGGAACGTGCCGTCTCCAGAGGAGTTTTACTTTCCTTGTCGGAAACCAGTTCTATTCCCAGAAGCAAGCCCTTGCCACGGATTTCACCTACAAAAGGATGGTCCGCGAATTCATTCAATCCGGCCTTGATATAGCGCTCCATTTTTGCAGCATTGGCTACCAGATTCTCACGCTCGACAATTTCAATATTTTTTAAACTGACTGCCGCAGCAACAGGATGACCACCGTATGTGTTAACATGCCTAAAATGCTTGAGCTCGTTTGCTTCACCGTAAAATGCTTCAAAGATATTCTCCTTAACTACCGTAGCAGCAACCGGCATATAGCCGCTGGCCATACCCTTTGCAAAAGTAAAAATGTCCCCTTTGGCCCCCCAGTGTTCGTGTCCAAACATTTTTCCGGTTCTGCCGAATCCGGAAACTACTTCGTCCAGGATCAGAAGTACATTGTACTTATCACAAACTCTCCTGATTTCAGTTAAATAATTATCAGGAGGAACCATCACTCCACCACCGGAAATCATAGGTTCCATTATAAATGCCGCAACCGTTTCTTCCCCCTCATAAATGATTGTGTCTTCCAGGAATTTGACACATTCTGTACCATGTTCTTCTTCAGTCAACTTTGGATGCCGTCGATACGGATAAGGCGGAGGAATATGTAAAAATCCGGGAGCAAGTGGCTCATAGCCGATCTTGCGCTCAGCCTGGCCGGTAGCAGTCATAGTTGCCAGTGTGTTTCCGTGATAAGCACGATGACGGGAAATAATTTTATGCTTGCGCGGATTTCCGGTTTGCAAATGATACTGACGCACCATTTTAAACGCTGTTTCATTGGCTTCTGAACCACTGCTGGTGAAATATACGTGACCTTTCTCCATGCCCAGCTTCTCCAGCATCTTTGCTGACAGTTCTACAGCAGGATCACTGGTCATAACCGGAATTACGTATGCCAGTTTTTCCATTTGTGCCTTCGCCACTTCAGCCAGTTCTTTTCTTCCATGACCAACATTCACACACCATAAACCTGCCGTTCCGTCAAGAATACGGTCTCCGTCTTCATTGATCATGAAGCAGCCTTCAGCTTTCACAATGTGTTTTGGATGATTTTGCAACAGCATCTTGTGCTGAGTCATCGGACGCCAGAGAGAGTCCGGAGCGTTCATGTTTTGTGTTTCCATTTTTTCCCTTTTCTAATCATTAATTAATTAGCCGCAATTATATTATAAATCTATCCACACTTTTATCAGATTTTTTTTAATGTACGGCTGTATTTAAACTAACAAAGTAAGCTTCACTTTTGTGCACACATATCATCTTTACTGATTCCTGCCACAGGCACCGGTGTTTTCATGGCATCTCGGCGGAAGGGGTCTCCAAGCTCCTGATCAACAACTGCTTCAATGAATGTTGTTTCCCCTTTTTCCATTTGCGCCTTGACTGCGGAAGCCAAAGTACTCGTCAACTCATCCATCGTCTTAACCATAACTCCTTTGACACCGCATGCATTTGCTATTTCTGCGAAAGAGACTTGCTTATCAAGCTCTGTTCCAATGAAATTGTCATCATACCAGAGTGTTGAGTTACGCTTTTCAGCACCCCACTGGTAATTTCTGAAGATGATCATCGTGATACCGGGCCATTCACTGCGTCCAATTGCAGTCATTTCATTCATTGAAATTCCGAAGGCCCCGTCTCCAGCAAATCCAACAACAGGTGTTTCCGGATTACCGATTTTTGCGCCAATTATAGAAGGGAAACCATAACCACATGGTCCAAAAAGCCCCGGAGCCAAATATTTTCTTCCGTTTTCAAAAGTCGGATAGGCATTCCCGATAGCACAGTTGTTGCCAATATCTGAAGAAATTATTGCCTCTTCAGGTAGAACTTCCATTATTGCACGCCAGGCCTTTCTTGGTGACATGTGATCGGGCTGACGCGCACGAACACGCTCATTCCATGTAGTCCCCGGATCGTCCTGTTCAAAATCCATGGAGTAAAGTGTTTCTGCCCAGACAGCTTTTTTTCTTGCAATCAGTTTGCGCCTCTCCTCACGTCCTGCATCACCGGCTTTTTCAGCCAACCTGCTCAGAATTTGTTCTGCCACCTGTCTGGCATCACCGACAATTCCGACAGAAACCGGCTTTGTTAATCCGATCCGATCCGGATTGATGTCAACCTGGATCAGTTTTGCCTCATTCGGCCAGTAATCCAAGTTGTAACCTGGAAGCGTAGAAAACGGATTCAATCGTGTACCAAGAGCCAAAACCACATCCGCCTCTTTAATCAACTCCATTGCTGCCTTTGAACCATTATAGCCCAGTGGTCCGACAAACAAAGGATGTGAACCGGGAAATGCATCATTGTGCTGATAATTGCAGCACACAGGTGAATCTAAACGTTCTGCAAGTGCTTGTGAGGCAGGAATGGCATTGCCTAAAATCACACCTGCACCATTTAGAATTACTGGAAATTTTGCATCAGATAAGAGCTTAGCAGCACTGGATATTGCATCAGTACCGCCTGCTGGAAGTTCAAACTCAATAATTTCCGGTAGTTCAATATCGACTACCTGTGTCCAGATATCTCGTGGTATATTGATCTGTGCCGGAGCAGACATGCGCCTGGCCTTAGTGATAACACGATTCAGTACTTCCGCAATACGCGTTGGATCACGAACTTCTTCCTGATAGGCCACCATGTCTTTGAAACCGGCCATTTGTTCAACTTCCTGAAAACCACCCTGTCCAATCGATTTATTGGCCGCCTGTGGGGTAATCAACAACATCGGTGTGTGATTCCAATATGCGGTTTTGACACAGGTTACAAAATTGGTTATTCCAGGTCCATTCTGTCCAATTATCATCGACATTTTACCTGTTGTGCGAGTAAAACCGTCAGCCATATAACCCCCGTTACACTCGTGTGCTACGTCCCAAAACGTAATGCCCGCTTGAGGAAAGTAATCTGATATCGGCATAAAAGCCGAACCGATTATGCCGAAAGCATGTTCGATTCCGTGTTTTTGCAGGACTTTTATGAAAGCCTCTTCTGTTGTCATTTTCATAAGCTAAGTTCCATTAATGTTGTGTTTCAAAAAAGCGGTTATCGGAATCCATTATATAAAATCCAACTTTCCGCAAAATAAGTCTAGTAGATTTATCATAAAATCCGAATTCACCAATATATTCCGTCCTTAAGTCAATTTACAGTAAAATCTGCTGTAGGACTCTACCCAGACAGCAATTTATAAACAGTACTTATGAATTAAATCCGGAGAATATTTCATTCAGTGAGACCTGAAGTCTCGCTAAACAGAATTCATAGTAAATTTATACTTCATAACATAAATTAAATCAACTTATTTTATCTCTGGTAAAACAATATTTGACAATGTTCAAAAAGGGCATGATAAAAAAAATGTTATTTTGCTCACAGTATTTTGACTTGCGAATAATAGTTAAATTAGTAAGATTAAACGTGCAGCTTGGTTGAGCAGTTTGAAAATGAAGCATTGCGGTTTAACACGGTTAAATAACTTTGTAAAATATTTTTATCTAAACCTTTTTTAGGAGTTGATTATGGTAATCAGTCATTTCATAAATGTTTCAATTGAAATCCTGATCTATTTCCTGGTAAGTATCTTGTGTTTGTTCATCGGCAGGAAAGTACTGGATTGGATTACACCTTATGATTTGAACAACCAGACTTCGATTGAGAAAAATCTCGCTGCAGGTATTACGGAAGCAGGATTCTACATTGCCATGGCAATTATCGTCCACGCTTCTGTTTCCGGAGTTGTTGACTACGATATGTTTTCCTTCATCGATTCAGAGAATCCGTCTCGTTATTCGTTGCTTGGCGCTGAGTTGATAACCACAGCCATCTATTTGCTGCTTGGCTTAATTTGCCTGAGTTTAGGACGCCGTTCACTGGACTGGGTCACTCCTTTCGACTTAAATAAGGAAATAGAAACAGAACGCAATGTCGGAGTTGGTGCAATAGAAGCTTCAATCTACATATCCATAGCAATCATCATTCACGGCATCATAGTCTGATCCAACCTTAGCATCTCGTTTTGTTGATAAGCTAATATTATCAGACCAACTCTTGATGCCGTTGTAAAAAGCCCTAAAACCGTGACATTTTGAGCAAAGCAAGAAATCTCGCATAGGCTATTATACTAATATCATTAAGATTTTCCTACGGTCGAAATGACAAATAGTGTACTTTAGACTTTTTGCGTGACCGTCAACTCTTGGACGAGTTAAATTTGTTTGGAGTTGCCTGCCGGAATTTCTTGTAGAAAATCAACTCAATAATATTTTTCCAGATTAATTAATGCAGTTTGAAACACGACTTTGGTCATTCACCCAGGGTGTTAGAGGTCGCATTGCCATCTCAGTACTAATCGGAATGATTGCAGCAGCACTCGGAGTGATTCGTCTTGCTTTGCTTGGTTGGCTGATCGGTCTTATTTTTCTAGGTCAGTCTGCAGACGAATTGGTTATGCCAATCATTTTTGCTGCTTTAGTTATGCTGATGCGAGGTATTTTTGAACATTGGCGAACAATGACAGCGCATGAGACATCGGCAATTGTTCAGAAGCAACTGCGTCGTCGTCTTTTTGACAAAATAGTGAGCCTTGGACCTGGATATACTGGCAGACAAAGATCCGGCGAACTCGTATTGACATTAGTGGACGGAATAGAACAGCTGGAGACTTATTTTGGAGAATACCTACCACAATTGTTTATCTCTGCACTGACACCACTGATGATATTTGCTTTTGTTGCCTTTCTCGACTTTCCGGTTGCACTTATCCTGCTGGTAGCCGCTTTTGTGTCACTGGCAGCACCATCAGCATGGCACAAGTTTGACACCAACAGATCACTTGAAAGGCAGCAGGCGTATGCAGCATTTGCATCAGATTTTTTAGACGGAATCCAAGGCCTTGCGACACTCAAATCCTTTGGTCAAAGCGGATCACGTACAGAATTGCTGAAAAAACGATCTTTTGAGCTTTTTCGCAGTACCATGTGGGTTCTTGCCACCAATTCTTTATCAAGAGGAATCACAGATACATCTATCGCAGTCGGTGCTGCAGCGGGACTGGGCTATGGAGCCTACCGTACGATGGCAGGTGAAATGGAACTCACCACATTGCTTATAATTTTAATGATGGGAGTTGAAATTTTCAGGCCTATGCGTGATCTGCGTACAGTTCTGCATCAGGGTATGGTAGGTCTTTCTGCAGCACAAGGAGTATACAAAATTCTCGATGCTCAACCGGTTGTATTGGAGGAGCATTCCGGAAACAGCACTACCCGTCTTGAACCTTCAATTGATTTCGATTCAGTAAGCTTCAGTTACCCGGAACACAGCCACATTGTCCATAATTGTCTGAATTTCAACATCAGCAAGGGAGAAAGAGTAGGTATTGTCGGTTCAAGTGGTTGCGGCAAGTCTTCGATCGTTAAGCTTCTACTACGTTTCCATGATCCTGGGCAGGGATCCATCAGCATTGGTGGAAAGGACTTGAGAAACATCTCCCTCGACCAGTTACGAAGAGAAATCTCGGTTGTTCATCAGGACACATTCCTTTTTCATGGAACAATTGAGGAGAATATACGAATGGGGCATCCGGAAGCAAGCGAAACTGAGATTACCGATGCAGCAAAAAATGCTAACATCCATGAGTTTGTAACAACTCTTCCGGACAGATACAAAACGATAATTGGTGAAAAGGGCATCAAGCTTTCAGGTGGGCAGCGGCAGCGGATTGCTATTGCAAGGGCTCTTTTGAGGGATACGCCCATTTTAATTTTAGATGAGGCATTGTCTGCTGTTGATGCAGAAAACGAATACGTCATCCAGCAGGCCCTTGATCGTTTGATGAAAAACCGCACCACACTCGTTTTGGCCCATCGGCTTTCAAGTGTAATCAAATGTGACCGGATACTGGTAATGGACCAGGGAAGGGTTGTTGAGTCTGGACATCATGAAGCCCTGATGAAGAAAGACGGTATTTATTCGGCTTTGATGACTGAGCAGGTTCGCGAAGCAGAATTAAAAGAATTGGTAAATGGTGAGGAAGAATCAATGTTTGTAAATAACGGGACTGTAGAACAGATAGATGAATCTTTACGTGACTTGCCGACAGAGGGCATTATTAAAGCAGAGGGGCTCAACTGGAAGCAGTTAATTGTTGAATTAATGCGCCACATCATGCCCTGGAAGGGCAGGCTTTTACTTACCTTCTGTTTCGGCGTACTGCGGGTGCTTGCTTTTATTGGGGTGGGGATCTTCAGCGCGCTAATTGTTCTTGCTCTGAAAAACGGTACTGATTTTACTTTTCAACTCACAGGACTAATGGTAGTTGCATCACTTTCCGGAATACTTCACTGGATTGAGTCATGGGTGGCCCATGACATGGCCTTCAGGTTACTGGCTGAGATGAGGATAAATGTTTTCAGGAAACTGGATAAGCTTGCTCCCGCATATCTAGTTCGGCGCAGGACTGGAGATTTGATGGGAATCGCCACCCAGGATGTTGAACTGGTGGAATACTTCTTTGCACATACAGTAGCTCCGGTTTTTGTTTCAATTCTTATTCCAGTTGCAGTGATAACGGTCATGACAACAGTAAGCTTCTGGATGGCATTGGCGCTATTGCCCTTTCTGCTTGCAGTAGGCTTCAGTCCTTTACTAATGCGTGCCAAAGTAGATCGACTGGGATCAAAAGCCAGAGAAGCTGCCGGAGAGCTTTCTGCCCATGCAATTGATACAATCCAGGGTATTGCAGAAATAGTTGCATTTCAGCAGGGTTTTAATCGAGGAAAAGTTTTTGAAGAACTTACGAACCGGCATATCTCGTTAAGGTTGCCGTTCTTCAGAGAGTTGACACTGCAAACAACCCTGCTTGAAGTTCTGACCGGCTGGGGAGGTCTTGCTGTTGTCTGCACGGGAGCTCTGCTCACAGCGAATGGTTCGTTTGATGCGGGGTTGCTTCCTCTGCTTACTATTCTCGCTATGTCGGCATTTTTACCGGTATCCGAAATCGCGCAGATAGGACGACAATTGGCCGACACACTGGGTGCCACGAGGAGGGTTTACGCATTGGAAAACGAACCGGTGGTGATTGCCGATGGAGATGGTGAAGCATCCAGCGATTTGTCATCAGGTTTTTCCTTTCAAAATTTCAGTTTTTCATATCCGGGAAGATCAATTCGTGTCCTGCAGAACCTCAATTTCGAAATACCTGTAGGAAAAACGCTTGCGTTAGTTGGCCCATCAGGGGCTGGAAAAACAAGCCTCGCTCAACTGCTAATGCGTTTCTGGGATCCAGATAAGGGTTCCATCTCATTGAATGGAATTGAACTCAGAGATTATAAATTGGAGGATTTGCGTTCCCGGATCGCATTGGTTGCTCAGGACACATATCTCTTCAATAATTCACTGCGGGAAAACATCCTCGTTGCTAAACCGGATGCTACTGAGCTGGAATTAAGTGAGGCAGTGAAACTGTCTGCACTGTCTGAAGTTGTAGAAAGTATGCCGGATGGCCTGGAAACTATAGTTGGTGAACGTGGCGCCAGCCTTTCTGGAGGTCAAAGACAGCGTGTTGCAATTGCCAGAGCATTCCTAAAGGATGCTCCGTTTTTAATTTTAGACGAGGCCACTTCTCATCTCGACGCTCTCAGCGAACACACTGTCCACAAAGCTCTTAATCTGCTTAAGACAAACCGAACCACCATTATCATAGCACATCGGCTCTCTACCATCCGTGACGCGGACCGGATAATAGTCCTCAATGAGGGAAGAATGGTGGAAACCGGTACACATAAAGAGTTGTTGCAGAAAACCGGTCTTTATAGACAACTTGTTTCCAAACAGCTCAGCGGATCAGGTTTGAAGGATCACAAGGTGGCCAACTTCTGACAAAAAATAATTAGCTTTCGAAACTCAATATTTTTTATGCTGAATTGTTACGTAACACCTTCTGCTGGCAAACTCCGTAATTGTAATAATATCACTCAGAGCAAAGTGAATAAGTACCACTACTGTAACAGCAGCGGCTAAGAGTAAAGGTGCCGTTGATTTCGCTGTGGCTGCCGAACTTGGCGTACATTTTCCCGGTCACTGCTGTGGTAGTGTGCGTGTCAATGCTGATTTTTCCCGTTGAAACACCATAGTTTACGCTGCCATCATAAAAAGTCACTGTACCCTGACCTGTTCCCCAACCAAGTTCTGTTTCACCAACCGTAAGGTTGTCTCTGCTGAACATCACCTTCGGATTGCTGGAGGTTCCGGTATATGCGGAAGAGCAAGCATTACTGAGGTTATCGTTTATCATGGAGACAGAATAGGAACCTGTACTGCTGGTAGGCACCGTCACCCGTCCTGTTTTAAAGGTCCATGCTGTCCCGCTTATTTTACCGGACAATGTCGTTGTCTCATAGTCAGGCAAAGTTGTCGAACTGGTGGCTGTAGTATCCTCTTCGGTTGTTACTGAACATGCACCGAAGATCAGGATGATAATAAAATAAAATAGTTTTTTCATAACGCCTCTTTATGCATAATTAATTAAATACCGAAAACCAAAGTAAACGAAAATTCATCTTGGTAATTACCTTATGTTGATGTTATATCTGTCTTTTGAGACAATGTCAAGGAAAAAATTATTGTTAAAAATGACTCAAATCACTTTAATACAGCAAAACTAGTAAACCAGATTAAGAAAAAATTATATTAAAATTTATGTCACAGAAGTTGAGCAGGTTGCTTTTTAGCTAAAGTACCTTTTTAATCAATCCAGAGACATTAAGATATAAATTATACATTTGAAACACGTTTTGCTAAAACATAATGAGTAACACAAAACCTCATCTTTATCATCATTGAATCAAATAACTGATGAAAATCATCCAGATAACAGACACACATTTAATGCCCCGCGGTACTGAACTTCATGGTCTCAATCCCTGCGAACGCCTTGAAGCATGTATTGCAAGCATCAAAGAGTTCCATGCGGACGCAGAATTGTGTATCATCACCGGTGATCTAACCGATCATGGACATAGAGAATCCTATGACGATTTGCGTGAAATTCTTCAGCAACTCCCAATGCCTTTTCATCCTTTAATCGGCAACCATGATAATCGGAAAATATTTTCTGAGGTTTTTCCGGAAGTGCCACTGGACAAATACGGATTTGTGCAGCAAGTATTGGACACTTCACTTGGATCATTTTTGTTGCTGGACACCGTTGAGCACGGGAATCATTGGGGATCTTATTGTGAAAAACGAGGTGCATGGCTACGGTCTCAGTTGGAAACAGCCGGAAGTAAAGCTGTTTATCTTTTCATGCACCATCCTCCATTTAAGATTGGTATTCCGCGTCTGGACCGGATCAGTCTCCGTGAAGACGCACAGCGTATTCAACAAATCGTGAGCAATTTTTCAAATATCAAACATCTCTTTTTTGGACACGTTCACAGACCTGTCAGTGGCAGTTGGCATGGAATTCCGTTCACCACACTGCGAGGTACCAATCATCAGATCCAGTTTGATCTGAATGCCGAGGATTATTTACCCATAAGCCATGAGCCTCCGGCTTACTGCGTGATCTTTCTGGAACCGCAACAGACGACCGTACATTTCCATGACTATCTGGACAATTCCATGTATGTGAAAAAACCTTCAACCTCAGGATGAACAAAATAAAACTAAGGAAGACCCTCCGTTGCATATGTGATTTCCCTGTGAATCGCGAAGGACTGAAACCATGAGTTATGGTGTCGGGTTTGCTTTGTTCAGTTTATTACTGACGGGTTTTAACGATGTGCTGTTCAAGCGCTACTCAACCGGAGGACGTTCGATAGGAATATTTGTTTTTGGTGTTGGTCTTCTTTGGACTTTTGCACAATGGATCCTTGCCCAAATACAGGAAACTCCAATTGAATTCAATCACGCAACTCTAAGTTTCGGACTGATAGCCGGAGTGTTATTGACGCTTTCAAACTTGTTACTTTTAGAAAGCCTTGGTCGTATTGATGTGAGTCTTGGAGCTACTATTTACCGTTTGAACACTATTGGAGTGATTCTGCTCTCCTTTTTTATTTTGCATGAACCTTTCAACTGGACTAAGGGGTTTGGTATATTGTTCGGATTAATCGGAGTACTCCTGCTCTATCAAGGACAAGGCTCCTCCTCTTTTCAGAAACAGTTGCGATTATTTGTAGGCTTTGCGGTTATAGCCTCTTTTTTAAGAGCTGCATATGGAGTGAGTACCAAAATGGGGCTGTTGGAAGGCGGCAACCGCAATACAATGCTCCTGATTATTTCATCTAGTTGGATCGTTGGTGGTGCAGTTTATGCCTTTTTGCATGAGAAAAGATTCCGGATCACCTGGGAGAAAGTACGCTTTATTATACTCTCTTCTTTCTTAGTCGTCGGCATCGCCAACTTTCTTATGCTGGCTGTTCAACATGGAGATGCAAGCACAGTCATTCCAATTGCAAACATGAGCTTTGTGATAGCTCTTGTAATTTCAGTTTGCTTGAAAATGGAAACTCTCACAGCAAAAAAAATGGGAGCCATGGCCTTTGCTATAGTTTCAATCTTGTTGCTAGCACAAAGCTAAACAAGGCAATTTTGCATTTTGTAGTTTTGAATCAGAAGTTACTCTGTAAAACGCATGGATATTTCACGATTCAAAATCTCACTGTTCTATGGCCTTAAAGCATCGGCCCCACTAATTAGTACATTTAATGCCTGTCCACCTTCTCCGTGATCCGTGTGAGGACCATTAGGACAGTTCAATCGGCGCGGATTTATAGACCTCGTCGAGGATGATCTCGACCAGCTTGAATTGCGACTGCCCGTTGACGTCTTCAAAATAAACATGACTTGGCCAGGACGCACTGACATGATTGTCCTCGGGCAGGTCAACGGTCTCACAAACGCGTTTGATCGCTTCGACAAACGACCGCGCCTCTTTGCGGAACTCCACCTTTGCCGCCTCCAGGTTCTCGATGCTGTTGCGGTCGATCTGGGGCGAACCGATGCCCGATGTCAGGGGCATGTTGCGGTCGATGGCCTGTTTTTCGTAGAACGAGATATCCACCTTGTCCGCCTCAAGCCGCATGATGAAGACCGGGTTGACGCTGACCTTGGCCTCGGTCAGCTCGATCAGTTTATCCTTGTCCGGTGCCATGCTCTCCGGAGCCTTGCGCCGTGAGGCGCGAACCTTCTTCTTCACCTCGGCCACAAAATCTCCGCGAAAGTTGTTGTCGAACACCCGGTCGGCATAGGGTTTGTCCCGCAGCATGTGCCGGATCGAACGGATCGACATAGTCTTGCAGTTCTCCGGCCCGATGAAGAAGGGCGATCCCGATGCATCCGACAATTCCACCCATCCATTCGGAAAGTTCTCGAAATGATGATCCATCCATGGTGCCAGAACCTTGTCGCCGAGATGGTCCAGCATGGCATTCACGGTGTCCGGGTCATTCACCAAATCTGCTAACAGTGGTTCTTGCCCATAGATGTCCGCTGCAAGGCTATAGGGCGCGGAAATCTGCAGAAGAGGCGGCATCCCTGTCAACTCTTCAGTAACTCGCAGGATGTCATCGATGGCCTTGGGCACGCCTGTGGTGAAATCCGGCGTCTCAAGCAGGTGCCAGTTGTCCTTGTTGATCAGGATCGAATCCGGATCCGCCCCCGGCGGGAACCTGTCGGGGTACATCATCTTTTGCTCCAGCGTCTCGCAGGTAAAGGCATAAAGTGCCCATGTCATGTAAAACTTGTGCGCCCCCAAAAGGCGGCTCATGGCCAGATTGGTGCGGACATAGCGATAAGGATCAGTGTTGTAGTACTCCCGGGACTCGATTCTATAGAGATCGTGCAGCACCGCCAGCGCCAGCATATGTACCGATGCGGTGGAATTGACCCGATCGGGCGGCGCGAGGATGGCAAAGTTCTCGTCGAACTCGCCCGCGATGGCCGCATCAAAGATCCGGGTCATTTCCTCTTTTGCACCCTTATCGCCGGCTTGCCAGCGCGTCAAAAGGTGAAGCCCGGTTGGAAAGGCATAGTTTTCAATCTTGGTCATGGGTCAGCCTATATCTAATTCTTGTAAGATATAAATTTTCATTTTGTCCTTTATGTGAGGCTAGCTATACATGAAACACAAAAAAATTCTATTATAATCTTCGGAACCTATTACGCATTTGTTAAATGTGCTGATACGTTCTATCAGGATGCCTGAGACACGGCTTCGCTGATTGATGTCTCAAGAATACTCATGCCTTCGTCAATAATTTCTGTTGATACGGTCAATGGAACAAGTATGCGTATGACATTCCGCGCCGACCCTGCCGTCACCAAGATTAAGCCTTTCGAAAGTGCTATCTTTACTATCTCAGCTGTGAGTTCTCCGGCAGGTTCGCGAGACTCGAGGTCACTAACCATTTCGATCGCATTCATACATCCCAGCCCTCGTATATCCCCAATACAATCCCAAGTGTTCTTTTCAGCCATTTCTCTGAAGTGAGTGTCAATTTGAGTACCCAACCTGAGTCCCTTTTTGAGCAGACTCTCTTCATCAATAACATCAAGAACGGCTAGCGCAGCAGCACACGCAACAGGGTTACCACCGAATGTGCCACCAAGACCACCTGGCGGGACACTATCTATGATACTTGAGCGTCCAACAATACCTGACAAAGGGAGACCTCCACCAATGCTTTTGCCTACACATGTTAAATCAGGCACAATACCAAAGTGCTCCATAGCAAACATCTTACCGGTGCGTCCAATCGCTGACTGAATCTCGTCTGCTACCATGACGATTTCATGTTCATCACAAAGTTCGCGCAGATATTCTAAGAACGCTGGCTCGGCAACGTTGTAGCCTCCTTCTCCTTGAACGGGCTCAAAAATGGCAGCGGCGATTTGCGTAGGTTCAATATCACTTCCAAACAATGTTCCAAATGCTCGCTTGGTGTCATCAAGCGTTATCTTGTGATACTTGTCCGGAAATGGAATTCGATAAATTTCTGTTGGGAAAGGCCCAAATCCAATCTTAAAGGGATTCATCCGTGCACTTAAACCCATCCCCATGTAGGAACGACCATGATAGCCATTGGTAAAAGTAATCAACCCGGGACGTTGAGTGAAATACCGGGCAATTTTAACAGCATTTTCGACAGCCTCCCCACCCGCGGAAAAAAACAACGATTTCTTGTGGAAGTCCCCGGGCGCCAACGCATTCAGTCGTTCCGCAAGCAAGATGTAATTTTGATAGGGGCTGATCTGAAAACAGGTATGGGTAAAGTTCTGTGCTTGTTTTTCTATAGCGGATATCACTTTGGGATGCCCATGTCCTACATTTTGACATCCAATGCCTCCAGCAAAATCGATAAAGCGATTGCCTTCCACATCCCAAACTTCTGCTCCTATGGCTCTGTCAGCAACAAATGTTGAAGAGTAAGCGAGAGCACGAGCAACGCTCTCATTTCTGCGTAAGTCGATTTCTGCGTTAGTTGTCATCTTGAATCTTTTTTCCAGCACAGTACACCCTCATGGCGATATCGCGCGTTTACAACATTTTTAAACAATACACTTGTACCGCAAGGATTTTTTATGCAATTATTTTTGTAAATTACTCGCTGTGAAAGCAAGACTGTAAGGGTTTACTGATAATTATCCAATATTTTGAAATTCTTTCAAACCACAGTCTAAGGCCGCAACCAACCACCCTAAAATTCTTTGATAATCATTTTAAGAATTTTAGCAAATCGGCCGGAGAAAAGACTCCGGCCATTTTTGTATTATCAAATATTGTTGAAAGCTACCTTCTATGGAAGCATTGAGGCAACTTCCTCAGACAACTCCTGTTGTAGTGATTCCATATCATCTGCATCACCAGTCACAATCGACTCTAGACCATCATAGAGGACTTGAGTGATTGCGAGGCTGTTGTCCCCAGGATAAGCAATCCACTCTCGGAGAAGACCTGCCTGGCGTACAGCAGTGTGCTTGTTGGGATTATCCTTGTAAAAGTCTCCCAACATCTCATTGGCAGCTTTATTTGGAGGCATATAGCCGGTGGTTTTCGCAACAACAGCAGCACCTTCACCTGATGTACAGAACTTGACGAACTTCCATGCCGCATCAATTTCTGCATTACTACCAGTGGAAACCAACATAACTGAGTTCCCACCTGCGGGTAATCCGATTGGAGGTCTTCCCATTCCGGGAAATTCATGTGTTTTATAAACAAAATCACCTTTTGCCCTTTCAATGGCTCCAACTGCTGAAGTTGACCAGAAGAACATTGCCACTTTGGCTGCATTAAAAGGCTTTCCTGCATCACCTGCAGCAAGGTTCTGCATTCTACAGCCTCTGAATAATTTCTTCATGGTTTTCAGGGCATTTAAGCCTGCAGGTCCATCAAAGTTTACCTTACCATTTTTAAGAATAGGCTCTCCCTGGCTCCACATCAAAGCCTGAAAAAACCAGTTGCCTGTTATATTCCAACCCCAGAAAAGTGGGTTATCGTATCCGACTGCCCTTAGCTTATCACAAGCAACAATGACTTCATCCCAAGTGGTAGGAAAATCTTTTATCCCCGCCTTGTTCAATGCATCCATGTTGTAGTTACCAACAGGGAGTGAAACTGAAAAGGGTAATCCATATACTTGGCCATTAAATGTCCCAAGATCCAACATAGCCTTGTGATAGCCATCCTTAGCAAAATTCGCCTCTTTTGCTATGAAGGGTTCAAAGGACTTTGCAATCCCCTTTTCTACAAACATAGACTGACGATTAAGCCCCTGAAAAGTTACGTCAGGCAGTTTATCTGCTACTGATTCACGCAGAATCGTATTGGCCGCATCTTCATAGTTATCATAGGTGGCGCGCAGCTTAACCTTGATACCAGGGTGAGCTTTTTCGAACATTGGTACGATTGTATCCTTAATAGTCACATCGAACAATGCCGAATATGGATACCCAACCTCAATAGTTACCGCAGAAGCAGCAGATGATCCTAAAAGAACCAAGGCCGCAAAAACTGCAGTAAATACAAATTTGACTTGCATAAAGCAACTCCTTCTCAAGAGGTCCCGTTAAAAAAGGTCGACAGAATGGGACCCCGCTGGTTCTGTCTTCCCAAAACGGTGAAAAGATCTAAGAGAAACCTATCTCTTAGATTGAACTCACCGTCATTTCATGCCCGTTAGTGTTATCCCTTCTATAAATCTACGTTGAGCTAATAAAAAGGCTACGACTAATGGAGCAACAATCACAGTTGCAGCAGCCATCATGGGACCGTATTCATTACCATCCATATCTGACTTAAACATTCTAAGTCCTAACGGAGGTGTCATCAGGTCACGGTCACCAGTGATAACAATACGTGGCCAATAATAATCGTTCCAATGAGCTACAACTGAGAAAATTGCAAAAGCAAGCAAGGCTGGTATTGCAGTTGGAAGCATAACTTTCCAAACTATTGAGAACTCACTCATACCATCCATTCTGGCAGCATTGATTAAGTCATCAGGTACGGTCTTAAAAAACTGACGCATTAAAAAGATCCCAAAAACTGATATTGTCCAGGGAATCACAAGAGCTGCAAAAGTATTTGTTAAACCAAACTTAGCCAGCATAAGATATAAAGGTAGTGCTATGGCATGGACAGGAATTAGGAGACAGAAAATCACCAATCCAAAAACAACATCTTTGCCCCAAAAATTCAATTTTGCCAAAGCATATGCGCAGGGAAGAGCAATTAGTACCTGTATTACAAAAATAGATAAAGTTACTATAACACCGTTCAAAAGATAGCGTAACAAAGGCGCTTCTACAAAAGCTGCCTTATAATTATAAACAATAGGAAGCATGGTACATTCTTCTTCAGACCGCCCTGCCTTTAGACATCTATTATCAGTCATCATTTCCTGTGCACCAAAAAAACCGCCTGAAATGCTTTGTATTTCTGAAGGTGATTTGAATGAAAAGGAAATCATCAAATAGAAAGGTAAGATTACAACTAAGGCACCTAAAATTAAAACAGCATGTTTCCCAATTTCTGTACCCCAGTTAGTTCGTTGTTTCATGAATAATGGACCTTTCTGTTAATGAAATAGACCTGTGTTAGAGTAAGTAATAGAACAAAGCCAAGAAACACTAGGGTTAGAGTGGATCCCATGCCAATTAAATTTTGTTTTACTCCTTTTTCAAACATAGCATAAACCATTACATAGGTCGACTTGCTCGGTCCTCCACGTGTTAGTGCTTCAACTGTATCAAAAACTTGAAATGAACGAATTGAAGTTATAGTTACCACGAACACATGAGTTGGACCTAACATCGGCCAGGTTACAAGTTTAAATTTCTCCCATGTGGAATTTGCACC
>ERZ651768.667-NODE-667-length-25704-cov-24.987396_pt1 | contig 25704 bp, 24 predicted proteins | sample MGYA00514754_ERZ651768 | MGnify/ENA metagenome assembly ERZ651768
GTCTTCCTGGCATAAAGTGCTGAGGATCCATCATAATAAGTATGGTTTTGTTTCTTTGATTTACTGGGATTTTGTTTAAATGCTCTATGATCTTAATTATGCCAAAGCCACCATTTTCCTGTGTTAAATTGGGTCCATCCGTGTGTGTGGTCAATAGGATGAATTGATCCTTGTCTTCACCAAAATGTTTACCCGGTAAAAAACCCGACAAAAAATACGCTTTTGAATTCTCAACATTGGCTAGAAGCTTCAGATTTGCATATTTACTCTTCAAAGCAGCATCCCTTAACTCATTACCGCTAACTCGATCAACATACAATCCAGGCACACCTATGATTCCTGGTCTGATTAAAGGAAAAGTGTAGATACCCTCGGCTCTCCCAGGGCTCATATCCAAAATCGCAATTGCACCCAGAGCTCCACTATCTTTAAGATACTCATCTAATTTAGCGAATCTGGTAATGTAGTTAACTTGATACCAATAATCACTGGTGGAGTTATTATCTTGAATCTGTTGCAAATCCTCTGTCGCATATTCATGTTTGGATATCTCAGAAAATCTTTTGAAGCTCTCAGGTAACCCACCAATATCAAAAACAATGATTTTTCCTTTTATAAGATCTTTGGGAGTGTCTTGGTTGAAGTACAACAGTTTGCCTTTCACTCCAGTCTTCCCGGTTAATCCCGAGTAGGCCCAATAAGAAGCAACATCCATTTGTTTACCCTCAATAGTTAATGTCCATTGATGATCATTTTTTTCGTTGGATGTGTACCATCTCTCATATTCAAAAAAGTCTTTGGTAAGACCTTTAACCCCATTCTCTAAGAGTTCTCTCTCTAAAAGTTCCATATACTTTTGCCAGGATAAATTCCCTGAAAAAGTCGGTCCATAACTGTCCTTAAAAAGATGCCAAGAATAAACTTCTTCGAGTATTAAATTCGGATTTGAAAGGGCTTTAGTTAGGCTGTGAGTATTAAAAGTTAATAATAATATAACAAGATAATAATATTTATTATTACTATTAAAATGAAAAACCATTTCTTAAAACTTAGTTTAAATCAATGGCAAATTGTTTCAGATACTTGATGTCAATATATTCAAGTGCCCCTTGATGAGTGGCAGACAATAAAACTTTTGGAGCGGCTCCAGCTTCCAAAGCTTCTTGCCATCTTGGCGCACAGAGACACCATTGGTCTCCAGGGTTTAAACCTGCAAATCCCATTGCAGGCATAGGTGTGGATAAATCATTACCAACCGAGGCAGAGAATAATAGAAATTCTTTGGTGACAATGATACAAACTGTATGACTGCCAACATCCTCATCAGAGGTGTCACAGCATCCATTTCTAAAAAAACCTGTCATCGGAGAGTTGCTACATTCTCTGAGAGGTTCTCCAAAAACATTAATTGATTCTTCCATAAAAATTTATAGTGAAGTAATAAAAATTAGAACCAGTATCACAAAAAAGACCGCTGCTGTAACAGCAGAAATTATCCAGTACTTTCTTGTATGTCGATTCATCTATTCAAGCTGGTGGGCCGTGAAGGATTCGAACCTTCGACCAACTGGTTAAAAGCCAGCTGCTCTACCAACTGAGCTAACGGCCCGTTAAAAGTATGAAATGCGGTTGAATAATACCTCAAGGTAAACAAATAAAAAACTCATTTAATAATCGAATTTCTCTTAATATATTCAATAGTATCTTCAATTTGCAAGTCTTTAAAAGCCTTGATTCTGAGCCTGCACGAATCACAAATTCCACAAGATCTTCCACCTTCATCGGTTTGATAACAAGAAACTGTTTTTGAAAAATCAACGCCCTTCCCCCTTCCCAAAGAAATAATTTCAGTCTTTGTAAGACCAATCAGTGGTGTTTCTAAATGGATCTTATGTCCCTCCACAGTTTTTTTGGTGGCGAGGTCAAATAAATCTTGAAGGGCAGCTATATATTCAGGTCTGCAATCAGGATAGCCTGAGTAATCAATTGCATTGATTCCAGAGTAAATTGACTCAGCTTCTATCGTTTCGCTCCACGCTAAAGCCAGGGAGAAAAAAATAGTATTTCTTGCTGGAACATAAGTGATGGGTATACCAATGGTTTCCTCTACAGGAATTGATAAAGATTGATCGGTTAATGCTGAGCCACCAAAGTTACTCAAATCAAGAGCAATAATTTTATGTTCTATAACACCTAAATCTTCAGCAACCATCTTAGCTGCTGTCAATTCATACTTATGTCTCTGGCCGTAATCAACACTCAAAGCATAACAATCGCAACCTTCTGCTTTCGCCACAGCCAATGCTGTCGCAGAATCCATTCCCCCTGATAATAAAACAACAGCCTTGGTCATAATGCTATTTTCCTGGTTGATTATTCCATAAAATCTTATGTATCTGCATTTGGAATCTTACTGGAACATGGTCTTCTAAAATCCATTCTGCAAGCTTTCTTGGTTCTAATGTCCCCGAACATGGAGATAAGAGAATCTGGCATTTCTCATTGATATGATACTGATTAATGATGCCTCTAGACCAAAGGTAGTCCTCCCTACTGCAAATGACTATTTTTAATTCATCTGATACTTTCAGTAGCTCTATATTTTCCCAGATATTATTAGCTACTTCACCGGAATCAGGGGACTTAATATCCATAATTATTTTTACACTCTCATCAATGCCTGCAATGCTAATTGAGCCCCCAGTTTCAAGACTGACCTCAAACCCCAAATCAACCAGTTCTTTAAGAAGATTTTTTGTAGCATCTTGAGCTAACGGTTCACCGCCTGTAACGCACACATCTTTAAAACCCAGTTCTTTTACCTTCTGAACAATATCTTCTAATTGCATTAATTCACCTCCACTGAACGCATAACTGGTATCGCAATAGTGGCACCTTAGTGGGCATCCTGTAAGTCTAATAAAGACAGTTGGTAATCCAACTTTTGATGTCTCTCCCTGAATAGAAGAAAAGATTTCAGTGATTCTTAAGCAATTTTTTTTAAGCATCTACTATTTTGTAACGCTATCAATCATTTCAAGTTTTTGGACTGCTAACCGAGAAACGGAACTATCAGGGTACTGACTGACAACACTCTTTAAAAGCTGTTTTGATTTCTCAACTCTACCCAATTCAAAATAACAAAACCCTTTTTTTAGTAGTGCCTCTGGAATTTTACCGGAGTTAGGAAATTCAGTAAGAATCCCCTCAAACTCTATCAACGCCTGTGCAAACAACCTTTGTGCATAGTATGTTTCACCTAACCAGTATTTTGCATCGTCAATAAAATCGCTATCTTGATGCAAACGAATAAACTTAATGAAAGAAACTCTTGCGGTTTCATAATTTTCATCTTTAAGCAATTCGAAAGCCAATTGGTATTCTTCCCTTCCTAAGTCAATTGTGTCTTGATTCTGTACAATAACTTTTGTATCTGATTCATGATCTGTTTGTAGATCTTTTATTAGTTGGAATACAGTTTCTTCTAGTTTGTTTATTCTAGAAGTTAATTCATTGAGTTTTTCCTCATTCTGATTCTCTAAATATTCAATATTCTTAAGATTGGAATTAACCTCTATTTTGATCTCTTCAATGGTTTTTTTTTGGTCGATGTTGTTACTGGAATTCATTATCGAAGAAAAGATACCCTCCTCACTCATTGCACAACCACTAAGTACAACAACACCTAAAACTAGTAAAAATAGTTTTTTATTTAAACCTAACACGTCGATGAAACTCCTAATTATATTGTTTAATCACTCTGAATAAACTGAAGACCAATATTATTAGTAGTAGAATTGGCGACCATCCCACCAAGAATGGCTCTAAATTATAGACTACAGCACTCTCAGCTAATGTTTGTTGAAGTAAAAAGTAGAGCAAACCAATCATTACCCCTGAAATAATTCTAAAGCCAATGCCTTTCTTCCTTAAGAAGCCCAATGAAAAAGGTAGGGCAAATAAACACATAATCGGAATAGCCAGTAAAGACGCTATTCTTGAGTGAAAAACCATGCGATATGGTGAAGAATCTAAATCATTACTATCTAGATAGTTGATAAATCTATAAAGCTCAACAATATTGAGATCCTCGGATTTAACAATGGTTAGATTCACAAGATCTCTATTGAGTTTTGTTTTTTCTATTTTATAGCGTGAATAATCATCAGTAATCCCATCACTGTTGAAAACAGTTTCACTTAAATTACTCAAAATCCATTGGTTGTAATCATCAATACCAGCTGACGATGCCCTAGAAATTTTGGATAATTTATTATTTCCTGCTAATTGATAAATGCTTACATTTCCAAAACTCTTGTTTTCTTTTAGTAAGTTAATATTGATAATTTTGTCTCCTTCTCTAAGCCAAATACCTCCAGCATTCCCAAGTCTTGAGTATTGATATTTATTGATCGTTCGATATTGATCTGCATACCGCTCCATTTTTGGAGAAATATACTCCCCTACACTGACGGTCAAAAAACACAACACCATCCCAGAAAAAAATACTGAGACACACATTCGTTGAAGTGAGACTCCTGATGTAAGCAGGACTAAAAGCTCGCTATTTTTTGACATATCACCAAGAGCTAAAAGACTTCCAATAAGGATAATAATTGGCATTAATTGGAAAATTGCACTGGGTAATTTTAATAATGAATACTGGATTGCTTGATTAAGTCCATAATTACCGATTCCAATATCATCGGCTTGGGTTATAAATTCTATAAACCCCAGAAGAGCCAAAAAAATAAACAACACAACTAAGACACTCTGTAGAATATTTTTAAAAATATATAAATCGAACAGTTTCATTTTCTTGTCAGTTTTTAAATAAGACGCGTTGAAATACTCTATTACTACTTAGCAACATTATGACACTCGCCAAAAGTGCTATTAAATGCACCCACCACAATCCAAATACTTCCGGGATGATCCCTTGTTCAAACCAAACCTTTGCTGCCCCTAAACAATTTACATAGATCATGTAGACCAGAATACCTATCACCAATCCCCCAAATCGCCCCTGCCTTGGGGAGCTTTTGCTTAAAGGTATAGATAGTATTACCAAAATAACCAAAGCAATGGCTGGAGAGATTCTCCATTGAATCTCAGCCAAACTCTCCGATGTATTTTTCTCTATTAAACTAGTGAAGCTTTCTAAAGATAAATCAATTTTGTCTGTGTTACTCACCGGATTCAATAATGGCAGTCGATGTTCGGAGAATTCTAAGATTCTAAATTCCAAATCTCCAGGCACTCCTTCGTAGAGATATCCATTGTAAAAAACCAGAGCACCTCCACCGTTATCTGGATTATCGAGAATTTCTGCAGTTTTAGAAACGATTACATTGACACCGTTTCTTAACTCTTGTTGAGCAAACACATTTGATAATTGGTTATTTTCTAAACGTTTCTCAGAAAAAAGAACGGCACCATTTCTCAATGTGACAAATTGACCTGGCTGCAGGGATTCTATCCCTAGGTTTACCATAGCGGCCTGATTTGATGCATTCATATTTTTTCTAGCCTCTGGTGCCACAAAGCTAGAAATGACGCCTACCGTGATTGCTAAAATAATAGTTGGGATCCATAAAGGACGATAAAGTGACATCGGACTGATCCCAGAAGCCATCATGGCAGCCATTTCACTTTCTTTATACAAACGACCAAAAACTAATAAGATAGCCAAAAAAGTACTCAAAGGCATTAACACTGTTAAATATTCCACCGTTGAGAAAAAAAGTAACTCTGATATGACGCTCCCTGAATCATTACCAATGGATACATCACTTAATATCTTTGCAAATTGATTGATTACTAAAATAACTAGTAAAATTAGTGTGACAGCTAACCAAGATTGGGCAACTTCCCTAAAAAGATATTGATTAATTACCTTTCTCATACATCAAATATTTTTTTTAATCTAAAAGGAGTTCACACTGAAGTTTTAAATATTATTGTTATTTACACTACACATAAGATAAAAAGAATACTAGATTGATTCAATTTTCAATACAATACTCCAGCAGGTTATTATTATAATGACGATGAATATTAAATTTTAATTTATATGAGGAAGTGATGAAATTCACAATTAAGACTACAAAAATAACAGAAACAAAATCAGACTGTTTGGTAATTCCTATCTTCAAAAAGGGGAATTTAATAAAAGCATCCCAATCCATAGATACTGCAAACAACGGCATAATTTCAGATTTTCTGAAAAATGGTGATATAAGCGGCAAATTAGGTCAATGTCGAATGTTGCCTGTACAAGGAAAACCTTATAAGAGAATTTTATTGGTCGGTTGCGGTGAATACGAGAAATACTCAGAAAAACCATACAAAAAAGCATTGGCATCTGCCCTGAAAAAATTATCTTCAACTTCACATAAATCAGCAACAAATTTTCTTGCTGTCTTTAAAACTAGTAAAAAAATTGATTATCGTGCTGCCCGCATAATGGCAGAAATTTGGCACGATATCACCTATGAATACACAGCAACACATTCAAGAAAGGCCAAAAAAATCGCATTGAATCAACTTTCACTTGGCACCAATGGGAAACAAATAAATCCTGAAATGAAAAAAGGATTTAAACATGGAGATGTCATTGGTAAGGCTAAACAGAAAGTTAGGCATCTGGCAGATTTGCCTGCAAATATATGTACTCCCTCTTACCTAGTAAAAGAAGCAAGAAAAATAGCATCCAAACATTCATCGGTGTCTTTAACAGTCATCAATGAGAAAGAAATGAAACGGCTAAAAATGGGAGCCTTATTGTCAGTCACTGCTGGATCTGTGGAGCCTGCCAAATTAATAGTACTCAAATACAGTGGGGGGAAATCATCTCAACAACCCATTGCAATCGTCGGTAAGGGTATTACATTTGATACAGGTGGAATTTCACTTAAACCATCAAACAAGATGGATGAAATGAAATATGACATGTGCGGTGGAGCTGCAGCAATAGGAATTCTTCAAGCAGTTGCAGATCTTAAACTGCCGATAAACGTTATAAGTATTGTCCCGGCTTGTGAAAATTTACCCAGTGGCAACGCAACAAAACCAGGGGATATTGTTACCTCAATGTCAGGACAAACTATTGAAGTACTCAATACCGACGCTGAAGGCAGGCTTATTCTCGCTGATGCATTGACCTACTCTCAACGCTTCAAACCAAAATTGATTATTGATATGGCGACTTTAACTGGAGCTTGTATAGTTGCACTTGGTCATCATCTCTCAGGCTTGATGAGCAATTCAGATGACTTAGCTAATAAGTTGCTGGCTGCAGGAGAAGCTGCAGGAGATGGGACATGGAGATTACCATTGGGCAAAAAGTACATGGATCAATTAAAAAGTAATTTTGCCGATATTGGCAATATTAGTGGTGGTGGTGGTGGAGCAGGCACAGTCACTGCGGCCTGTTTTCTCCAAAAATTCGTGAACGACATTGAATGGGCGCATCTTGATATTGCAGGAGTTGCTTGGCTTGAAGGAAGCAAGAAGGGAGCCACGGGCAGGCCAGTTGCCTTAATGTCTGAATTCCTGATTCAGGAAGCAAATAAATCCTAGCTTAGGATGATTGAACAAAAACCAGATGTTTTATTTCATCATTTTAATTCAATCGGCAATAACAATTACTTGTTGTACGTTTGTAAATTGGTAGAAAAAGGCTTCAAACAAAAAATTCAGCCTATTTATATACACACAAATAATCAGCAACAAGCTGAACAATTAGATAAACTTCTTTGGACTTTTAAACAAGATAGTTTTATTCCACATGCAATCGTAGGTGCTTCTGATTTGGATTCCCCTGTGCAAATTGGTTGGAACGAGAATCAATTTCATCCAGCTGAAGCTATTGTCAATCTCAGTGAGGAAATTCCTATATCTTTTCTAGAATCTAAAAAAATCCATGAAATCATTGACGATGATGAAGTGAAAAAAAATAAAGCCAGAGAGCGTTGGAGAAATTATAAATCTGAAGGGTGTCAACTAGATTTCACCAAATCAAGTAATTAAAAAACTAATGGATAAAACATACCGTCCCCAATCAATTGAGTCCAAAATATACAAGACTTGGGAAGAGAAAGGTTATTTCATGCCTGCAAACCAAGGTGAAGCCTATTGCATTATGATTCCACCACCTAATGTTACTGGAACACTTCATATGGGACATGCTTTTCAGGACACAATAATGGATACCTTAACGCGATATCACCGTATGCAAGGTAAAAAAACATTGTGGCAGGTAGGTACCGATCATGCAGGAATAGCAACACAGATGGTTGTAGAAAGACAATTAGAAAAAGATGGTTTTTCTAGATTAGAAATGGGACGTGAAAATTTTACTCATAAAGTTTGGCAGTGGAAACGAGACTCGGGTAATACTATCTCCAATCAATTAAGGCGCATGGGAGCTTCTGTCGACTGGACAAGAGAACGTTTCACCATGGATGAAAATCTGTCTGAAGCCGTGACTGAAGTCTTTGTTCAATTGTTTGCAGAAGGATTGATCTATCGAGGAAAACGACTGGTAAATTGGGATCCAGTATTACTCACAGCATTGTCTGATCTTGAAGTAAACCCAACAGAGGAACTTGGTAAACTTTGGCATCTAAAATATCCAATTGCTAACTCAGACAAAATCATGGTAGTTGCAACTACTCGACCTGAGACAATGCTTGGAGATACTGCTGTTGCTGTTAACCCTAAAGATCATCGATACCAAGAACTGATAGGCAAAGAAATAGAACTTCCACTTTGCTCAAGAAATATCCCAATAATAGCTGATGACTATGTCGACCAAGAATTTGGCAGTGGTTGTGTGAAAATTACGCCTGGACATGACTTTAATGATTTTCAACTAAGCAAACGTCACAAACTTGATGTCATCAATATATTTACAAAAGATGCAAAACTAAACACAAATGTACCGAAAGAATTTGTTGGCTTAGATCGTTTTAAAGCAAGAGAAATTATTATTCAGAAAATTGAATCACTTGGATTATTAGATCAAATTGAAGACTATAATTTGATCATTCCCAGAGGAGATAGAAGCGGAGCAATACTTGAACCATACTTGACAGATCAGTGGTTTGTAAAAATTGAACCGCTGGCTCAACCAGCAATTGATGCTGTAAAAAATGGCGACCTCAAATTCGTTCCTGAAAACTGGTCTAAAACCTATTTTGATTGGATGAACAACATCCAAGACTGGTGTATCAGTCGACAATTGTGGTGGGGGCATCGCATACCTGCTTGGTACGATTTGGATGAAAATGTTTATGTTGCAAAATCCGAAGAAGAAGTTCGAAACAAATACCAACTTGGACCTAACATTAAATTAAAACAAGATGACGATGTCCTTGATACATGGTTCTCATCAGCCTTATGGCCATTCTCAACATTAGGATGGCCTGGCAAAACCAATGATTTAAAAACTTTCTACCCAACCACTGTCTTGGTAACGGGCTTTGATATTATTTTTTTCTGGGTTGCTCGAATGATAATGATGGGACTGAAATTTACCGGCAGTATTCCATTTCATGAAGTATATATACACGGGCTAGTTCGTGACAAAGATGGTCAAAAAATGTCTAAATCCAAGGGCAATATTCTTGATCCAATCGATTTAATTGATGGCATTGATTTAAATTCACTGATCAAGAAGAGAACGGAAGGATTAATGCAGCCTCAACTAGCACCCTTCATAACTAAGGACACAAAAAAAGAATTTCCATCCGGTATCCCAGAATTTGGTACGGATGCATTACGTTTTACTTTTGCTTCACTGGCAACCACAGGAAGAGATGTCCGCTTTGATTTGAAGAGAATAGAGGGATATAGAAATTTCTGTAACAAACTATGGAATGCAGCTCGATTTATAATTATGAACACAGAAGGAGTAAAGTTACCTGCAAAAAAACCTAATCCAGCAGATATGTCTTTAGCTGATATCTGGATTCAAGGAAAGCTCCACTCGGTCATTAAATCTATTGAAAAGAACATTACTAATTATCGAATTGATCTAATTGCCAATTCACTATATGACTTTGTTTGGAATGACTATTGTAATTGGTATTTGGAATTATCTAAATCGATTCTCAAAGATGATGATCAAGCTAAGCTTGAACAAAAACATGCCACTCAGCTCAACCTCCTATATACCTTAGATGCAACATTAAAGTGCCTCCATCCTATTATTCCTTTCATTACCGAAGAACTTTGGCAAACGATTAATACTGGCCAAAAAAAATCAAGCATCATGGTAGAAAATTATCCAAATGCAAAAGATTTTATAGTTGATAAGCCTGTTCTTAATCAGATGGATTGGTTGATTGCTTTTGTCATCAGTGTTCGTCAAATCCGGTCAGAAATGAATATTTCTCCTAAAACAAAAATTTCTGTTTTATTACAAAATGCCAGTAATGAAGATCTTGACTTGATCAAAGAGTGTAAAATATATATCACAAATTTAGCTGGCATTGCTGAAATCAAATCTGTTGATGAAAAGCCCCCCATTGCTGCAATAGCATTACTCAGAGGCATGAAGATTTTAATTCCACTAGAAGGAATCATCGATATAGAATTTGAACGTGAGAGATGTGAAAAGAAATTAAATCGCATAAAAAAAGAATTGAATTCAATGAAAAACAAACTCAGAAACAAAGAGTTTATTTCTAAAGCCCCCAAAGATGTTGTTGAAAATATTAGGTCTCAATCAGAAAATATGGCGCAAGACAAAATTAAAATAGAAGAACAAATCAAAATGCTTTCATTGAGGTAGTTCTTTATCTGGAACCATCCAAAGAAGTACTAATCCAGGGACAAAAAGAAATAACAAACTAAGTATTCCAAATCTGGGATTGCCAAACATTAAAGCTACCCAGGAAACTAAAACAGGACCCAAGAATACAGCTGATTTACCTACTAGGTTATAAAAGCCAAAAAATTGAGCTTCTTTATTCATGGGTATTAGATTACTGAAGAAAGATCTACTTATGGCTTGAATACCTCCTTGAACAAGACCAACTGTTCCAGCCAAGATATAAAATTCTAAAGCTGTAGTCATATAAGCAGCATAAAAACTAATTAGTATATAAATGGAAATACCAATTGTGAGGATTTTTTTGAAACCGATCTTATCCGCGAAAATTCCAAAAACTAAAGTAGCAGGAAATCCAATAAATTGAGTGAGAAGTAAAGCTTTAATCATTGAAGAAGTATCCAATCCTATATCTGACCCATAGGCGGTCGCCATTCTAACTATCGTATCTACCCCATCTATATAAAGCCAATAAGCAAGAAGGAATAAGGCGGCTCTTTTGTGCTTTTTTATTTCTCTTAAAGTTGAGACTACGACTTTAAATGCTTCAGAAATAGTTTTGAAGAAATTTTTGGAGATTTCTGCATTACTTTTTTCCTCGACACTCATGAAAAGAGGTAAAGAAAAAACTGCCCACCAAATAGCCACAGAAAGAAAAGACCATAGGATAGCTTCAATCTCTGAAGACAATCCAAACCAAGCAGGGTTCAAATACATTAAAACATTAATTACGAACAACAACCCTCCTCCTAGGTAACCCAGAGAAAATCCTAAAGAAGAAACCTTATTTCTTTGATCTTGCTTAGAAACTGAGGCAATTAGAGAGTCATAAAAAATATTCCCCCCAGAAAATCCAATAACAGCTAGAGCATAAAGGGATGCGGCAATAACCCAATCTCCTTGTGGAATGAAATAAAGATAACCTGTACTCAAAACACCCAAAAGAGCAAAAAAGGCTAGAAATTTTTTCTTAAACTTTCCTAGATCTGAATAGGCTCCAAGAAAAGGAGCTAATAACACTATCAATAGTCCTGCAAGTGAGTTAGTAGTTCCTATAACAGCAGTACTTTCAGCTGGAGAAAGATCTGCTGCCCAAAAAGACTTAAAAAAAAGCGGAAAAAATCCTGCCATGACAGTAGTAGCAAAAGCAGAATTTGCCCAATCATATAAAGCCCAGGAAATAACTCTTTTGCGTTTTAGATAGTGCATTAAAACTTAGAAATAGCTTGCTTAGCTAAAGTTAGATCTTCCCACGCTTTAAATTTCTGAGAAGGACTCCTCAATAGGTAAGCAGGGTGGTAAATCACAACTAAAGGAGTTTTTTTAGCTCCAAAACTATGTATCCGTCCTCTAAGCTGGCTCATGGTTTTATCTGTTTGAAGTAGATTTTGTGCTGCTACCCTACCAACTGCGATAATGATCATTGGGTTAATGTGTTGAATTTGCCTTTCTAAATAGGGTAAACATTGAGCAACTTCAGAAGCCAATGGGTCACGATTTTGTGGAGGTCTGCATTTCAATATATTGGCAATAAATATTTCTTCTCTGCTCAACCCAATAGAAAAAAACATTTCATTCAATAAACCCCCTGCTCTACCCACAAAAGGTTCACCCTGAAGGTCTTCGTCCATGCCTGGGGCTTCACCAATAAACAACCAATCCGCTTTGGAATCACCGACTCCAAATACAGTTTGGGTCCGGGTTTTATGCAAAGAACACTGTTCGCATGATTTAACTTCATTTTGTAAAGTCACCCATGAATCTTTAGATTTATCGTTTAATGGGGGTTTTTTCTGCATACGAAGTCGCCAAACATCAACTCCGATGAGTTGGAGAATCTTATTTCGATCAAACACGAAAACCTCTTAGTCAGATCTATTTGATTGAGATGATGACAGTTGTGTTTTGATGGTTTTTAGAATCGATCCAAGCAACAAACTGACTGGACCAGAAAAAAGATAGGATATAGCCATTACTGAAAGAACCAAAGGAGGTTCCAACAAAATTAAAATAAAGATTAATGGAATCATAACGGTTTTTGCAAAAGGTATACGCCGTGCAGATTGAGCATTTTTAAAACCATAATAAGGCACCTTGGAGACCATCATGGCAGCTGAAACGACGATTGAAAAAATTAAGACTGCAAAGCTCACGATTGGAGCCAACAACAACAGCTCACATTGCCAAACAATCACAGAAACCAAAGTTGCCGCCGCAGGAGAAGGTAAGCCACTAAAATAAGGGTTGTACTTCAAATGAAGTTGATTGTTGAATCGTGCTAATCTCAAGGCGGTGGCAGCAATATAGAAAAATGATACCAACCAAGCAGTTTTCTCCCAGAGTAAAATAGAATTTAATAGGTGATTGTTCCCCCATAAATAAAACAGTAATGCGGGGGCAACACCAAAAGAAACTAAATCCGACAAACTATCATAATCTTTACCGAAATCTGAAACTGCATTTGTGATCCTGGCGATCTTTCCATCCATGCCATCCAGAAAAACAGCAACAAAAATTGAAATTGCAGCGATACTGTAATTGCCATTGATAGCATTAATGATTGAGAAGCACCCTGCAAATAAATTAGCGGTAGTAAACAGGTTCGGTAGGAAATAAATTCCTTGCTTTAATTTTTTAAGTTCCTGATTTCTTTTATTCTTCATTGCTCAAAGTGATTCTATGTTTATCATGATTGAAAAAAGAACCATTATAGAGAATCAAGGCTTATCTTGGAAATCAGTTGGGATGATCATTTTGCAACTGTTCTTTTGATTGAACAGAAAAAAACTGTCTACCTATTCGTTATCAAAGGTTAAAATAGAATAAAATAAAGCATCAAAGTGAACCATTAGGCGATTATCCATGCAATTATCAAAATACCCTTTAATAACTTATAAGGAAACGCCTGTAGATGCCGAATTAACTTCACACCAATTAATGTTACGAGCTGGTTTGATCAAAAAATTAGCCTCTGGGCTGTTCTCTTGGATGCCTATAGGACTGAAAGTCCTTCGAAAAATTGAACGTATCGTTAGAGAAGAAATGGATCGTTCGGGGGCCTATGAAGTTTCAATGCCGGCGATACAACCCGCTGATTTATGGCAGGAGACTGGACGGTGGGAGGCATACGGTGATCTTTTATTAAAAATGGAAGACAGGCAGGGTCGTTCGTTTTGCTTTGGACCAACTCATGAAGAAGTGATTACAGATATTGTCAGGAATGAATTAAAAACATACCGTCAAATGCCCGTAAATTTTTACCAGATACAAACAAAATTTAGAGATGAAATAAGACCAAGATTTGGCGTGATGAGGGCCAGGGAATTCCTGATGAAAGATGCGTATTCATTTCATCTAGATCAACCATCGCTTGATCTAGAATATGAGAATATGGGAGCAACCTACAACACCATTTTCACTAGACTTGGATTAGATTTTAGAAAAGTGCGGGCAAACAGCGGTGAAATAGGTGGTTCTTTATCACATGAATATCACGTTCTTGCCGACTCAGGCGAAGATGAGGTTGGCTATTGCGATGAAGAAAATTATGCAGCTAACGTGGAAATGATTGAAGGAAATACTGCACCAAATGGTGGCAAACTCTCCTTTACCAGAGGTATTGAAGTTGGCCATATTTTTCAATTAGGAGACAAATACAGCAAAAGTATGAATTGCACTGTCCTGAATGATAAAGGAGACTCAATTTACCCTTTAATGGGTTGTTATGGAATAGGCATTTCAAGGATCATGGCTTCCTCTATAGAACAAAATCACGATGAATCCGGTATTATTTGGCCACAACCCCTTGCTCCTTTTCAGATCATAATTATTGCACTAAATAACAATACTGAAGATACAACCTTGACAAAATCTCGTAAAATTTATCACCAGCTACTGGAATCTGGCTATGAAGTTTTACTTGATGATCGCAATGAGCGGGCTGGTGTTAAATTCGCTGACGCCGATCTGTTGGGTATACCCAAACGATTGATCGTGAGTGAAAGAGGTCTTGATAATCAAACCATTGAACTGAATTTCAGAGATGGAAAAAACAAAAGCGATGTCCCCTTCGAACAACTGGTTGATTATTTGGAAAAATTAGACGTTTAGATTTTAATCTAATCGGGCTCAGGAGAATCAGTTTCGTCAATCAAAGCTTCTTCAAGGTAATCAATTGCCTCACTTTGGGCTCTAACTGCATCGAGTCTTGCAGCCTCATATAAATTGACTTCAATTCGTCTTTCTGCACGAGCTAGAAGTCGCTCTGCCTCTAAAATTCTTTTATTGTTTTTGGCCTCATCACTGAATTCCTTGGCAGCTGCTATGGTCTGCCTAGCATTGCTCATTTCTTGTAAAGGAGGCATGGTTGCACAAGAAATCAAAACAGCTAGCACAAAAGCAACACCGAAAACTCTTAAGCTACCTGACATTTTTGACCTTACAATATTAAAGACTTGACTAATTCTAAACGTACCAAGTCCGCTGATCTAGGTCAAGAAATGAATAATTATTGGTCCTTGTTACCAAGGTGCAAAATATTTTTTATAAATGGGACGGTTAATTTCCTTTGTTTGGATAACGATTCATAATCAAGAATTTTGATGATTTCCATTAATGAACCGACACTGCGTTCAACTCTCTTGAGTAAATAATTGGCAGAATCGTTAGGTAAATTAAATCCTCTGATATTGGCATGCAGCTGGATGGCTGAAATCATTTCTGTCTCAGAGAGCATTTCCAGTTGATGGACCACACTCATAGAGAATCTAGATGCGAGATCGGGCAGAAAAAAATTTATACCTTTCGGTGGCTCATGCGATGCGATAACCAGGTGACAGTCGGTTGTCTGTAGTCTTTCATATAAATCCAGTAGTTTTCTTTCCCAAGCTTGATTGCCTAAAATAAATTCAATGTCATCAATGCAAATCAAGTCCAGTTGATCTAGATCGTCCAATATCTCAGGACTAAACTGATCAAACTCATACATTGGGATGTACAAACTTTTTCTTGAAAGACGAATACAACGATGGAATGCAGCTTGTAACAAATGAGTTTTTCCAGAGCCTTTTGTTCCTGCAATCCACAATAATTTTTGAACATTCGTTCGCAGTGATTGATATATTTCTAGATTTGGCCCCGGATAAAAACTATCAAAGACCATGTGTTCAGAGACTGATACTGGAAGTAGTAATTGCTCCACTTAGCGACCTGACTGATAGATTTTCTTTTTTGCTTCAATACTCCAAATAATCCAATAATCCAAGCCGCTCAAAATACTGGTTACAAAAACTAAAGAACCACACACCATTGAAAGGATTGCAAATGGGAATTGTATACCCTGTGCAAGAATAACCAGGATAATGAACACTAGTTGCAGTAGCGTATTAAATTTACTAATTCTGGTTGGGTTAGGTTGAGGAACACCTACAAAATATCGGTACAGGCTCAAGCCAAAAACAATCATCAAATCTCTAAGAATAACAGTCAAGGTGAGCCATAAAGGGATCAAGTCCATACTCTGTAGAGTGAGGAAAAGTGATACCAAAAGTATTTTGTCTGCTGCTGGATCCAGCACTGCACCTAGGTAACTTCGCCAGTTGTTTTTTTTAGCCAAGTACCCATCTAAAATATCTGAAAGGCCAGCAACTAGTATGAGCAAAAGAGACAGTAGGAATTGCTCCTGAAACAACAATCTAATTATGGGAATTACAAGTGCTATGCGAGCAAAACAAATAAGATTTGGAATATTTGAGGGGCTCAACTAAAACTCCATACTAAGATTTAAAACAAGTGAAAGAATAATTATGTTGTTGATGTTAATATACAGCCTCTGTTTATTATAGCTCTAAAATTAAAATTTCATTTCAAAAGATTTTGTTAATAAATGGGTAAGGATGAATCACTGACTTACGCAGATTCCGGAGTAAATATTGATACCGGTAACGAAGTGGTGTCAGCAATAAAATCAATTATCAAAGATACCCACAACGATTCCGTGTTGTCTAATATTGGCGGTTTTGGAGGGTTGTATGAGTTGCAAACTAGAGATTATAATCGCCCAATTTTGGTATCAAGTACGGATGGTGTTGGAACCAAAGTTAAATTAGCTCAAGAGTTAGGTAAGAATCACCTGATCGGCATTGACTTGGTTGCAATGTGTGTCAATGACGTTATTGTCCAAGGAGCGAAACCGTTATTTTTCCTAGACTATTACGCAACTTCGAAATTGGATGTGGCTACTGCTTCACAGATTTTGTTGGGTATTGCTAATGGCTGTAAGGAATCTAGTATGGCTTTGATTGGTGGAGAAACTGCCGAAATGCCTGGCGTCTATAAATCTGGTGATTTTGATCTTGCAGGTTTTTGTGTTGGTGTGGTTGACTTCAATGACATTATTGATGGCAGCAACATCCAAAAAGACAATTTAGTGATTGGTATTTCTTCCTCAGGACCTCACTCCAATGGGTATTCTCTGATCCGAAAAATCATTGAGATGCAACAGTCGGATCTCCAAGGTAAATTTGGAAATACTACCCTTGGTGATGCCCTGATTGAACCAACAAAAATTTATGTTCGAGCCATTCTCAATCTTCTTGAAAGATTCACAATCAATGGCATGGCACACATTACCGGTGGTGGGTTCAAAGACAACATCGCAAGAATCCTACCAAACAATTGTGACGTGATTATCAAGACCAAAACTTGGGAACAGCCAGAAATCTTCCACTGGATCCAAAGCCAAGGAAATATTAGTGCAGATGAAATGCTAAGAACATTTAACTGCGGTATTGGTATGGTCTTGATTATTGAACAAAGCGATCTAAATGAGGTCTTGCATACACTCTCACAGCTAGACTATGACTCATATCATATTGGCCATGTTGACAAGGGCTCAGGTCAAATTGTTCTTAAATGAAGAAACCAGAAATCGGTTCAGCAGTATCGACAATTATTCTGATCTCAGGATATGGAACCAATTTGCAAGCGATTATAGATGAGATTAATAAGAATCTATTACCAATACGGATAATATCTGTCCTTTCTGACGATCCACAAGCCTATGGTATAGAACGAGCAAAAAAATCTAGCATTCCAACAAAAATCATTGATTACCACGGTTTCAGAGACAAAACTGACTTTCATCAAGCCATGGAAGAAAATATCAAAAAACTTGCTCCAGATCTGATTGTTTTGGCTGGTTACATGAGAATTTTGTCGGAAGATTTTTGCCACCATTTTCGAGGAAAAATCTTAAATATACACCCATCACTATTGCCAAAATTCAAAGGCCTTAATACCCATCAAAGGGTTTTAGATTCTGGAGATGAATTTCACGGAAGCACTGTGCATTTTGTCACCTCAGAGCTGGACTCTGGACCCCTAGTGCTACAGTATCGAACCAGAATAAGGCCTACCGACGATCCAAAGACATTGACACAAAGAGTCCAACTGGGCGAATATCAAATCTATCCCCTGGTAATCAGATGGTTTGCTGAAGGAGTCTTGAAAATGGTTGAAGGCAAAGCAGTACTTATGGGCAAGAAAATTACGAAGCCCAAGATCCTAGAAGAGACTTAAGTTTTGGCCAAAGTCACGCCCGTTTGGCCTTGGTATTTGCCTTTTCGATCCTTGTAGGATTCATCACAAATTTGGTCTGATTCAAGGAAAATCATCTGGGCAACACCTTCGTTGGCGTAGACTTTTGCTGGCAATGGAGTGGTATTTGAGAATTCCAAAGTAACATGTCCTTCCCATTCAGGCTCCAAAGGGGTGACATTGACAATAATGCCACATCTGGCATACGTGGATTTGCCCAGGCAAATTGTCAATACATTTCTTGGTATACGAAAATACTCGACAGTCCTAGCTAAGACAAAGGAATTGGGAGGAATAACACAAACTTCCGAGTCCAGATCAATAAAACTATTCTCATCAAAAGATTTTGGATCCACAACTGCTGAATTAATGTTTGTGAATACTTTGAACTCATTTGCGCAACGCACATCGTAACCGTAACTGGAGGTTCCGTAAGAAATTAAACTCTCCCCATCATCATACCTAACCTGACTCTCAACGAATGGCTCGATCATGCCATGATCCCTTGCCATTGTTTTTATCCATCGATCCGATTTAATTGCCATTGTATTTTTCCATGTTCATGGAAGAAAATAAATTATGATTTTCTGACCAAATACGTATGATGCACTAAAATTTGGAGTCAAACTAGAATTTACCGAATGATTTGACTTATAGTTGATTAGAAACATAAAAAAGATGGAAAAAATCATACAAGCTTGCCTAAAAACAATAGTTGAATACCCACGGTCAATATTGGTGGTTTTGGCATTGGTCGTTGGCTTCTTTGCAACTTGGGTAGACGATTTCCAATTGGACGCATCTTCCGATTCCCTGCTGCTTGAAGGCGACCAAGATTTAAGATTCTACAAAGACATCAAGGCACGTTACGGTGATGATGAATTTCTAGTTGTGACCTATCAACCAGAGAAAGACCTCTTTGCTGCAGAAACTCTCAGTCACCTAAAGAAACTCAGAGACGAATTGAGCAACCTAAATGCCATTGATTCAGTGGTCAGTATCCTGGATGTCCCGTTGCTTAAATCTCCACCCAAGAGCCTTTCAGACTTGGAAGAAGATGTTCCAAATCTATTAAGTCCAGGAACAAATCAAAACTTAGCCAAACAAGAACTCTTAACCAGCAAATTGTATCGTGATCTCATAATCAGTTCTGATGGAAAAACCACTGCAATGCAACTCAACATGGTTCTGAATGAAGAATTGGAATCGTTGATAAAAGCTCGTGATGTCCTCCGTGAAAAAAGACTAGTAGAAGCATTGGATACAGATGAGTTAATCCAATTGGAAATTTTATCGGAACAGATAAGGGAACAACGCGATGTTTATCGAAGACAAAATGTAGAAACAATTGCTTCAATCAGATCAGTATTGGATCGTTACCGAGTTGGGGTTGATATATTTTTAGGCGGTGTGCCAATGATTACCGTGGACATGATCGATTATATTCAAAGCGATATTGAAGTCTTTGGCACCTGTATTTTATTGTTTTTAATCCTGGCACTGCTTTTTATTTTTAAACGCCCCCGCTGGATGATGATCTCAATGCTATGCTGCTTGATGGGGCTGATTGTTATGACGGGTTTTTTAGGGCTGGTTGGATGGCCAGTGACGGTTGTTTCTGCCAATTTTGTTGCACTACTTTTGATATTCAGTTTGTCCATCACAGTCCACTTGACGGTGCATTACCGTGAATTGAATTCCCTACATCCAGAGCAATCCCAACGATGGTTGGTTCAGCAAACCCTCATTAACAAGTGGGTTCCTTGTTTGTATACAACGATAACCACAATGGTTGGGTTTGCCTCCTTGCTCATTGCAGGCATTCGGCCGGTGATCGATTTCGGCTGGATGATGTTGATCAGTATGGGAACCATCTTTGTGATGGTTTTCCTCCTCTTTCCATCACTTTTGGTGATCCTCAAGCGACTGCAAACCAAACAAGAAATGGACCTAACCTCACGAATTACCAAAACATTGTCACAACTTGTATTGTCAAGACAAAAGGAAATGGTGTTTGTTTTTGCCTTGATTGCGGCAATCAGCGCCGTTGGAATTACCCAATTAACAGCTGAAAATCAGTTTATTAAAGCCTTCAAGGAAGACACAGAAATCTTCCAAGGCTTAACAGTTATTGACACTGAACTTGGGGGAACAACGCCACTGGATATCATCATTGAAGCTGATCCTTCTTTTTTTAACACGAACGAACAACCAACAGAAAATTTTGAAGAGGATGAATTCCTCGACATGGATTTCTTTGATGATGAAACAGAAGAATACGATATCGGTGCTGACAGCTATTGGTACAACTCTTTCCGATTAAAGACCGTGGCTGCAATCCATGACTATCTTGAATCCCTCGATGAGGCTGGCAAGGTGTTGTCAATCGCAACTACAGTAGATGTGATGAAAATACTCAATGACGATGAGGAACTTGACACGTTCTTTCTCTCACTGTTGTATAAAAAAATACCCCAGGATGTCAAAGAGACACTGTTTGATCCTTATCTGTCTGCAGATGGAAATCAAATTCGAATCTCCTTCAGAGTGTTCGAATCCTATCCTGAATTACAACGCAATGCCTTGATCAATAAAATCAAAACCGATTTGGTGGAAACTATAGGTTTGGAAGCATCTCAAGTAAAACTGACTGGTTTGCTTGTTTTGTACAACAATGTTCTGCAAAGCCTGTTTCGCTCTCAAATCCTCACCATAGGAGTTGTTTTTTTAGCGATTATGGCTATGTTTTTAGTTTTGTTCCGGTCGCTTAAAATCGCCTTTGTCGCCATCTTACCAAGCATGCTAGCCTCTGGCTCGGTCCTTGGCCTGATGGGGTGGCTGGGCATACCGCTTGATGTTATGACCATCACCATTGCGGCAATTTGTATTGGTATTGGTGTTGACCATTCAATCCACTACATCCACCGCTTCCGTTCTGAAATCAAACAACAAGCATCAGCAAGGATAGCGATAGAAAAGTCTCACGCCAGTACTGGAAAAGCAATCTATTACACCTCCGTTATTATTGTCGTTGGGTTCTCAATTTTGGGCTTGTCCAACTTTATACCAACAATTTATTTTGGTGTTTTTACGGCCTTTGCCATGTTGGTTGCCCTTATAGCGAACCTTACCTTGCTGCCGTTGTTACTTCTAGGCATCAACTCGGGTAAAATCAAGAGATAAAACTTGGAAAATGAAATCAGAAGATCAAAAACCAAACAAGATACTGGTGTTCAATGCCCTGCCCTATGCTAATGGACCAATACACATAGGTCACTTGGTTGGGTACATCCAAGCAGATATCTGGGTACGCTTTCAGAAACTGCAAGGCCTAGAATGTCTTTACTTGTGTGCGAGCGATGCACATGGCACACCAATTATGTTAAGCGCTGAAGAAATTGGTGTCGATCCAAGGGACCTTGCCACTAAATATACCTTGCAACATCAGGAGGATTTTTCGGACTTTTTGATTCAATTTGACAACTACCACACCACGGACTCGAAGGAAAATAAAGAGCTGGTGGAAACGATATTTGCAAGCCTTTCAGGCGCCGGTCATATTGAGAAAAAAATTATCGAACAAGCATACGACGAACAACAAAAGATGTTTCTTCCTGACCGATATGTTCGTGGTGAATGTCCCAATTGTGGGCAAGTTGATCAATATGGGGACAGTTGTGAACACTGTGGAAGTACCTACAAGACTACGGATTTGATCAATCCAATCTCAGTGCTCTCAGGTGAAAAACCTTCTCTAAAAACCTCCGAACATTATTTCCTTAAACTCAAGAATTTCGAGTCGATGCTAAAAGGTTGGATCGAAACCATTGATATCCACGATTCTGTTAAAGCAAAGCTCGGCGAATGGTTTGTAACGGGACTAAGAAATTGGGACATATCAAGAGACGAACCCTATTTCGGGTTCAAAATTCCTGGCGAAGAGAGCAAGTATTTCTACGTCTGGCTTGATGCACCTGTAGGCTACCTTGCCTCGTTGAAACACCTATGTGATCAAGACAACAACCCCTATCAGTATGACGATTATTTTAGCAAGGACACTACCACCCGTTTGATTCATTTTATTGGCAAGGACATAATCTACTTCCATACCCTCTTCTGGCCAGCGGTCCTTGAGGGTTCTGGGCTCAAAAAACCCGACGGCATCTATGTCAACGGGTTTCTCACAGTAAACGGTAAAAAAATGTCCAAGTCTAGAGGGACATTTATCAAGGCAAGGACCTACCTAAAGCAACTGAATCCTGAATACCTACGTTATTACTATGCCTACAAGCTCAGCAGTGGCATAGACGATATCGATCTGGACAGCAATGATTTCATTAACAGGGTGAATTCAGACTTAGTGGGCAAATGGGTCAATATTGCCAGCCGCTGTGCCAAATTCATCAATGATGATTTCAACAACCAACTGAGCAGTACAATCAATGACCCTGAATTGCTGGCCACTTTTCAAGGAGAAGCTGATGCCATTGCAGCAATGTACCAAAATCGAGAAACTGGACAAGCAATGCGTGCCATTATGGCCTTGGCTGACCGTGCCAACCAGTACCTAGATCAACAAAAGCCTTGGGTACTTGCCAAAGACGAATCGCAAAAACATCAGGTACAATCCATTTGCACCATGGGTCTCAATCTATTTTATGTCCTAATGATATACCTGAAACCGGTGGTACCAAGCATCGTAAAAAATGCCGAGATTTTTCTCAATGCTGAAAAACGGCAGTGGTCTGATGTCGGAGAAACTCTTATTGACCATCAAATCAGAGACTACAACCCCCTGTTAATTCGGCTCAAGACCGAGGATATTGATGCCATAATTGATGCCTCCTTATAACAATGAATGGAGAAAAATATGATTGATTTTGATGAGTTCATGAAAGTTGATTTACGAGTTGCCAAGGTCATTGATGCTGAAAATGTAGAACAAGCAGACAAGCTGGTAAAAATTACAGTAGATCTAGGAAAAGAACAACGAATAATTTTTGCGGGCATTAAGGACATCTATGAACCGGACAGCCTGATTGGCAGAAATATTGTTGTGGTAGCAAACCTAGAACCACGCAAAATGCGCTTTGGAGTCTCAGAAGGGATGTTGCTTGCTGCAGGGGATGATCAAAACGGAGTATTTTTAATCGCACCGGACAGCGGCGCTTCACCGGGGATGCGAGTCAGATAATAAAGACAGAGCGTAGAAAATGAAACCGATCACGGCAAAACGGATCTTCACCTCCCTTGCCGAAGCCAATCCCAAACCAACTACTGAACTGACCTACAAATCAAACTTTGAGCTGCTGATAGCAGTGATGCTTTCTGCACAAGCAACTGATATCAGCGTGAATAAGGCTACAAGGAAATTGTTTGATTTGGCTGATACTGCAGAAACCATGCTCGCGCTTGGCGAAAAAAAAATCAAACGTGAGATTAAAAGCATTGGATTATTTAACACCAAGGCCAAAAACATCATAAATACATGTCAGATCCTGAGCGAACAACACCAAGGACTTGTTCCCAAAGTCAGGTCACAGCTGGAAGCATTGCCAGGGGTTGGCAGAAAAACCGCAAATGTTATCCTGAATACAGCATTCGGAGAACCAACTATAGCTGTGGATACTCATGTGTTCCGTGTTGCCAATCGGACTGGCTTGGCAAGAGGCAAAACTCCGCTTGCGGTTGAACAGGGGTTGCTAGATATCGTCCCAAACCCATTCATTCAGAATGCCCATCACTTGTTGATCCTGCATGGCAGATATACTTGTGTTGCCAGAGAACCTTTGTGTTATAACTGTACTATCCGATCTTACTGTGAATTCAACGACAAAAACTAACCGTTCATGAACAACAAAGAAACGCCCCAAGTCACTGCAGCTATTCTCGTCAGTTGTGCTGGGATATTTATGGTGTTTGGCATGCCATTCTTTGTTGGCGGTCTAATTTCTGAACTTGGATTTACTCAAGCTCAGGCTAATTTAATCTCATCAGCAGAGATCGCTGGAATGGCGCTTTCCTCTCTATTGGGCGCTGCATGGATTGGAAGGTTTAACTGGCGGCACGTTGCCCTGTTTGCATTATTTGCAGTGCTTGCAGGCAATCTTTTGTCCTGCTTTGTTGAAAATTTCCAAGTTTTAGTTGCCACTCGGTTCATCACCGGGTTAGTTGGACACGGGACGGCTTTTGCTCTCGGAGTGGCAGCAATTGGCAGCACTTCACAACCAGACAGGAATTTTGGCTTTACTATCGCATCTCAAGTGACCATGGGTGCTTTGACTGCCCTCATTGTCCCTAAAACTATTGCAATCTACGGTATAGCAGGTATGTGTGCTCCTGCAGCGATTCTAGCTGTTGTAGCAATGGCATTTATCCCAAGGTTAGCAACTTCTGGACATACCCAAATCCCCGATTCGAACCAGAGCAAAAGAACTGGAATCTTAATATTGCCCCTGCTCGGGCTCTTGGTCATGATCATTTGGCAAATGGGTGTTGGGCCTTTCTTTAACAACCTTGTCCCCTATGGCATCTCGATTCAACTCGATCCTTCAGACATAGGAACGGCATTGTTCTTGAGTACCGGTCTGAGCATTATTGGTCCATTGACTGCATCTGCACTGGCGAACAAAATCAACAGAAAGATACCAGTTTGCATCGCTCTGACGATACAACTTCTGATCATTCTTTCGTTTCAGGGTGATATAACCTGGATTGGATTTACAATTAGGGCCATCCTATTTCAAACCGCCTGGAATTTCACTGGACCTTTCTTGATGGGGATGATTGCCAACTTGGATGAATCCGGGCGCTATAGTGTCTTAATTCCTGCATCACAGCTGGGCGGTATTGCGCTTGGACATGCTGTGATTGCTTCACTTGTCCAGGGAAGCAACCTTGTCCTAGTCAACTACTTTTGTGCAGGTGCAATTTTTCTTTCTATTTTCTTATTTATTATGGTTGCAGGAAAAATTAAGAATTAGATGTTGCTCCGTTCAGGGCAATCTTGCAGCTTGCTGCACTACATAAGCACGGATCGCCAGCGCATCGTCTTCACTTAGCGCCCCGGCGAATGAACGCATGCCTTGAGCAGAACGGCTGCCGCCAATTACAATCGCTTGCCAGTCCACAAATGTCTGCGAGTTCGCATAACGCAAATCAGGAATCACACCACCTGAAGAAACGCCGAGGCCGTGACACATATAGCAATACTGTTCGTAAGCCTTTTTCCCGTGGCTAATGAGTTCCTTGTCTTCGATTACCGACCGCAA
>ERZ651768.670-NODE-670-length-25644-cov-13.808542_pt1 | contig 25644 bp, 25 predicted proteins | sample MGYA00514754_ERZ651768 | MGnify/ENA metagenome assembly ERZ651768
GGCGGGAACGCGGGCGTCGTCGAATCGATCGTGATACCGAGACTGTAGGTACGCCCCGTCGTCACCAATTTTGAGGCCTCTGCCACGCTCGCCGGAGTAATTAAGTTGGCACTGCCGATTTCGTCGTCCGCTCCCCAGCGAGACGGCTCGCACTGTTCGTGTGCATCGGCGACCGCGACTTGGCCGACGACAAGCACCAGCATAGAAAAGACCGTGTTATATCGATTCATCTTGATCCCCAAAGTGACGTTCGTTCAACTTTAACCTACTCAAGACCTTAGATTCACGACGCGACAGAGACAGCGTCGACGGCATAAGACTTATGGGTTTATTTCTCGTAACTCGACGACAAATCGACCCAAGAGTAGGCTTAGCGCGTTGTAAACCAATCGGGTGAACGCAGATGAGTGAATGTAAGCAACCGAATCGAAGAGAATTTCTTCGATGGACCGCCCTAACCGGAGCGGCCACGAGTCTTGCAACCCACGCATCGAACACGCCTCCCAACAAAGGTCCCAACGAAGTACAAAGCTACCGCAGGCTGGGACGTACCAACCTTCAAATTTCTGATATTTCTTTTGGCTCGGCCGCATTGAGACCCGGTCAAGAAGACGTCGTGCGCCACGCACTTGATCGTGGCATCAATTACTTCGACTCCGCCTACGGCTACACCCGTGGCGCTGCGGAACAGGTACTCGGCAACGTCTTTCAAGGGATGCGCGACAAAGTGGTGCTGGTCTCTAAAGTCGAAGGCAAAGCAGATTGGTCAAAACAGCAAATGATGTCCCACCTCGACGAATCGTTGACCCGGCTAAAAACGGATTACGTCGACGTCTACATGGCGCATGCGGTGAACGACATCAACCGCTTAAAGAGCCCAGAGTGGCACGAGTTTGCCGAACTCGCGAAGAAACAAGGAAAGATCCGTTTTGTCGGCATGTCTGGCCACGCCGGTTATTTAGTGAATTGTCTTGATTACGCACTCGACCAGGACATGGTCGACGTGATTTTAGTTGCGTATAACTTCAACCAGGACCCCGAATTCCTTTCCAGACTCACACGTTCCGTCAACTGGATCGCCAAACAACCCGATTTGCCACGGGTCTTAAAAAAGGCAAAGGAGCTCGATGTAGGCACCGTCGTCATGAAGACGCTTCACGGGGCACGGCTGAACGATATGCGACCCTATGAAACCCAAGGCACGACCTTTGCTCAGGCAGCCTTTCGTTGGGTTTTATCGAATGCCGACGTCGACGCCTTGGTCATCACCATGCGCGATCGGGAGCGAATCGACGAGTACTTAGGCGCGTCGGGGTCGCACGAACTCGCATTCGGCGATCTTGAACTTCTTCAACGCTATGCCAAATTAAATGGCTCCAGTTATTGTCGTCACGCCTGCAACGATTGCAGCGGGGCATGCCCGTTTGGTGTCGACATCGCCGATGTGCTACGAACGCGCATGTACGCCACAGACTATCAAGACGTCGAACTGGCGCGAGACGAGTACGCCAAAATTGAAACCAACGCGTCGGCGTGTCTCAATTGTTCAGGCGAACCGTGTCGGCATGCATGCTCCCACGGCATCAAGATTGATGAATTTTGCGCACCCACCCATCGGATGCTCGCTTAGTGGCTCGAGGTCTTCTTTACGAGTGTTTCAGCGGAATATCGGGGGACATGCACATAGGTGCCCTCATCGATATCGGCGTACCGCACGAATACTTCTGCCAAGAACTGGATCGACTCCATCTTGGTAGCGAATTTCGATTAACAGCCGAGCGCGGAAGCAAAATGGGTATCACGGGGACCCACGCTAGCGTGGTTGTCGACACCTCCAACGAACCGGAACATCGACACCTACCAACGATCTTAAACATGATCGATGCCGCCAAGTACTCCGACCACGTGACCAAACTCGCGACCGACATTTTCACGAACATCGCAGTCGCAGAGGGTGCCATCCACGGCATCGAGCCGGACCAAGTGCACTTTCATGAAGTGGGTGCGACCGACTCCATCGTCGACATCGTCTCGGCCGCCATCGGCATCGACTACTTGGATCCAAGCCTTGTCTATTGTGGAGTTGTTGAACTCGGGAGTGGCACAGTCCGATGCGCCCACGGCGTCATGCCCGTGCCGGCGCCCGCCACCGCGGAAATTCTAAAGGGCATCCCAACGAGCCGTGGCAGGGTGTCATCCGAAGCCACCACGCCCACCGGCGCTGCAATCCTCAAGACCGTGGTCGATGATTTCGAAACGCCCGCGATATTCTCGACGACAGACATCGGCTACGGAATCGGCGTGAAGGACTTCGAAGTACCCAACGTCCTACGTCTGAGCCTGGGCGAGATCGAAACGACACTGGAAAGTGAAACCAATCTCGAAATCGAGTGCAACATCGACGACATGAACCCCGAAGCGTATCAACCACTGATGGACGCGCTGTTTCTTGCCGGGGCGAAGGACGTCTTCTTTACGCCGATGATCATGAAGAAATCGAGACCGGGTACTCGGGTCTCTGTGCTTGTCGCTCCCGCCGACAAAGATCCCGTCATAAGCCAGTTGTTCGCTGGATCGACAACGCTCGGCGTGCGGATTCATCCCGTCACCAAACACATGCTCCCGCGTGAAGAACGCGTTCTTGAAACCAGTCTTGGATCCGTGCGGGTCAAAATTTCGCAGATGCCGGACGGCGGCATCCGTTGGAAATCCGAACACGATGACATCCAAGCGCTAGCGACGAAGCATCAGCAAGATTATCTTGCGACAAAGCGGCGCGTCGACGCCGATATCGAAAAACAGCTGGGATCATGAGTGAACTCAAAGAGCACTTAGACGCCTACCGTGACGGGGACGCGAGCCTAGAAGAAACCGTCAATGCGATTAACGAATCGTTCTTTCAGGTGGCCTCGGATGCCACAATCGATGTCGATCGTCACCGACGCACGGGTTCGGCTGAAGTCATTTACGCGGAACGCAAAACGCCAGATCAGGTTGCCTCTGCCTTTCAAACACTCGCCGACAGCGGTAATAACGTTCTAGCAACGCGTGTCTATCCGGAGGCTTACGACGCGTTAGCCAAGTTGACGCCCACGGCGTCGTACAATCAAGTCGCTCGCGTAGCGAGTCTCGTGCAAAACCAACCGGTAACCCCTGAGACCTCAATTGCGGTAGTAACGGCGGGCACGAGCGACCTCACGGTCGCGGAAGAGGCAAGCGCGACGGCAGAGTTTTACGGTAACGAGGTTCACCGCATTACCGATGTTGGCGTGGCCGGGATTCATCGATTGTTACACCGAGTTGAGGAATTACGAGACGCCCGAGTTATCGTTGTTATCGCTGGTATGGAAGGTGCCCTGCCGAGCGTGGTTGGTGGACTCGTCGATAAACCCATCATTGCGGTTCCGACGAGCGTCGGCTACGGTGCGGCGTTCGGTGGTATTGCAGCACTCTTAGGCATGCTCACGAGCTGTGCTCCAGGGGTCTCCGTCGTTAACATCGATAATGGATTCGGTGCTGGATATATTGCTAATGTTATCAATCGCTTATGAACGTTAATAATAGTAAACCATTAACTAAAGAGCTAGCTGATAAACACCGGTCATTACGCGAAAATATCAGGTCTCTAGGCCGCGTGGTGGTCGCGTTTTCCGGAGGCATTGATAGTTCATTGGTGGCCCATGTTGCCGCCACAGAACTTGGCGAAAACGCCCTCATTGCAACGTCGGGATCTGCGAGTCTCAAGCGTAGCGACTTATCGCTCACGCAGCACCTTGCTGACCGTTGGAAGCTTAATCACCGAGTCATCACCACGGACGAACTCAGCAATACCGAGTACCGCGCCAATCCAACCAACCGATGTTTTTACTGCAAAACCTCACTCTATACCGCTCTTCAAGAAATCGCAGAAACCGAACACTACGACTATATTCTTAACGGCACGAACATCGACGACCTTGGCGACCATCGTCCCGGCCTGCAGGCCGCCAGCGACTTTAGTATCCGCTCTCCTCTTGTCGAAACCGATTTTTGTAAGAGTGATATCCGAACGCTGGCTGAATACCTTGGTCTCGAAAACGCCCAAAAGCCTCAGGCAGCATGTCTTTCGAGCCGTTTCCCTTACGGTTCACATATCACTCAGGAACGTTTGGCGCAGGTCGAAGCAGCCGAAGATATCCTCGCCGACCTTGGTTTTACTCAGTATCGCGTACGCCACCACGAAGAGGTGGCGCGTATCGAAATCGTTGCGCAGGAAATGCCTCATGCTATCGAAGTTGCTGAGATCATTGATGAACGGGTACGCACTTGCGGGTATCGCTTCGTTTCTCTTGATCTTGGCGGTTTCCGATCTGGGGCATTAAACGAAGGCGTTATCCCCACCGTGCAGATACACGAACCAGGCTAAACCCATTCCGACGCTTTGACCTGACCCGAAGAGGCCGAAGTGCGGCATGCTATGCTGCAACACAACGCCGCTGTATCCCGACGATCAACGGCATCCCCGACGAGCGAAGGCAGCTTCTAGTGCACAATCTACGACGCAAATTTGACAGCGTTGTACGGCCCCGCGGCACCGTGTTTTACGGTTGGTGGATCGTCTTGGGTACCAGCGGTATTCAACTTCTCGCCGGTTCGTTATGGATGCAATCGTACGGTGCTTACGCCGTACTCCTGCAAGAAGATTTTGGTTGGAGCAAGACGTTGATCGCTGGCGCTTTCGCTCTGACGCGTGTTGAAAGTGGCGTGCTCGGGCCTTTCCAAGGCTGGCTCTGTGACCGATTCGGACCCAGGGTCGTGCTCCACAGCGGAACGCTCATGTTTGGCATCGGCTTCATGCTATTTAGTCAAGTTCAGTCGGTCCTCGCTTTCTACCTGACGTTCGCTTTGATTGCGATTGGCTCAAGCCTAGGGGGTTTCGCCACGCTCATGGTTTCCATCGTTAACTGGTTCGATCGACACCGAGCCAAAGCCGTCGCATTGTCACAAACGGGATACTCACTCGGCGGGCTCTGCGTTCCAATTGTGGTCTTCGCGCTCGAAGGATTTGGTTGGCGAGCCACAGCATTTGCGAGCGGCATCATCGTCATTTGTGTTGGTCTACCGCTCGCTCAAATCGTCCGGCACCGACCTGAATCTTATGGGCAAACGCCCGACGGCGCGCCGCCGCCGTCAACCAAGCCGAGCGACGTGGCCATGTCGAGACGTGCCATCGATTTTTCGCCGGCTCAAGCTATTCGAACGCGTGCTTTTTGGTTGACGTCAATCGGTCATGCGTTGGCGTTGCTTACCGTCTCAGCAGTCATGGTGCACTTGTTCACCCATCTCACGATCAATCTCGATTATTCGTTCCGCCAAGCCGGCTTCGTTGTCGCACTGATGACGGGATGTCAAATGGTTGGTCAACTGCTGGGAGGTTACCTCGGCGACCGTTTCGAAAAACGGCTACTTTGTTGCTTCTGCATGCTGGGGCATGCGACCGGCCTCGCCTTAGTGGCGTACGCCGAAAATCCATTGATGGTCGTTGGGTTCGCACTTTTCCATGGCCTTGGATGGGGAACCCGAGGACCATTAATGGTGGCGCTCCGTGCTGACTATTTCGGCGCGTCATCGTTCGGCACGATCATGGGAATTTCATCGCTCATCATCATGATCGGTATGTCGAGCGGCGCCATTATCGCAGGAGTCCTCGCAGACATTTTCGGCGATTTCAAAGTCGCGTTTACGTTGTTCGCTGTTAGTTCGGTTGTCGGGTCTGCATGCTTCTTCTTCGCAAAACGACCAACGCACCCCGATCATGAAACGCCGTCCCCGGTCACTAGAGCAAACATCAACGACGAATCTATTTCGACCGATCAGCTAAAAGCTCAATCCGATCTTCATCCCGGGCAAGGCGGGCGCGACGTAGGTTCAGGGTAACCGTAACAAACAATAGCCCCGCACCTAATCCAAGCCAAAACCCATCAATGCCCATGGGGTTTCCAGACCACCAGCCAAATCCAAGGGTTAGCGCCACCGGTAGTGCCACAAGCCAGTACGCGACCAAAACAAAACCCATGGGCCCGCGAGTGTCTTTGTATCCGCGCAGGGTCCCCAACGCTGTCACCTGCGTATTATCAATGAACTGATAGAGTGCGACGAAAATGAAAACATGCGTCGCAATAACTTGGACACCTATATCGCCCGTATAGAGCGCCGCAAGCGGTTCCCTAAGGACCAACAACGCGACCGCCATCACTCCGGCAAACGCTAAGGTGGCGATCAGCACGGTATCCCCAGTGGTTTTGGCGCCGGCATAACCGCGCTGTCCAACCTGATGCCCGACACGAATCGCTGCCGCCATCCCCAACGCGTGAGGAACCATAAAAGTGAGTCCGTTGATATTGGTAGCAATCGAGTGCGCCGCGACGGCCGCTTCACCGAAGCGACTCAAGCAAATAGCAACCAGGGCAAAAACGCCCCACTCGACGAATGTCGCCAGACCGATCGGAAAGCCTACCCTGGTAATCTCGGCCATCTGTTTAAGGTCAGGGATCAACGTCCGTCTAAAGAAGTCAGGCGGCAAGAAATTTTGCCACCGCACCACAATCGCCATCGTGGCCGCCGCACTCCAATTCACGATCGCGGTAGCGACGCCACAACCGACGCCGCCCATTTCCGGCGCTCCTAGGCGGCCAAAGATGAATACATAGTTGAGTCCCGCGTTAAGAACAACCATGACCACGGCAGCGACCACGGCTGGTTTGGTGCGGCCTAAACCTTCACTCGTCGAACGCAGCACCGAGTACAGGGCAAATCCCGGTAATCCCCACATTACACTTTGCAAGTACCCAACCGACACGATGGTCGCATCGACCGAATTTCCTGCGGCAATCAAACCGATCAACCGATGGCCATTCGCAATAAGGACCATCGCGACACCACTCAGCGCGATCCCGATCCATACGCCTTGGCGCGCAATATAGCTGGAAGCTGCTCCGGCACCTGCGCCAAATCGTTGTGCGACGATGGGTGTAATACCGCTCAACGTACCCCAGAGCAATGCGTTGATTGGACCGACAATGGCAGTTGCCAATGCGACACCTGCCAGATCGCTCGATCCATAGCGTCCCGACATGACAATGTCGGTCGCGTTGACCGTCAGGTGTAGCAAGGAAGCGGCGACGATGGGACCGCCCAACCGCATCAACCGGCTCAACTCAAGCGGATCGAATCTATTCACTGTCCGTGCTCAAATGCTCCCATGCGTATTGTCAGTTGGAACGTTAACGGGCTTCGGGCTTGCGTCAAGAAAGGTTTTCTTGAATTCCTCGAGACCTCAGACGCAGACGTAGTGGCTCTGCAAGAAGTCCGCGCTTTTCCACACCAATTAGACACAGCCACCCGAGAACCCGAAGGATGGTACACATACTTCGCACCCGCGCAACGTCCAGGCTATGCCGGGGTCGGTATTTATTCGCGCCAGCCCGCAAGCGAAGTCTTAGACAGTCTCCAGATTCCACGGTTCGATGAAGAAGGCAGATTCTTGGCAGCCCGCTTTGGTCGACTGTTCGTGGTCTCCGTCTACTTTCCCAAAGGGAGCGGTAAAGACCGAGACAACAGCCGGGTATCCTACAAGTTGGACTTTTATCGAGCGGTATTCAGCGTGGTTCAATCGTTGCGCCGCCGAGGGCCCGTGTATGTTGTCGGGGATTACAACACCGCGCACTCAGAAATCGATTTGGCGCGCCCCGCTACAAACCGAAAAGCGAGCGGTTTTTTGCTGGAAGAACGAGCGGAAATTGATCGCTGGTTGGACGCGGGATGGGTTGACGTATTTCGACATCAACATCAGGGCGAACCCGGCCACTACACGTGGTGGCGTCAGTGGGGAAACGCACGAGAAGATAACGTCGGATGGCGGATCGATTATGTACTGGCATCACCCGGCGGAGCCAAACGAATCGACGAAGCATTTATTTGGCCACACGTGAAAGGTTCGGATCATTGCCCCATAGGCGTGACCCTACTGCGTTCAAGCTAACAGTTCTAGGTAGCACGAAGGGCGCGGTTTAGCGCCTACGTACACGACTTTTTGACTTGGGCACTATCTTCGATTTTCGGCGCGCTCTCACCTTGGCCTTTGGTTTAGCTTTCGGTTTCGCTTTAGCTTTTACCTTCGCTTTAGCTTTTACCTTCGCTTTAGCTTTCACCTTCGCTTTAGCTTTTGGTTTCGCTTTAGCTTTTACCTTCGCTTTAGCTTTTGGTTTCGCTTTAGCTTTTACCTTCGCTTTAGCTTTTGGTTTCGCTTTAACTTTTACCTTCGCTTTCGAACCTGCCCGTGCAGCCGCACGGGCCGGCTGAGCGTTTCTAGTTTTCCTTTTCGCCTTCGCTTTTACTTTTGTTTTCGCTCGTAACGCTTTCGCTTTACGTTTCGGTTTCGGCGACCAGCGACGAGCCGGTCCGGTAAAATTACGCTGTGCACGTGACTGCTCGGACGACCATTTCGCGTCCAGCGCTTTGGCTCTCTTCAGCCCATCCCTGGTACGAGGAAAATACGCTTGTCGTAATTCCCCATTGACCGAGCGCGCGACACGGTAGCTCCGATAGCTACCCTGCTGATGTCTGTATACGCTCATTGGTTATCGCAGTCTGTATCAACTCTCCCGCAAACATCGTACATCAGTTCTAACAAAGTGCACGAGGAAATTTCAGTGTTTTTCTCTCGCTCCCATCGTCGTATAGATATCTGTTATTAACCCGAACTGGAATCGTTTCTTATAGGCCTCTCGCTTGACCTTCATAAACTACTTGTTAGGTTTTTGCATCGGCGACTAACCTTTCGTTTTTATTAGTCCCCTATCCGTATCCCCGCCACCGCTCCTACCCTCTTGTTTCGCCAACCAAAAGGGTATGATGGCGTAAGCCAAAAATTATCGGAGACTGAGCGATGGCGACTCGTCGATCTTTTGTGAACCAGATTGCGATGCTCGGGGCAGGTGGTTACGCATTGCTCAGACACGGAAATTATTCCACCGCACGTGCCGCCGCTACCGCCACAGGCGCCGACGCGTGGCCGGAAATGTCTTACCGCACATTGGGACGAACCGGATTCAATGCAAGCCGATTGGTCTACGGATGCGGCGCGGCACTTTCCAAGTCCCCCGCCGACCATCTCCTTAACCTGGCATTTGAGAAAGGCGTTAACGTCTTTGACGTTGGATACAGTGCGTATTACGGCAAGGCTGAACAGCACCTGGCGCCATTTATCCGATCCCATCGAGACAACATTTTTGTTATCTCCAAGGCACCCGCTCCGGTTCGCGCTGATGCCGACGAAGAAGTATCCGTCGAAGACGCAAAGCGTGCGGCAGCGACTTGGACACAGTTGATGAATCAAAGCCTATCCGAGCTCGGACAAGAACACGTTGACGCCTATTACGTCATGGGGAGCAATAACCCAAGCCTTATAAGTAGCGACGAAATTCGACTCGCGTTCGAGGCCGCGCGTGACGCGGGTAAAGTGACACATCTCGGTGTGAGCAGCCACGAGAATGCCCAGAACGTGTTAGCCGCAGCCGTCGAGACAGGCTGGTACGACCTCGCGATGATCGCGATTACGCCCGCGGGCTGGTACGACTGGAACAGTCGCTCCATTCTTGAGGGCACCCCGGACATAATTTCGTTAGGCCCTCGTCTGGAAGCCGCCCGCGACGCCGGCGTCGCTCTTGTCGGCATGAAGGCTGGCAGGCTCCTTGCCGGCCGATGGTACGCTGGCGGCGGAAATGCAAAGGCATTCAACCGCTATTACGACGAGAAGTTGTTGCAGTCCGACCTCACCGACTTCCAGCGCAGCTATGCTTACGTGTTAGAGCACGGCTTGGACGTCGTCAACGCGGATATCCAAAATTTCGGAATCCTCGAGCAGAACTTCAAAGCAGCAGCATTGTCGGCGGGATATTTCGCCTAGTGATCTAATCGTTAGTAAGTCACGCGCCCGTCGTCTGCGAGATCGACGTGTGTTTAGAGCCCACTAACCTGTTGCTGAATAAATGACAGCACATCGACGGCCAAAATATCGGTCGCTTTCGATGGCTGATAGGCAAAGGCGTGCGGAAGACCAGGTAAGTATCGGTACTCTAGTAATCCATTCCGCTCCTGGTAGGCAGTAACCAGATCCAGAGTCATCGCCTCGGGTACATTCGCATCCTCCCCGGGCTGGACGATCATGGCGGGCGGTAGGTGCGTGGCTTCGTCACAGCGTAAGATTCGTTGAATACTGGCGTTCTGCATTTGATCGAGAGAGCCGAAGTAGCCGTCGTGTGCAGCAACCAGTTCATTGCGACCGGTTTCTTGAGCATACCGGTATCGCACGGGCGGGTCCGACACCGGCCAAAGAGCAACAACGTAACGGACTTCTGCTGAGCAGGCAGCGGCGCCCTCGTTTTCCGTCCCAACAACCCGCGTCGTCACATGTTCTGGTACGTCAGGCTTCAGCGCCGTCAACAACACCAAATGACCTCCCGACGAACTACCAATAAGACCCAGCGTATTCGGATCAACTTGCAACTCGTCGGCGTGCATTCGGACATATCGTACGCCCGCCGCGATATCAGCCGACGCGGTAGGATGCTTAAAATCAGGGCCGCAACGAAAATCTAACGACGCCACTAACATCCCCGCGTCCGCGAGCGCCTCGCACATTACCCACGGCGTCGTTCGATCATTCGCCGTCCATGCACCGCCATGAACCATGATAATCCCACGCCCGTTGGCCGTTGACGGCCGGAACAAGCGCATCAGTAAATCACCGCTATCGGTGCAGGCATAAACGACATCAGCCTGCTCGACTTCACTCATTTCGTTCTTCCCGATGCAGCTCCGCAATACCAATACCGGCCTCGCCTGCGGCGGCGTAAAGAAGGTAAAGACGTCCTCTCTCCTCGAATACCGCAGGATCCCTTAGCTGATTGACATGGCCATACGCCACACTTCGGATCGATGGCTCAAGAGGTGCGTTAGAACCTTCCCATGGTCGCTCGGGCCGCATCACCTCAATTGCATCAGACTCCTTCCATTCCGCAAACGGCCGACTGATATCAATGCTCGACGCCAGGATACGTTCGGGCGTATGTCCAACCTGAGTCCAGAAAACGTGCAGCACATCTTCCCTCACCCACAATCCAAAATGCCTCATATCCGCATTAAAAATTCGAGGGCCTTCTTCAAACCCCGTGCCGTTGCCGTTCCTCCGATATAACTGACCCGGCATCGCCATCCCGTAGGTATTGCCACAATATTGGAATACGCGCAGATAGCTGCGAGCCAACGTTTGAGGATGAGCCTCAAAGATCAAACCGTCGCGTGATGTCGCGACCCGAGTTAATTGGTTTCCCGGCGACTGCAATCCGTGAAAGTACATCACGACGCAACGATTCTCCTCGTCCACATGGACATCGGGCGACGCAATGTGCGGAGTCGTGAACTCTTTATGAAGATCATGAGGCAGACGCGTCATATCTCGGTCCGCACGACGCTTAAGCGACCTGAGCATCTCGTCTTCGAGTTCCAACGGTTCGGTCGGAAAATGGGACTGTTCGAGCTGCAGACTTCCGGGTACGTGCACGATCCATGGCCCATTCAACTCGTCGGCATACGCAAGTCGAATGTATCGACCTTTATGATCCGCAAAATATAAGTAGTAGTTGCCTAATCGATTCGGAATCCATGATGGAACTGCGATCAGGGATGGGCCTTGAATATTTTCACCGATACTCGGATGTGTCGATGCATCGATTATCGGTGCGTCAATAAGTCGGTCAGCGCGCCATTTCTTCACGGCAACATTAGCTCCATCTACCCGGTCTCTACTTGCCAGGATCCACGCAACAAGCATTCAATGCATTAACCCATAGGGTGACACGGACTCGCAATGTCAGACGAAGCAACCACTAAAGACATACCAGAGGCGGTACGGGAAGTGTGCTTGTGGTTACCCGAAGCCCAGGAAAAAACGTCGCATGGCATGCCGACATTCCATGTCCGTAACAAAAACTTCGCGATATTCAGTGTCAACCACCACGGAAGCGGACAGGTCGCGCTTTGGTTAAACGCACCCGGCGGCGCCCAAGCCTTCTACTGCGATGCCGAACCCGAGCACTACTTTCGACCACCCTACGTAGGTCCCCGCGGCTGGTTGGGGTTGGTTCTGGACCGAGGACTTGGGTGGAACCAGATTGCAAGTTTAGTCCGACAAGCGTACGAAAACTCTGCGCCCGCCGAACTTGTGCAACAAATCGGTAAGACAATCGATATCGAGCCACCCGATACCGCCATGGACCCCCAAGATATAGATTCTATGAATGCGGCGGGAGCTCAAGCAATCCTAAAGACCCTGCGGGATCTTTGTGTAGCACTTCCGGAGGTCACCGAGTCCAGGCGTTTCGGCCGGCCGGCGTGGAAAGCAGGAACAAAGACCTTTTGCGCCGTGACGACCCGAGCCAAACGGCTAATGTTGGATACCTGGGTGGGACCCGACCTTCAAGCAACGCTAACCGACGACCCTCGATTTCAAATTCCCGCGTATACCGGTCAAAACGGTTGGATCAGGCTCGACATTGAAGACACGGTTAATTGGAAAGAAGTCGAAGCTCTAATCTTGGGTAGTTATGAACACTTCGCACTCAAACGCATGTTAAGCGTTCTTCGCTCAGGTACCTCATGAAGTGCCGCGGTACGTTCATTCTTCACTCCGCTGACGAAAAACAGTTAATCTCGTAGCACAACTCAACCACGAGATAGGCGTATGCCCGACTCAATTAGCGTCAACGGCGAAATACACTCGGTTGACGCCGATGAAGACACCCCACTCCTTTGGATTCTCCGTGATCATTTACAGCTTACCGGTACCAAATTCGGATGCGGTCAAGGTTTTTGCGGAGCATGTACCGTACATTTAGACGGAGTCCCAGCCCGTTCATGCCAAACCACGCTCAAAAGTGTGCGCGACAAAACAATTACCACGATCGAAGAGCTCGGAAAGCAACATCCCAGATTGGTTGCGGTGTGGGCCGAACGCAACGTCCCCCAGTGCGGTTATTGTCAGGCGGGACAACTCATGTCCGCGGCCGCCTTACTGGAGTCAAACCCTAGTCCGAGTGACGCCGACATCGATAGCGCCATGTCCGGCAATATTTGCCGCTGCGGCACCTACGGAAGAATCCGGAGTGCCATTCACGAAATAGCCGGGGAAATGGCGTGACGATACACAATCTATCCCGGCGTGACTTCATCACAACATCCGGGACTCTGGTTCTCGGTGCCGCGCTTCCAATCAAAGCATCGCGTCCTGACGCTCTGGCAAAAGAGGTCCTGGCACCCAATCTTTTCGTCGCTCTGGATACCGATGGTACCGTTACCGTGACCTCGCACCGATCGGAAATGGGACAGGGCATTCGCACCGCTATCGCTCAAATTGTCGCCGATGAGATGGAAGCCGACTGGAGCCACGTTCAGGTAGCCCAAGCACAAGGTGATAAGGCATACGGAGACCAGAACACTGACGGTTCGCAAAGTATCCGGCTATTCTTGGATAAGCTCAGACGAGCGGGCGCAACCGCCCGTCAGATGCTCGAAACCGCGGCGGCCAATCGTTGGGACGTCCCCGTTAGCGAATGCGAGGCACTAAACCATTTCGTCAAACATAAGCCGTCGGGTCGCAAACTGGCATACGGCGAGCTCGCGGCGGAAGCATCAAATTTATCCGTCCCTCGCAACGTAAATCTTAAAGCAAGGGAAGATTTTCGTTATATCGGCAAGGGCATGAAACATGTCGATGCAGATGCGATCGCCGCCGGAACGGCAACCTATGCTGCGGACGTTCGGCTACCTGGTATGGCCATCGCCGTGATCGTTCGCCCGCCACATCTTGGGAGTCAGGTCGTTTCGGTGAAACTTCACCAAAACGCGAAAAGCCAAGCAGGGTTTATCGGGCTTGAAACACTCGATCCAACACCCGGTGCGCCGCTATTCTTCCCGCTAGGAGGGGTCGCCGTCATCGCGGAAACAACCTACGCTGCAATGCGAACGGCTACGCAATTAGATATCGCCTGGTCCGAGCCATCCGATACACCAACGACACCGTCCTTCAACGAAAAATTACGCGCTTTAGTCAACAGTCCATCCCGTCCTCTTTTCGACAGTGGCGACGTTGACCGCGTTTTCGAAACCGATGGGGTAACTCTTGAGGCAGTGTACGAAACGCCGTTTCTCAGCCACGCGCCAATGGAGCCACCCTGCGCATTAGCCGACGTGCGGGAAAATAGTACGGAAGTGTGGGCGTCCGTCCAGGATCCGCAATCCACGCGAAGCCAGGTCGCCGGCTGGCTAAAAACCGGCAGCGAGAATGTGGCAATTAACGTCACTCTGCTTGGCGGCGCATTTGGTCGCAAGTCTAAACCCGATTTTGTCCTCGAAGCAGTCGAACTGTCGCGTCGACTAAAACGGCCTGTACGAGTCCAATGGAGTCGCGAAGACGATATTCAGCATGACTACTACCATGCCGCAAGCGCGCAGTTATATCGTGCAACGCTGGACGACGCAGGGATGCCCAAAGCCTGGTTACAACGAACCGCATTTCCTTCCATTACGTCGACGTTCGTACGCGGTGGTAACGACCCAGCAGGGTGGGAGTTGGAGATGGGTTTCTCCAATACCCCGTACCGGATTCCCAACCAGAGGTTCGAGTCCAAGGGCCTCCAGCCGGGTGTTCGAATCGGCTGGATGCGATCCGTCTGTAACATTTTTCATGCTTTCTCCGCTAACGTTTTCGTCGACGAGCTTGCGGCAACCGCTGCAATCGATCCCATCGAATATCGACTGGCCTTGATTCCTGAAAGTGGGATCCTGAAAGTGCCCGGAGATCAGCCGCCGAAAGGACATGGGTTGGACTTGGCGCGTCTTCGGCATGTGCTGGAACGCGTTCGGGATCTCTCGGAATGGCCGCGTCACCGACCCGATGGGACCGGCATCGGCGTCGCGGTACACCATAGCTTTCGCTCGTACGTCGCCACCGTCATTGAAGCCAAAGTAACGGGCAACAATGTCAAGGTCCAGAACGCCTGGGTCGTATTGGACTGCGGAACCTACGTCAACTCCGATTCATGTATCGCGCAAATGGAAGGTGCCGTAGCTTTTGGCCTATCCCTGGCACAAACCGACGGTATCACCATGGCGGATGGCAGCGTCGATCAGAGCAATTTCCACGACTACCGGGTCATTAGGATGAACGAAAGTCCGACGATATCTGTCGAACTCGTTGCTTCGTCGGCCGCACCTGCTGGCGTGGGGGAACCTGGTGTACCGCCGATCGCGCCGGCGCTCTCTAATGCCATCTTCAACGCTACGGGTCGGCGTTTGAGGAAGCTGCCACTGATGCTGTCATCATGAAATCGAAAGAACCCCCCGTTTCATTTTTTTCTGTCGACTCACGTTTTGGTTTTGCCCGTATGGTCTCTGTACGACGGTAAGTTTTTTCGGTCTCAGAACGAGCTAAGGAGTTTTCGTGGGCTTGCAACAGGTAGAGGATCTAAGAGCAGAAGGCGACTCCCTTCATCAATTTCTGAAAACGTTGGAGGATCACCATTGGGAAATGCAAACACCCTTCAAGGATCGGACGGTCAACTGGGTCGTCCAACACCTACATGACGCAGATCGGTGGACAGTCCACTCCGTCACCGACCCAGACGGTTTCCGTGCTTGGATGAAAGATCGATCGCTCGTTAAAGATCCCGAAGTTCTTCAAGGGAAAGAATTGCTGCAAAGCTGGCGAGATTATTTTCAAGACTTATGTGACGCGCTCGAAGCTGCGGATCCCGACACTCGAGCCCCCTGGTTTGGACCCGATATGGGTATCCGCATGATGGCCACCGCCCGCCAAATGGAAACCTGGGCTCACGGCCAGGATGTCTACGACTTGCTTCACGTCGCTCGCTCAAATACCGACCGAATTCAGAACATTTGCCACATCGGCGTCCGCACCTTCGGCTGGACTTTCGTCAATCGAAAACTTGAGATACCAAACCCCATCCCATACGTACGACTCGAGTCTCCCTCAGGGGCGATCTGGGAATGGAACGAACCATCCGAACACGACTACGTCAAAGGTGCGGCCGTTGAATTCGCGCACGTCGTCACGCAGGGAAGGAACATCACGGAAGCGGACCTAGAAGTACGCGGTCCATCTGCGACCGCTTGGATGGATATTGCGCAGTGTTTTGCTGGGCCACCTGAAACACCACCCGCCGCCGGCCAGCGCGGTTGGATCTAGCCTAACCATAAAAGGAACGATTATGGATTTCGGAATCTGTGTTGCGTCCCACGTTAACGACATCGATTACGTCGTCCGTGCGGAACAATTAGGGTACGGCCACGCTTGGCTCGCGGATAGTCAAATGCTCTGGTCAGATTGCTACGCAACGTTAGCCATCGCGGCAACGCGTACCAGCCAAATACGACTCGGTACGGGGGTGGCCATCGCGGGCACGCGACCAGCGCCAGTCAATGCGGCGGGTATCGCCACCATCAATGCGTTGGCGCCTGGCCGCACATTTCTTGGAGTGGGATCCGGTAATACGGCGTTACGGGTCATGGGGTTACCGCCCATGCGTATCCGACAATTTGACGAGTATCTTGAAACATTGCGACCGCTTCTTCGTGGCGAAGAAGCCCTTTTCCCATCCGATCAGGGTGACATTCCCATTCGCCATATCATGCCGGACAAGGGTTTTGTCAATTTCGACGAAGAAATTCCCCTCTATATCTCTGGTTTCGGACCTCGATCGCTGGGTCTCGCAGGAAAACATGGCGATGGCGCCGTACTAGGGATACCGGCAAATCCTGCAGTCATGGCCAACATCTGGCGCATGATTGAGGACGGCGCAAACGAAGCTGGTAGAAGTATCGAGCGCGACGATTACTACACCACTGCACTCTCGACTATTGTCGTTCTAGACAAAGGAGAGGCCGTCGATTCAGATCGCGTTAAGGCCGAATGCGGTGCCATGGCTATGGCCGCTGTCCATTACGGATATGAACAGGTGCGTAATTTCGGTCACCAACCTGCTGGCGCACTCGCCTACATCTGGGACGACTACCGCGAAATGATCGAGGCCTACCCAGAAGAACGTCGGCATCAGCGTATTCATGGGGGACACAATTGTTGGGTTCTTCCCGAAGAAGAACGCTTTCTTACCCCCGACGTGCTCCAAGCCGCTAGCCTCATCGGTACCCGTGATCAGTTGATCGATCAATTGGCGGCCTTAGACGAAGCGGGACTCGATCAAATCATGATCCTGCCCAATTTCGACACCCGTTTCGACGTGATCGAACGCGTCGCCACCGACGTCATTCCCGCCTTCAACTAACGAAAAATTCCATCGCGAGCAGACAAAGACAAAGTGGCATCCACCTTATGGCAAACGGCCAAAGATCCGAGCGGACAAATTACCGAGGAGTTTGTCGTTAAACGTGACTCGCAACGCAACGTCACCGGCGCACTGTGGACACCCAAGGACCCGGTGGACGACATGCTCATTGCATTCGGCCACGGAGCGTCGGGCGATCGCTACCAAGCACCGATTCCATATATGGCGAATAAACTGGGGCAGATGGGATACACCAGCGTCGCGCTGGATGGCCCGGTCCACGGTTTGCGGCAGGTTGGTCCCGGTGGACGCGAAGCCCTTGGTCTCGAATTAGAGCGTCAAACTGTCATCGAGGATATGGTTGCCGATTGGAAAGTCGCCATCGATGCAGTCGAACGCAAAAATGCAACAGACACCGACCGTTTCGCATATTTTGGATTGTCGATGGGGTCTATCTTCGGCATCCCGCTGTTAGCGGAACGTTCACGAAATCAACACAACGTCACTGTGGCTGTCTTGGGACTTCTCGGGACGACCGGAGCGGTCGCAAAATTTGCGGACCGTCTGAAGGAGGACGCCAACGCCATCAACTGCCCTCTTCTCTATCTCATGCAACTCGAAGATGAGCTCTTTCCGCGGGACGGGTACCTGGAACTTTTCGATTCGCTGGGGTCCCCGGACAAGCGCATGCACGCGAATCCCGGACTTCATCCCGAAATCCCAGCCGAAGAAATTAACGCCGCGATCGACTTCCTCTCGGAACATCTCGAAGGAGAAGTCCCTCGCCGGATCATCAATCCTCTAGCGGAGTGAACTATGCGTGCTGTCATGATGGAGCGAGGTAGACTCTGGGTGGATGACCTGCCCATACCGGAACCGGGCCCAGGCGAAGTGCTGGTGGCAACTCAAGCCTGCGGTATTTGTGGCTCGGACCTGCACGCTGCCCGACACACCGAGGACTTTGTGAAGACAAGTATTGAAACGGGTGGTGCTTTCAAACTCACGACCTTCGATCCGGTCGTAATGGGACACGAATTCTGCGCCGAACTCATCGACCATGGTCCGGATACCCAGAAAAATCTGCGTTCAGGGCAACTCATCTGTTCAATCCCGGTCCTTTTACGCGAGGACCACAAGCACCTGGCGGTAGGCTATAGCAACAAAGTCCCTGGCGGTTTTGGTGAATACATGATCCTGTCCGAACGTATGCTGCTACCGGTTCCAGACGGTATTCCAGCCCAGGCCGCTGCCCTGACCGAGCCCCTTGCCGTCGGTTACCACGCCGTCAACAAAGCTCGCCTGGCAGGTGACGAAGCGTGTCTGGTACTGGGTTGCGGCCCCGTTGGACTGGCAGTGATCACCGCGCTCAAAGCCCGTGGTGCGGGCCCGGTGGTGGGCGTTGATTTCTCCACAGGACGTCGACAATTTGCAGCCGGTCAGGGTGCGGACTCCGTCTGCGATCCAGACACAGAGAATCCTTATGCACTGGCAGAACTCGCCGATCGACGCCTGGTCATATTTGAATGCGTCGGAGTCCCGGGCATGATCGACGACATCTTCACGCGCACACCCAACGATGCGCACATCGTCGTGGTCGGTGTATGCCTGCAAACCGATCACATCCGCCCGCTGGTCGCGGTTAACAAAGAGCTATCAATGCAGTTCGTCCTAGGCTATACGCCAGAGGAATTCCGTCATAGCCTTGCAAGTATCGCAGATGGGCAATTTGATGTGACTGGGCTCGTGTCACACGAAATCGGGCTCAATGGTGTGGCGGAGGTATTCGAAGCGCTGCGTGACCCCGAGCGCTACGCCAAAGTGATCATTGATCCTACCTTGGAGTGACGACCCTGGGTACAGAACCTGCTATGAAGTCTCATGCCTCATTTATTCCATGGCGATTCCTCGGTATTTGGTTTATTGAAGGAGAAGTCCCTCGCCGGATCATCAATCCTCTAGCGGAGTGAACATGGAAAGTCGTTTAGATAACAAAGTCATCGTAATTACGGGCGCGGCGAGTGGTATGGGTCGAGCGGCCACGCTGCGATTTCTTGACGAAGGTGCCTCGATCGTCGCCGCCGATCTCAACGTAGAAACGGGCAACGAAACGATGGCACTAGCACGCGATGCGGGCCACAAACAGATTGAATTCGTACGTACGGACGTAACGCAAGAATCCGATATCGAAGCCATGATCACTATGGCATTGGATCGTTTTGGTCGTCTGGATGGCGTTTTCAACAACGCTGGCATCGGGGGCGTAATCGGCCCCATCACCGATACTTCGGTTGACGATTGGGATGAAACGTTTGCCATGTTGTCGCGGTCGGTTTTCCTCGGTATCAAACACGCGGCAAGGGTACTAATCCGACAAGATGAGGGCGGCGTGATCCTTTCGACAGCTTCCGTCGCTGGTATGGCGGGCGGCGCCGGACCACAAGCCTATTCGGCAGCGAAAGCCAGCGTCATTAATCTCACGAAAAACGCGGCCGTCGAATTGGCCCCGCATAGAATACGCGTGAATGCCATTGCGCCGGGGGTGATCGTGACGCCCCTCGCCGCACGAGGCGGCATGGAGGACGATAGCGCGGCGAAATTGCAACCCTGGCCCGAAGCCGGCCAGCCCGAAGACATAGCAAACTTGGCACTATTTCTGATGAGCGACGAATCGCGTTTCATTACCGGCGCCAATTACCTATGCGATGGCGGTGTTCTCGCCAGGGGCCCACGCATTTTTCGACCCGAAGACGATGGCGGAGGACGCCGGCCCGGTGCCCGGATCGGGATGACCTATGGCAGCACCGGTCTGGAACCTAAGCTGAGACCCGGCAAAACAGAAAAAGACTGAACTCGAATTAAAGGACCGCGGTCGCTTGAATCTCGATCTTCGCGTTCAGCGCCATTCCGGCTACAGCGACTGCTGTTCGTGCCGGGTAGGGTCCTGGGCCAAAAAAGTCCTTATAGGCTTCATTCATCGCCATAAAATCGGCAAAGTCCGAAAGGAACACTTCGCACCGGACAATTTTTTGCTTCGAACTACCCGCTTCAAGTAGTACGCCTTCAATGTTCTCCAGTGCCTGCCTGGTTTCTGATGCGATTCCTCCTTGTACCAATTTGGTACTTCCGGCGCCGATACCCAATTGGCCGGAAAGGTACAAAACCGATCCCGCTCGAACGGCCGCAGAAAACGGTAACGGGAGAGTAGACGGTATGTGTTCAAGTGTCGGTTCCATGTTTGATTACTCCAGAAAAGGCGACAATGTGACAAACAAGCGAGTTAATTTAACTTATTCTTCGGTAGAGATTGGTGCTACGTATTTTCTTCAAAATGACAGACCGCACACGAAACGAAAGGCGCTCGGCTATGCTGTCCACCGAGCCATCTTCTAAAGACGATACTTAGTTATGCGTATGCTCTCCGTTGAACAAAAAGAGTCCTTTTACGAGAACGGGTTCGTTGTTCTACGCGATATCGTCCCGATCGAAGCCGCAAACGCGGCTCGACGTTTGGTCAATCGCGGGTTAGGTAATCTGAGATCAAAAGCGCAAACCGCGGCGATGATCGCCCGAGCCGCGGGAACGAGCATCGACGCTCACGGTATTGAGCGTATTCAAGAAGCCACGCTGCAATCGATGCGTGCGGGCACGGACACCCGTCTCATGCGGCTTGTCGCACCCGAGAGCAATCTCATGTGCGTAATCCAAGAAGCACTCGGCGGTCCGGTTCGTGAAATAACCGGTGCACAACTTGCGACTAATTTTCCTGCCGATCCCGGACCCCAAATCAACGAATCAGGTTATTCGGACGAAGACACCCCGTTTAGAGGCTGGCACGGACACCTCGACGGACTCTGGAACGGCGCTACATCAATCCATCAAGATACCTCAACGCCCATGACGGAGAACGAATGGCAGGCCTGGTTACAAGAACCCGCGAGAAACGGCGGAATGAAATCCTACCCTGATCATGGAACTTCCATTTCCAACTTCACCGCCCTCTTGGGAATACCGCTATCTGATCAGTCTGTATTGGGTTGTGGAAACCTAGGCCTGTTGGCCGGCGCCCACCACCAGATCGAACGTTTTTTTCAAAAACAGCGTGACGCTGGAGGGCCCCTCGGACCGGACGGTCCCGAGTGGGAACGCTTCGATCTTGAAGCTCCCAACGGCTGCGGTTTAAGGCACTATCCAGAAGCCGTGCGGGATGCGTTTCGACAAAACGCTACCGAGACTGTCGACGGCCGAATTTGGCCAGCGCCCACCTTCATGCAAGTCAAGCCGGGCGACGCCGTGCTCGTTTTGCACTCAACGCCGCACGGCGCATCTCGCGTCGAAGGCCCTGATCCTCGATTCATGGCGTATTTTCGCTTGACGTCAGCGGCGCGACCGGCAAGTCACGAGTCTATTTATCCAGATGCGTTGTGCGATAACTGGTTAGAGTGGAGAGGTATGCATGAAACCGTCGACGGGATCCGGCAACGATCCAATTGAACTCGATTAGTCCTTGATCACATTGACATTTGCACTGATTCAGCGAGCTCTAACAAACTAGATACCACGAAATCCCAATCACTTGTGGGCTCAAGTTCTTCTCCCATACCCACACCCCCGAATTCATCAGGTCGTTTAATGAATGCAGTCAATAATCCATGCGACCGAGCATGGACGAGATCTTTCTGGTGCGCGGCCACCATGACGCACTCTGAGGGTTTAATCGCTAGTGCCTCGACCGAGAGCAGATACGTTTGAGGGTGGGGTTTAAAGAATCCCGAGGCTTCCGAACCAAGAATCGCATCCCACTCAATACCCAGGTGCTCTGCTAAAGGCGCCATGTCAACGTAGTTCCCATTAGAGCAAGTCGCACAAGAGGCAATCAGACGTAGCGCCGAAAGGCCTTCAACCGTATCGGGCCATGGCCGTAACTGGCGCCAAACTCCATTCAATCGTTCTGCTTCTTCATCCGTTAATTTCATCGAAAGGCGTGAGTTGGCTAGTACTTTGAGTGCTTCAAGAGTGAGCGTTGCCAGCGGAATGAATGGTTGGTGGGAGGATCCTCGACGTACGGTTTCCAGCGCATAGGCGGCCCGCCATTGACGCGCAAACTCGGGAGCATCCACCGTAATCCCTTTTGACGCGGCGTATAACTCGACCGCCTTGGTCATCGGCTTGTGCCAATCACACACCGTACCGTAAACATCGAAGAGAAACCCTTTGATCAATCGCAAAGCCCGACATAGTCACGAAACAATCGCAGCATAACGTGTACCACCCAGCCACCGCAGATCGAAATTTAGCTTGCGTGTAGTAGCATGGGAATCACTAACGGAGAGCTAACCATGGATCTTGCGTATAGCCCCGAGTACGAACAATACCGGATGGAAGTTCGGCAATTCTTAGACGCAAATCGAGATCAGTCGCCGCCTCCATACGGACGAGGCAACGGCGATGGCAAAGCGCGCGATTGGCAGAAACTCCTGATTGAAAACGGTTATGCCGCTCGCACTATCCCCAAGGAGTATGGAGGTTTTGGTGGCGAGCCCGACATACTCAAGTCACACATCATTGCGGAAGAATTCGCGAGTGCTGGTGTCCGTCCAGGACATTCCGGTGACAATCGACTGGTACCTACTGTTCTGGAGCTCGGAACGGAAGACCAGAAACAGTGGCTGGTCCCCCCCACAGTGCGCGGCGACATGATTTGGTGCCAGGGCTATTCTGAACCGGGCAGCGGATCCGACCTGGCATCGCTATCGACGAGGGCTATCGTTGACGGTGACGACTTTGTCATCAATGGTCAAAAAATCTGGACGTCGGGCGCACAACATGCCGATATGATTTTTTGCCTCGTTCGAACCGAACCGGACGCGCCAAAACATCAAGGCATTAGTTATTTCGTTTTTTCGATGGATACGCCCGGGATCGAAGTCCGGCCACTTGTGACCATGACGGGTGAAGCCACATTCAACGAAGTGTTTTTCACTGACGTCCGCGTTCCAAAACATCAGATCATTGGGAACCGTGGCGAAGGTTGGTTTGTCGCAAACAATACCCTTAAGCACGAACGGGAAGGCCTCGGGGATCCGAATCAGGCAGAAAATCGTTTCCGGGAAATTGTCGATCTAATGCAACGAGAAACAATGGATAGCAATCGCCTGATCGATAATCCGACCTACCGCGACCGCTTGTTATCCCTTCAAGGGCGAATGCTAGCAATGAAGTTCAACGGCATGCGCGTTCTAACCAGCCAAATAAAGAAAGAAGAACCTGGTCTTCCACGCTGGATCATCAAGCTTCAGGGATGCGAACTTAACCATCAGATGGCGGCTATGGCCATCGATTCGATGGGGGAGCTCGGCATCCTTTACGACGACGGCCCCTACCTCCGAGATCACGGTCGCTGGCAACAGCGCTACATGATGGATCTCGGGCTCATCATTGGCGGGGGCACCGCTCAGATCCAGAAAAATATGATCGGCGAACGAGCGTTGGGGTTGCCAAAGGAACCCAAGTTCGAGAAACCGCTTAACTAGGGGCGCGTCATGGATTTTGCACTCACAGAAGAACAGCTCATGTTGCAAGAGAGTATTGGCGGCTATCTCCGATCAGCTTGCCCTCTCGATTCTGTTAGAAAAGCCACCGAGGCTGGCACTACCCACGTTCCTACGATTGCGGCAGGGCTCGCTCAATTGGGAGCAGCCGGCATCCTCATCCCGGAAGAACTTGGCGGGGTTGGAATGGGATTCTTGGAAGCTGCGTTGATCAGCGAAGCACTCGGCAGCGTTATTGCCCCCGTAGCCTTTGTCGCATCTTCTGTCATGGCGCCGGTTGCGTTGCTTGGCGCCGGCTCCCAAGATCAAAGAGAGACGTGGCTACCCCGAGTGGCGAACGGGGAAGTAATCATCGGCGTTGGTATTAGCGAGCACATCGGTCGTCGCGAAACCGACGGAATCTTCGCCAATGACGATACATTGACCGGGAAAGCCATGTTCGTCTTAGACGGCATGGACGCGGATACACTGCTCGTCGCGGACAACGACGGACAACTTTATCTAGTTCAGGCTAGCGATGTGACCCGTAACAAGCTCAAAACCATTGACCGGACTCGATCGGTGGCCGAAATAGTCCTTGACCAAACGTCCGCCGAAATTCTTCCCGGCTCCGTAAACAATCGAAAACACTTAAACGACATGGTCAATGCGGGTCGGGTGATGCTAGCGGCCGATACTCTGGGTGCAGCTGATACGATGCTGGAACAGGCCATCGAATACGCCAAGGAAAGGCGTCAGTTCAATCGCGTTATTGGTTCGTTTCAGGCGGTCAAGCACATGTGTTCCGAAATGGCTGCCGATCTCGAACCTTGCCGGTCGCTAGTTTGGTACGCGGCTCACGCCATACGTGCGATACCCGACGAGGCTACCCTCATGGCCTGTCATGCTAAAGCGCATCTCGCCGAAACCGGACGGTTTGTAGCACGGAAGGCCACAGAAGTGCATGGCGGAATGGGATTTACTGACCTCCTCGGATTGCACTACTGGTTCAAAAGGATCGGTTTTGATCGTCAGCTCCTAGGAGCACCCGAAGTGGTGCGCGAAGAGGCGGCAGTGGCTCAAGGTTGGATCTAGGCAGTGTATATAAGTTGTCTACGTGCGTGCCGCCTATGGGCGAGTGGCGTCTCTCAAAATTGAAATTCGGGCAACTGTACCTCTATGCCCTCAAGCTCCTCCGAAACTGGAATCTGACAGGCGAGTCGAGATGTCCTTTGTCTTTCGGGATTCATGTCGAGCATTTCTTCTTCCCTATCCACCGGACTACCCAACCTTTCAAACCAATCGTTTGTTAAGACAACGTGGCAGGTTGCACAGGAACATTCGCCTCCGCAATCCGCGTCAATCCCGGGCACCAAATTATCAATCGCCGCCTTCATTAACGACGAGCCCGATTCCACATCAACTTCGTGCACCGTGCCGTCATGTTCCACAAACGTAATTCTCGACATAACCCTACCCGTCGCGACGATCGCGTATACAACCAAAAAACGACCAGGCACACCAGCATCAATTTCGCCAGGCCCAAGCAATCGAATCCATCGAGCACTGTTCGCAACTTCCGGATCAAGCGATTAGAATTGCTGGGCGATAAATCATCGTTATTCCGCCTTAGCTCAGTTGGTAGAGCAGCTGACTGTTAATCAGCGGGTCGCTGGTTCGAGCCCAGCAGGCGGAGCCAATTAAATCAATAACTTAGC
>ERZ651768.671-NODE-671-length-25583-cov-4.403278_pt1 | contig 25583 bp, 30 predicted proteins | sample MGYA00514754_ERZ651768 | MGnify/ENA metagenome assembly ERZ651768
CAACGCCAACGCAGCGGCCCGGCCGATCCCCTTGCTGCCGCCGGTCACGATGGCGATCTTTCCTTCCAAAGATAGATTCATGTCGGTTGAGGCCTCACTTGCTTTAAAGATTTAGGCTAACGCGTCAGAGTCACGATTCACGCGAGCGGCCGGCTGCCTTATATCAGGTCGCTCAGATGCCGCTTCAGCGCCAGTTTTATCACTCCCAGGAGCACCAACGCCCCCAGGATGGCGCCGAATACCTCCGGCGTCCAATCACGGCTGGCCATGCCAATCACGATACCGGCGGCGGGCGGGTGTTCGGTGTCGGTGACTGCCATGACCAGTATCAACAATCCAACGGAAAGGGCCATCATCAGAGCGTGGAACTGACTATGGTCGGCGATGAAGGTCTCGATGCTTCCAGCGAACAGGATGAAAGAGAACACCGAACCCAGCAGCAGGGCCATGGTGTGGCCGCCGACTACTGCACGCAACCTTGCCGTTGCTCCTGTGGGGTTGATGAAGATTCCAATCACACTTGAGCCCAGACCGGCCGCGATGGCTGCGCTCGACAGCGAATCAACGAACAACAGGATAACGGCCATGGCCACAGTGGCCAGCAGCGCCTGGAAGATGTACCGCTTATATTGGCGGCGGAATTTGGGATCCAGCAGGACCGGGGTGCCTTCCCCCTGGAGGATATATTTGAGTCCCAACCGGTCCCAAAACCCGTTTCCGGCTGAAGGGCTGGTTTGCTCTACCGGGGGTGGCTCGTCTTCATGTGTTGCGTCATCGGGCAAGGCGTCGTTCTCTCCTCTGGGCTAGGACGCTTTTAGGCTGCCGGCGAAGTCTAGCCAGACCCTGGCGCAGGGCACCGGCATGATGTGTTGGACGAAGCCGTAAACACCGGGAAATATCACCTTGCGGCCGTTGGGGAACAGGTCAGCCGAGCCCCGGAAATCTCCTAGGACTTCCTCTCGGAGGTTGGCCGCCGCTAGCATCAACATAGGGGTTTGGACATTCTTCAGCATGGGGCCGATGTCACCCCCGGCATTGCGCTGGAACCCGGCTACCACATGGGCCGGGGTGGCCTTCATCTGCTCGGCGTACCAGCGGATATAGGCGGGGTCGACGATCTGCGGGTCCAACCGGCGCCCGATGGACTCTTCCACCCAGACGTTGATTCCCTCCCGTTCGATGAGGTCAGCACTCTCTTTGTGGTGGGAGTCGAAGTTGGTGGGCGAAGTGGCCACCGTCAGTGAGCGCAACCGCTCCTGATTGTTGATGGAGTAATTCATGGATATGGACCCGCCCACGGTCTCACCGATGAGGTGGAACTTGTCCAGCTCCATCTTGTCGGCGAACTCTTTCAGGTCGGCGGTGAAGCTGTCCAGGGTCCAGGCATGATCCGGCCCCGACACGTCCGACAGCCCCATGCCCCGCATGTCGAATCGGATGACGCGGTAATGCCGGGCGATGATAGGCACCCAACCGAACCACATCTTGTGGCTCTTGGCCATGCCGTGGTGCATCACCACCGTCTCGGGCTCCGTCCAGGGGTCGGTGAAGTCGTCGATGGTATAGAAAAGTTCTATGCCGTCGTTCAGCCGCAGTTTCATCTTCTTTCTCCTGTTTTTCTCCGGGTGACTATTAGGCGTTGATTCCCTGTTCCGTAAAGACCGAACGGGCCACGCGCATGGCGGTCCGGGAGTTGATGTACCCGCCGTAGAGGATCAGGTGCACGAACACCTCCATGATTTGCTGAGGGGTTACCCCCACCTTTAGCGCCCCTTCGATGCGGCGGCGTATCTGCCGGTCGTATTGGCCCAGCACGGTCATGGCGGAGAGGGCGCAGATCGCGCGGCTTTGCGGATCGAGATCGGGCCGGGTGTAGATGGCGCCCCAGAGGTATTCGTCGATCAATCGCCCCAGTTCCATCTCGATGGAATCGGTGTCCTCGATCGGATATAGGCTTGATTCGCCGATGTGTTCCTCGAAGCTCTTTTTACCGATCTCATAGAGTTCGTCGGCTGATAGGCCGGTGTCGTAGACCTGGGTCGGCGTGAAAACCAGGCCGCGCTCTTCGAAGATATCCTTGGTGGTACGCATGGCGGCTTCCACGGCCGGCACGCCCACGTAGAAGGTGAGTTGTACGAATACTTCCACTACCTGCTTCGGTGTTAACCCCAGATTGAGCCCGCGCTCGATATGGCGGCGCAGGAGCGGTAACTGTCCCTGCGCCGTCAGAGCTGAGATGGTGACCATGCAGCGGTGTTTGGGATCAAGTCCGGGCCGGGCCCAGATCTGGCCGAACAGGGCTTCATTGATGATCCGTTTCAGGTCCGGGGCCAGTTGGTCGATACCGGGCAGGGTGTAATGGCTTGGGTCGCCTTGGGCCATCAATGACCGCATATTCTGGCCCTTTTCAAATCGTTCGTTCAGAGATTCCACGAAGCGCCTCCTAGCTGAAAAATAAGATTATCCGTAGATAGCCGGTCTAGGTGACGGCCATGACCTCTTCGGCGAACTGTGCCATCCGGTCTTCGGTTTGGTGCGGATCAGCCGTGCGGAAGTCGAATATCAGGTGAGTCACTCCGACATCTGAGTAAGTCTGCACGTCTTGGCGGACTGCGTCGGCTGAGCCGGTGAATCGCCGCCTGGGGCCGCTTGAATCGCCCGAGTCGTAAAGCGGGGCCTTCACCGAGACTTGGATCTTCGATGGGTCCCGGCCAGCCTTTTCGGCGTAGTCCCGCAGCAATACCAGGTTCTCAGCCAGTTCTTCCGGTTCCAGCGGGGCCGCCGGTATCGCCCCCACCGGGTGCCAGCAGTCGCCGATCTGCGCCGCGCGCCTGATGGCTGGTTTGCTCTGTCCGCCGATCCAGATGGGCGGGTAAGGCTTCTGCACCGGCTTGGGCAGGAACGTGATGTCCGAGAAATTAACGTACTTGCCTTCGAATTTCGGGTTGTCCTTGGTCCATAGCTCGATGAACGCCCTCAGGTATTCGTTGGTGACCGCCCCGCGTTCGGCGAAGGGCGGTGCGTCCAGTAATTCGAACTCTTCTTCCATCCAGCCCACGCCTGCGCCCAATATCAACCGGCCTTTGGAGAGCATATCTAGGGTTGAGAGCATCTTGGCGGTGAGTATGGGGTTACGGTAGGGGATGATCATGACGCTGGTGACCAGGCGAATGCGCTCGGTAACTCCGGCCAGGTAGGCCAGGGTAGTGATTTGCTCCGGCCACTCGCCGTCCCCCGATTGTCCGGCCGCCAGGATGTCGCCGGTCAGGCTGTAAGGGTAGGTCGAGTCCACCTGGTTGGGTTGGAGGATATGATCGGGCATCACCATGCAGTAGAAACCCAACCGGTCGCCCTGTTTCGCAATGTCGGCCAGCGCGTCGGGCTCGGCGCCGGCGCCGCTGTTGGGAAGGTAAAAACCATATTCCATGGGTGCAGACTCCTGAGGAAACGGCCGGCAGCCGGACCCGATTGTGGGTTCTTGCTAGGCACCATAACGTGCCTGAATCCTAGGCCGGCGAGGCAATCCACCAAACTATATAGCGGCGTGGCTGGCGTGTCCAATACTTAGCCCGATTTCTTGACACCCAACAGGGCGACAGATAGACTTTCCCTGCACTGGAACAGGAGGTATTTCGTGACTATTCCCGCGTCATTTTTGACCGAAGAAATGATCAAGCAGGCCATCGGACAAAAGAGCGCGCCGACCACCATCGACATCGAGAAAGGCGCGATAATCAAGTTCGCCCAGGCCATAGAAGATGACAACCCGGTCTATAACGACGAGAAGGCGGCCCGGGAGAGTCGTTACGGCGGACTGATCGCCCCGCCCACCTTCCTACGTTCCGTGGGTGTGGACCGCCCCACCTACCCCTTCGATATGCCCTTTACCCGGCTGTTGGACGGCGGCAGCGACTGGGAGTACTTCCACCCCGTGCGGGCCGGCGACTGGATTACGGCCATCTCCGAGATAGCCGATATCAACGAACGCACCGGACGCATGGGATTGATGATCATTACGTCTATCGTGGTTACCTACAGCAACCAGTTCGACCAGGTAGCCGCCAGACAGACCAGCACTTCGATCAGATACTAAAGCCGCGGATATTAAACGCCGGTAACGGCGATGGGAGCCCAGCATGGCCGATCAGGTTTTTTGGGACGACGTAGAAGAAGGCACGAAATTGCCGGAAGTGGTCAAGAACCCGACCACCCAACAGTTGGTGAAGTACGCCGGCGCGTCCGGCGATTACTACCAGATCCACTACGATCAGGGTTTCGCGAAGAATAACGACCTGGACGACGTGATACTACACGGCGCTCTGAAGAACGCTTTCTTGGGGCATCTGGTGACCAAGTGGATGGGCCCCGACGGCGACCTGAAGCGCCTGGCCTGCCAGTACCGGGGTATGGACATCCCCGGCACCCCGGTCACGGCCAAAGGCGTTGTGACTAAGAAGTACCAAGAGCAGGGCGCCAATCTGGTCGACTGCGATATCTGGCTGGAGAATGAAAAGGGCGAGAAGACCACGCCTGGTTCGGCGACCGTAGCGTTGCCCACCCGTTAGTTAACGGCCTTCGAACTCTTTTAAATTTCTAGAAACAAGGGCAACCATGTTTGCCCATATCTGACTTAAACCAAGCCCAGGGAGGCAAAAATGGCGGAAATGTTGAATGGTAAAGTGGCCATCGTCACCGGCTCCGGCCGAGGGATTGGCCGCGGTGTGGCCAAGCTAATGGCGGCGGAAGGCGCCAGCGTGGTGGTCGTTGACCCCGGCGTCAACGTCGACGGCAGCGGCGAGGACCAATCGGTGGCGGAACAGGTCGTTGCCGAGATCAAGGCCGCCGGCGGAAACGCCGTCGCTTGCATGGAGTCGGTCACGGAGATGGAAGGTGGCGAGAAGATCGTGCAGGCCGCCGTGGATAACTTCGGCAAGCTGGACATCGTTGTCACCTGTGCCGGGATACTCCGGGACCGCATGATCTTCAACATGTCGGAAGAGGAATGGGACGACGTGATCGCCGTTCACCTCAAGGGCACCTTCACCGTGGTCAAGAACGCCAGCATCCTTTTCCGCCAGCAGCGCTCGGGTCGAATCATCACGTTTAGCTCAGAGTCCGGCCTCATGGGCAACTCGGGCCAGGCCAACTACGGCGCCGCCAAGTCGGGCATCGCTGGGTTTACCAAGGTCGTGGCCAAGGACATGGGCCGCTACGGCGTGACCGTCAACTCCATCGCGCCCCGGGCCAGCACCCGCATGATTGCTGACATCCCCGGCAGCGCCGCGGAGATCCGGGCCCGCAGCGGTGTGGCGCCGATCGCCGGCGAAGAAGACTTGGCGAGCCTGGATCCCGACCACATCGCGCCTTTCGTCGCCTATCTGGCCAGCGATTTCGCCGATAACGTCAACGGCCAAACATTCTTGGTCTACGGCGACACCATCTCGTTGGTCTCCCAGCCGAGGCCGGAAAGGGCCATCTACGAGTCTTCTGGCACTTGGGACATTGAGAAGTTGTCCGTGATGGCCCGTGACGTGTTGACCAAGGACATCGCCAACCCGGCCCCGGCCAGAGAGCCAAGCTAGGAGTGGCTTCTGATAGGTTTGTCGGCACCTGGCGGTTGCTGGAGTGCTACGGAAAGTGGTCCGATGGCCGCATCAGCTACCCCTACGGGGACAAGCCCGAGGGCCAGTTGATTTACGACGGGCACGGCAACTTCTCCGGCCAGATCGCTGGCAGCGGCCGACCGGCATTCGAGACAGGGAACCTGTTGAAGGGGACCCCAGAAGAGATAAAAACGGCCTTTGAGGGGTACATCGCCTACTACGGAACCTACGAGGTGGACGAATCAAAAGGCCAAGTCACCCATCACGTTCAGAGCGCCCTCTTCCCCAATTGGATCGGCGATATCCAGACCAGAAACTTCGAATTTGAAGGCAAAAAATTACGCCTGAACACCCAGCCGATCAAAGGGTCCAGGGCTGACCTAACGAACACGCTGCTGTGGGAGCGGGCCCAAGGGCTCGGCCCAATCAAAAATGACAAGTAACCAGATGGAGATAATCTGATGGCTGACCTGCTGAAAGACAAAGTGGCGATCGTAACTGGCTCGGGCCGTGGCATCGGTCGGGGGGTTGCCAAGCTGATGGCCGCCCAAGGCGCCAAAGTAGTAGTCGTTGACCCCGGCGTCAACGTAGACGGCACTGGCGCCGACTCGTCATTCGCTCAAACGGTGGTGGACGAGATCAAAGCCGAAGGTGGAGACGGCGTTGCTTGCCTGGAATCCGTTGCAACAATGGCTGGCGGCGAGAAGATAGTCCAGACCGCCCTGGATAGCTTCGGGAAGTTGGACATCGTGGTTACCGTGGCCGGGATACTTCGGGACCGCATGATCTTCAACATGTCCGAACAAGAGTGGGACGACGTTATCGCCGTTCACTTGAAGGGCACTTTCTCAGTCGTAAAGAACGCCAGCGTCATCTTCCGCCAGCAACGCTCCGGCCGAATCATCACTTTTAGCTCCACGACGGGTCTGTACGGAAACTCTGGGCAGGCCAACTACGGCGCGGCCAAGGATGGCATCGCCGGGTTCACTAGGGTGGTCGCCAGGGACATGGGACGCTACGGCGTGACCGCCAACGCCATCTCCCCCAGCGCCGCCACTAGGATGATCGGCAGCATTCCCGACGACGCTCGTGAACTACGCGCCGCCCGTGGTATCAGCACCGGCGCCGCCCTGACGCTCCGGGGCCAGGCCGACGATATTGCTCCGATGGTGACCTGGCTGGCTTCCGACGAGGCGGCCCACGTCAACGGCCACGTCTTCCACGTTACAGAGGGCCTGGTGACTCTGCTCAATGAGCCGGAGCCGGTCAAGACCATCCAGAAAGACGGTATCTGGACCGTGGAGGAACTGGTCCGTGTGTTCCCAGTGACCATCGGCATCGAGCTGGTGAACCCGGCGCCCAGCCAAGTGCCCAAGGTATAGCGGCCTCCTCGGAGGCGCCCGTAATGGCAAACGTCTGGCTTCGATTGAGGCTCCAGCATTGGGGCCTCAATCTATTCACACACAAAGGATAACCGAATGATCCGCAACTTTTCCGCTTCTTATGCCGGCCATGTCGTCGACGAAAATATCGGCCTCGCCGGGACGCCGGCCAATGACCGGTGGTACACGAACGACCAATTGGTCGAGACGTTCGACTGGGCTTTGGACATATCCACGCACCTGGAGAAGATCGGCTTTCAGGAATTCTGGATGGCGGAGCACCATTTTCAGCCGGAGGGCTATGAAGCTATCCCTAACCTGCTTATGCTCGGCCTTTACCTGTCCACCCAGACCGATAAGCTGAGATTTGGGTGCGGATTCAACATTGTACCCATGTGGCACCCGCTTCGCCTGGCCGAAGACTTCGCCATGGCCGATATTCTGAGCAAGGGCCGGATCATCTTCGGTGTGGGACGCGGCTATCACACCAGGGAAGTGGAGACATTCGGTGCGCCCATGTTGGACTCCGACGCCAACAGGGAGCTATTTGAAGAGCAGTTGGAGGTCATCACCAAAGCCTTCACCCAAGAGACCTTTTCCCACCAGGGGAAGCACTACCAACTACCACCGGAGGTACCCTACCGCGGTTACCAGCTCAAGGAACTGACGCTGGTGCCCCGTCCGCTGACCCAGCCGGTGGATATCTGGCAACCATTGGTCAGCGCCAACCCCAGGGGAATCGACTTCATGGCGAAGATGGGCATCAAGCCGTTGATCGCCAACAACCCGCCCCCAGCCCTGGAAGAGAAGCTTCAGATGCTGCAGTCGGCCCGCGCCAAATACGGAAAGGAAACAGGGCTTGGCGAAGATGTGGCCCTAGGCTTCCGCATCTTCATCGCCGAGTCCAAAGAGAAGGCGATCAAACAGGCCCGTCCTTATTTCGAAGAGGCCATGAAGTTCGCTGGGCCGTTGGGCGTCATGCCTCTGACCGATGAGCAGAACGTATCGGTGGTCAACAAGGGCCAGACTCCTGGCGTCGTGCTGCCCACGTTGGATGAAGCGGTGGAGGCCGGCTCATGGCTCTGCGGCACGTCCCAAGATGTCGTGGAGCACTTCAAGGGCATCGAGGAGAAATATCCGGGCGTGGAACGGGTCAACATCGGCGCCGTGATGGGGATGCCGCTGGAGGTCTTCAAAGACCAGCTGAGCATCATTTCTGAAGAGGTCATGCCCGCGTTCAAGGGCTAGTCGTCCGTTAACAGACCGGGACTAGTTACTCCAATGGCACGCTGTGGAACACCCCCTGTGTGATGCCGGGTTGTAGCTTCTCGGCTTGGCGGATGGCGTAGTGGTCGGTCATCCCGGAGACGTAGTCCACGGAGGCACGGGCGGGGTCGGCGCCGGGGCTGAAGTACGGCGGCGGGATCTCCTCGGCGTTCTCCACGAAATAGCAGTAGAGAAGCTTGACCACGTCGCGGCCAACCTCAGACTGCTTGGTATTGCCGAGGGGCAGATAGATGTTCTGGAACATATAGTCCCGAAGTCCCATCATTGCTTCCCTGGCTTGCGCGTCCATGCCAATGAGGGGTTTTCCATCGACATCTTCGTCCGACAACCCTGAGGCGGGCCACGATTCCTGAACGATGCCCGTAACCAGGGAATCGATCCTTTGGGAATGGGTTGTCCCCAGGACCCGGTTGGCCTGTTCCGGTAGGTCTTCCACTTTCAGCATCCCGGCCCGGATGGCGTCGGCGATGTCGTGGTTCAAGTAGGCCACCGAGTCAGCCAACCGCAATATCTGGGCCTCCAACGTCAGTGACTCGTCCAGCTTTACGTCCAGGAAATCACCTTGCGGTTTGGAGTGAGAGATGATGCCCTGGCGGACCTCCCGGGTCAGGTTCAGTCCTTCGCCCTCGCCGGCCAACCGCTCAACGATTCGTAGGCTTTGGGCGCTGTGGGTGAAGCCCTCAACATAGATTTGGTCCAGTGTCTCCTCGCCCAAGTGTCCAAAGGGCGTATGTCCAAGATCGTGGCCGTAGGACATGGCTTCGACCAGGTCCTCGTTCAGGTTCAGGGCCCTGGCGATGGTGCGGCCGATCTGGGCCACCTCCAGCGTATGGGTCAGGCGGGTGACAAAGTGGTCGCCGGATGGGGCTAGGAAAACCTGTGTCTTGTGCTTCAGGCGGCGGAAGGCGTTGGTGTGGATGATCCGGTCGCGGTCACGCTGGTACTCGGTGCGCAGGGGAGACGGCGTTTCAGACCGATCGCGGCCCAATGACCGGCTGGATCGACTAGCAAAGGGAGAGAGGCCCTCTTCCAGGGCCTCCAGCCGCTGTCTTACTTGCAGGTCTTCAACCGGACTGGGCATTTTCTAGAGGCTCCTCTGTTTCCGCATAGTTTGGCCGCTAGTCCTTGAGAGGGATGGTGCCCCAGGTGATCGCTCCGGAGTCCTTGGAGAGACCTTTCTCCTGGGCCAACTCGCGGATGTTGAGCAAGGTGGCATTGACCTCGTTGGTCAGGAATACCCAGTCGGGCTCTTCTGGTATCCAGTACGGCGAATTGATGCGCACCACCTGATTATCCTGAGCGTTCAAGTAGATTCCGAATTTGGATGCTTGCTGCATATGTCTCTCCGAGGCCTGTTATTGGCCCATAGTTGGGTTAAACCGTCTGTTTGGCGGGTTCTCTGACCGTATTCCCGCCATAGATGCCGCGGTACTCGGACGGTAATTGGTCTGCGATGCGCCCCATCACCATGTCCAGCAAACTGGACATCACCTCTTTGCTGGGCTTGCCCTCTATCACCGGCAGGGTGAAGGGCGGCCCGATGCTGACTTTCATTCTCCGGAACGGGAAAAGGATGCGCCACAGGGGAAATTTCTCGGTGCCCGTAACCGCCACCGGTAGGATGGGCGCCTGTGATTTCATCGCCAGATAGACCACTCCCAGCATCCCCTTCTGCATGGTGTGGTCCGGGCTTCGGGTGCCTTCCGGGAAGATTACCACGGCCCTGTCGCGTTCCAGATTCTGCATCAGTACCCGCATGGCGTCAATCCCGGCGGCCGACCGGTTGAACGGCGATACATGAAACGACCGCATGAAGAACCGCGTGATGGGGTTCCAGAATAGTTCTTTCTTGCCGATGAAGAACAGTGGTCTGGGAATGGCTGCCACCAATAGCGGCGGGTCGTTCAAGGATAAATGGTTGGAGACAACGATCAGCGGGCCGAAGTGGGGCACGCACTCTGCCCCTGCAACCTCCAGACGGCCGAATGCCCGGAAGCAGAACCGTCCAAGAAGGTTGCCGGCGCGGTAGGATAACGTAGCGTCCTTGAACCTGGTCAAAGGCTACTCACCTGGTCAATGATTTTTTGGACCACCTGCCCTATATCCAGTCCGTCGGTGTTCAACTCCCAGGCGTCTTGGGCCGGCCTGAGGGGAGAATCTTCGCGGCTGCTGTCGGTCCGGTCGCGCGCCAGAGTCTCGCTCAGGACAGTCATAAGCTCGACGGCCTGCCCCCGCTCCTGCATCTCCTGCCAGCGTCTTTGTGCCCGGTTCTCGGCAGACGCCGTGAGATAGACTTTGAGGTCCGCGTCGGGTAGGACCACGGTCCCGATATCGCGTCCGATCATCACGATCTTTCCCCTGACGGCTATCTGCCGTTGTTGGGCCACCAGTTCTCTTCGCACCGGCGGGGCTTTGGAAACCATGGAAACGTTTCTATCAACTGAGGGATACCTGAGTTCCGGGCCCAATGTATGTCCTGCGGCCAACACTTGATCGCCGTCATCTCCCACCAACCCAAGTGGGTTGGCGCGGGCCAGTTCCCCCAGGGAAGTCTCGTCTTCAACGGGGACACCATTCTTCAGAGCCAGCCAGGTGATGGCACGGTACATGATGCCGGTGTCCAGATGACTGAACCCCAGCGTCCGGGCCAGCTCCCGCCCCACTGCTGTCTTTCCGGCGGCCACTGGGCCGTCGATGGCGATTACACTCACTTCGCGGGCCAATTGTTCCCTCTGATCGAGTCCCCTGAATGTGCTTAAATTACGCACGGGCATTATACACCGCAGCCCAGATTACCTCTGAGCCGGCCCAGGATTTCCCGGCCGCATTCGTGTGATCACCTCTTATAATGTGGGCCCTTTTCCGTCAAAGGTTTGACGGGGCTAATCTCAAGAGTAGAGACCCACGGGAAGGGGAGAATCATCAATTTCCGCCAACTACTAACCTTGCCAATGGTATGTCTGTCGCTATCCGTTGTTCTTGCCGCGCTGGCAGCGATGTTGACGGCCGCGATCATTGCTAACCCCGAACACAATCAAGACCTGGCGGTGATGAATTGGATCACGGGCTGGGACCTTCCAGGGCTTACAGGGTTTTTCACCACAGTTAGTTTGTTAACAAGCCTAGAAGCCGGAATGGTCTACGGCGTTGTGGGACTGGCTGGTCTCTTGATTGCGCGAATGCAATGGCTGGCCTTGGCGTTCGTGTTGGTCGGAGTGGTGGTTGGCGTCGTGGCATTTCTGGGTGACTACGCCCTGAGCGATCTGGTTGAACGGTCACGGCCATCGACTGGAAGCGAAGTCATCAGTTACCCAAGCGGCCACGTGTTTGGCAGAACGCTGCTATTCGGGTTCCTGGCGTTCTTGGCCTTTGAACACCGTTCGCATCCGAAAATCTCAATTGTTGTAGCCGTTCTGTTGATTCTCTTGGCCATCGCAGTAGACCCTTCCCGTATCCACGAAGGGAACCATTGGCCCAGCGACGTGATCGGCGCCTATGTCTTCGGCGTGATGGCGCTGGTGGGTCTGATGGGTCTTCGAAACGCGGTGGCAACCGCCCGGTAATCTCTAGGCGTCCTAGAATTTCCTCGTGCTACACTCGAATCACCTGTAGATTCGTGTTGGATTCGGCTGGGTGGGCCGGGAGATGAGGGGTTATGAATTGGATCGATATCGCTATCCTGGTTATTTGGGGAATGACCGCCCTTTGGGGGTTTTCCTCCGGCCTGCTGCGGATATTGGTCCCCCTTGTCGCACTGGTGATCGGCATGGCGCTCTCCAGCCGCATCGGCGACTCGGTGGGAGAGATTTTCTCGTCATTTACAGATAACGAGAACGCACAGACCGTGGCCGGCTTCGTTTTGATCTTCGGGTTGCTGTTCATCCTTGGCGGAATCATCAGCGTTGTTGCTCGTAGAGTGCTTGGGATAATCCCCCTCTTTGGAATGGTAAATAGTCTGGCGGGGATGGCCGCGGGGCTGTTGGTCGGATTCCTGCTGGTGTCCGGTGTCCTAACTGCGATACAGAAATCCCCCGTTCGAGATTTGGATGTGACCATTGACGAATCCACCCTGGGGACTTTCATGGCTGACCAATTTGACGTGGTGATCCGGGGAATCAAGCTCATCCCCGGCGATTGGGACGACGAACTGGATAAGCTGACGAATTAGCGGCGTCGGCGGGCCCCGTGGCTGTCCACGGGCCGGCATATCCTTGCCGGTCTCGGCCATTGTGCTACTATGATGGCCAATAGGCTCCCGGCGTGGGTCAGGTTCCGGTAGACTCACAGCGTCTTTGGGTTCGTGCGCGCATGTGTGATAGCCCCGGTGATGTCCGGGTGGAAACTTCCCCAGGCGCTCTTCCAACGGATCTTGGATGGAGCGCGGCCAAACTCGGTGCGGGAGGACCAACAGCCAGCCGGCATGGTAAAGCAAGCTGAAAAAGCGCAAATAACGGCAAATGGCGCTTCCGGCAACGGGGTTGCGGAGGCGGTGGACGTTGACGTTCTGATTCGTGCGCCGGTCTTGGTCTTGAACCTTAATTATGTTCCCGTGAACGTGTGCACCGTACGCCGCGCCATCGTCCTGGTCACCAAAGGCAAAGCTGAGCTTTTGGAGCACCACCTGGGTGAACTCCACACCGTCTCCCGGGCGGTCGAAGCCCCCTCAGTGATTCGGCTGGAATACATGGTGAAGCGGCCGTTCCTTCCGAGGAAACTCTCTAAGAAAGAAGTATTTCTGCGGGATAAGTTCACTTGCCAGTACTGCGGCAAGAAGGTCCACGACCTAACGTTGGACCACGTGATTCCCCGGCGGCAACATGGCGCTCACACCTGGGAAAACGTGGTGACGGCCTGCAACAGATGTAACCTTCACAAAGCGGGGAGAACCCCGGCGGAGGCGAAGATGCGCCTACGAACGACGCCGCGGGCCCCGGACCCCAATCCGTATCTGATCCTGCAGAACCGGGTGATTCTGGACGAGTGGGAGATCTACATCCCGTGGTCTATCCGGGAGTAAAGGGTCAGTTGCGGGACCGTTGGCTCCTGGTGACGTCGACTAGGGGCAACTCCAGCACTCAGTCATTGCCATAACTCACGGGATCCAGTTCCCGCCAGCGGGCACCCACTACCCGGGTCATACTTGGCCTGCTTCAATCGGTAGATTCAGCATCAGAACTTCCATCGTCAGCCTGGGACTGACGTTGCTATCTAGATTGGACAATGTCTGCATCAGGCGGTTTATGAACTGCACGATTTCCGCCGTGCTTAGGCCTGATGCCTGGCTATTTAGTGACTCCGCGTGGTCCGAATTATGCAAGAACTCTTTCGCCCCCTCTTTGATGAGTAGCAGGTCTCGCCACCAACGCAGCCAAAGGGCCAGCAGGTCCTTTGCCGCCTCACGGTCGCTTCCAAACAGTGAAGCGACTTCATTGGCGTAGGTGAACCGCGTTACCAATCCTGCATCCAGGGTCTCTTGCATCTTTTCCAGGTCGGCGTCTCGCTGCTCCAACACCTGTGCGTCGTTCAATGCGCCGATGGCCCAACCGAAACAGCCCCGGGACAACCGGAACAACTGCTCTGCCTGTTCCGGCGTGGCTTCATGGGCGGTGATCAGACAATCGACCATCCGGTCCTTGGAAAGAGGGACCAAGGTCATGCTCTGGCAACGCGATTTAATGGTGGTTAGTACGGCCTCTTCGTTGGAGGTTAGAAGGAGGAACATCACCTGGGGAGGCGGCTCTTCCAGGGTTTTCAACAATGCGTTGGCGGCCTCCTCACTCATGGATTCAGCGCCGTCGATGATCACTATGCTGGTAGACCCTTCATAGGGATTCAAGTTCACCACACGCAATGTCTCTTTTATAGCTTCCAAGCCAATCATGGTCTTAGGCCATCCGAATTCTTCGCCTTGGCCTGGGTATAGGACTCGAACATCGGCGTGGTGCCCCTGGGCGATCCTGGTGCACTGGGTACATGACCCGCAAGGAACACCCGGTCCTTCTAAACAATTTATGGCCTGAGAAATGTTAATAGCAAAAGCCATCTTCCCCACGTGGGGCGGTCCACACAGCAGATAGGCGTGGGACTGCCTACGCTGCTGCAGGCTGGGCTCAAGTCTCTCGAGCAGATGGTCTTGGCCGTAGATGGTCCACATATAAGTCCGTCTCTCACGTAATGAGAAAGTGTCGATCGTTTGCGTTGCTGGATGCTTGAATATCAGGCGGCGCGGCTAGACCACGTCGCAATACATCATGTCTTGGTAGCTCTCCCTCCGGCGGATCAGGCGGGCCTTCCCGTCCTTCACCAGAACCATCGGTGGGCGGGGGTTCATGTTGTAGTTGCTGGCCATAGAAGGGCAGTAAGCCCCTGCGGCGGGGACGGCCAGCAGGTCTCCCGATGCCAGATTTGGCAGCATTATATCGGTTGCCAGCAGGTCTCCCGACTCACAGTATTTGCCTGCAATGGTGACTTTTTCTGCAGGCTCCATGTTGGCCTTGTTGGCGGCGACCACTTCGTACTCCGCTTGGTAGAGGGCGGGCCGGATATTGTCGCCCATGCCGCCGTCGACGCTGACGAATTTTCGGATACCGGGCACATCCTTGATACCCCCGACGCGGTAGAGCGCCACGCCGGCCGGCCCGATGATGGACCTACCGGGTTCGATGACTAAAGAGGGCAACTCCATGCCAAGGTCCTGACACGTCTCAATCATGGTGGAGACGATAGCCTCCGCGTAGTCGGACACCGGAGGCGGCTCATCGTCGCGAGTGTAGCCGATGGCGAAGCCGCCGCCAGGGCTGAACCGCTGCATCTCAAGGCCCTCTTCCCGGAACTCGGCGGCGAACCGCAGCACCAGGTCCGTGGCCACACGGTAGGGTTCTAACTCGAAGATAGGCGAGCCCAGGTGGAAGTGGAGACCGCGCAGATTCAGGTTCTTAGCTGCCAGACTCATACGTATCGCCTCGGCGGCATGGCCGGTCTGGATCGAGAAGCCGAACTTTGAATCCAAAGTGCCGGTGGTGGTGTACACGTGGGTGTGTGGGTCTACGCCCGGCGAGACCCGAACTAGGATGTCTTGAGTCTTGCCAATTTCACCGGCCAGGCGATCCAGAAATTGAAGCTCATGGAAGCTGTCCACAACGACCCAGCCGATGGAGTGCTCCAAAGCCTCCGTCAGTTCCTGAGGAGTTTTGTTATTGCCGTGGAAGTAGACCTCATCCATGGGGATACCGGCGCTGATGGCCGTGGCCAATTCGCCGCCTGAGACCACGTCGAACCCCATTCCCTCTTCTTGGAACATCTTGGCCAAGGCCGGGTTGATGTAGGCCTTGCAGGCGTAGCTGACGTTGGTGGCCGGGTAGAGTTTGCGAAACTCATCGATGAAGCTACGGCAGCGGGCGCGTAGGGTGTCCTCGTCCAGCACATACACCGGCGTGCCGTACTCGTCGGCCAGGTCGGTGGCTCTGATGCCTCCCAGCACCAATTGTCCTTGGGAGTCGACCTCTGCGGTATCGGGAAAAACGCTCTGTGGGAACATCGTAATCCTAGTTGAAAGCCCTATAGTGACAAGCCTGGGAGAGCTGGGTTCCATCATCGAATCTGCTATCGAAATGATAGTGCCAGCCTGAAGATTGCGCAACCGAGACTGTCGTTCTTGGGCCGTTGACGCAATATCTGACCGAGTATATACTCTGGGCACTCCGACCCCCTGAGGCTAATTCACGCCTGGAGACCTACATCCACCACGCGAGGGAACCATCTTGAATATTCATGTAACCGTGAACGGTAATGCCCAAGAGAAGGAAGTGGATCCACGTTTGCTCCTAGTCCATTTTCTCAGAGATGATTTGGGACTGACGGGCACCAAGATTGGATGCGACACCAGTCAATGCGGCGCGTGTGTGGTGAAGATGGACGGCAAAACGGTGAAGTCGTGCACCTGCCTGGCGGTCCAGGCCGACGGCAGCGAGATCACCACCATCGAAGGTGTGGCGCAGAATGGCGAATTGGACCCGGTACAAGAGGCGTTCTGGGAGAAGCATGGCCTCCAATGCGGCTATTGCACCGCCGGGATGATCATCACGGCGATGGAGTTGATCGAAAAGAACCCAGACCCTTCTGAAGAACAAGTACGCGAGGGCCTGAAGGGCAACATCTGCCGCTGCACCGGTTATCAAAACATCGTTCGGGCCGTTCTGGCGGCTGCCGAAGCCAAGAGGAGTTAGCCATGACGACGAGAATATTCGGCTCGGGCATCCGTCGCCGTGAGGACCCCAGGTTGATCACCGGCGGCGCGACTTATACCGATGACGTTCAGCTCCCGGGGATGCTACACGCAGCTATCAAGCGGAGCCCCCATGCCCATGCCAAGATCGGCAGTATAGACACCACTGCGGCTTCTGCCGCGCCGGGCGTGGTAGCGGTTTACACCAGTGCAGACACCGACGGAGTTCTGAACCCCATCCCATGCGCCTGGATCCCACCGGAGTCCGACGTCAAAGCGGTTGACCACCCGGCCCTGGCCAAGGATGTGGTCCGTTATCAAGGTGACGCGGTGGCGGTAGTGGTAGCTGAGAACCGCTACCAGGCAGAGGACGCACTGGAATTGATCAATGTGGACTACGACCCGCTGCCCGCGGTGGTCAGTCCCGAGGCAGCCATGCAGCCGGGTGCGCCCCAATTGCACGAGGACGCCCCCAACAACCAGGCGTTTCACTGGGTGGCCGCGGGAGGCGACACGGATGCGGCCTTCGCCGCTGCCGATGTCATCGTGAAAGACACCATCCTCCAACAGAGGCTGATTCCCAGCGCCATGGAGCCCCGCTCCGCGGTGGCCAACTGGACCGGGTCGATGGGCGAGTTGACCCTATGGAGCACGAGCCAGAACCCCCATATCTGCCGGTTCTTGGCTTCGCTGGTGACCGGAATCGGCGAGCATAAGATCAGAGTCATCGCGACCGAGGTTGGCGGAGGGTTCGGCAGCAAAGTAGCGGTGTATGCCGACGAGATGATTACCTCATTCTGCTCCATGCAGTTGGGCCGCCCCGTAAAGTGGACCGCCACCCGCTCCGAAGGTTTTCAATCGACGATTCATGGCCGCGACCACGTCGAACACGTGGAGATGGCCGCCACCCGAGAGGGTAAGATCACGGGAGTGCGATCGTTGGTCTACGCCGGTATGGGCGCCTACTTGTCCACGGCCGGCCCGGGTGTTCCGACGATTTTGCACGGCCTGATGTATTGCGGCCCCTACGACATCGGCGCGACCAGGGCCGATGTTTACGGGGTGTTCAATAACGCGACCCCGGTAGACGCCTACCGTGGCGCCGGCCGTCCCGAGGCTACTTTCTTGGTGGAACGGCTGGTCGATCTGCTGTCGGTCGAGCTGGGCGTCGACCCGGTGGAGTTGCGCCGGAAGAACCTGATACCCAAGTTTGAGGACGGTCACGACGTTGCCACCGGCCTTACTTATGACAGCGGTGATTACGAACCGATCTTGAACATGGTCTTGGGCCAAGTGGACTACCAAGCCCTTCGCCAAGAGCAGGCCCGAATGCGCGAACACGGGTCATACATGGGCATAGGCGTCACTTGTTACGCCGAGATCTGCGGCCTTGGCCCCTCACAGGTAGCCGGTGCGGTCGGTTTTGGCGGTGGGTTGTGGGAGAGCGCCATCGTGCGCTTCCATCCCACCGGCAAGGTGAACGTTTACTCTGGAACTTCGCCCCACGGACAGGGAGAGGAGACTACCTTCGCCCAGATTATCTCAGACGAACTGGGCGTTGACGTAGACGACGTGACCATCGTCCACGGCGACACCAGCAACACACCGATGGGCTGGGGCACCTACGGCAGCCGGACCACCGCAGTGGGCGCGGCTGCAATGGTGCTGGCGGCCCGCAAGGTCAAAGAGAAGGCCCGGCTTCTGGCTGCTCACCTGCTGGAAGCGGCCGAAGCGGATGTGGAATACGAGGACGGCAAGTTCTCCGTCAAGGGTTCACCGGATCAGATGAAGACGATCCAAGAGATGGCCACTATGGCTAACGTGGCTTGGAACCTGCCCGAGGGCATGGAACCGGGACTGGAGGCCTCGGCGTTCTACGACCCGCCCAACTTTGTTTACCCCTTCGGCGCCCACGTGGCGGTCGTGGAAGTCGATAAAGACAACGGGCATGTCGTGATTAAACGCTATGTGGCCGGCGATGACTGTGGCCCGCAGATCAACCCGATGATCGTAGAAGGCCAGGTCCACGGCGGTGTGGTGCAAGGCTGGGGCCAGACCCTTTGGGAAGGGGCGGTCTACGACGACAACGGCCAGTTGTTGTCCGGCTCCATGACCGACTACGCCCTTCCCAGGGCGCATATGCTGCCCGAGATTGAGGTCCTCAGCACGGTGACACCTTCGCCCCACAACCCGTTGGGCGTGAAGGGCGTCGGCGAGACGGGGACAATCGCCTCCACAGTCACCGTCTACAATGCGGTTATCGACGCACTACGGCCGCTGGGAGTCACCGGCATCGACATGCCGCTAACCCCGGAAAAAGTCTGGCAGGCCATTCGCCAGGGACAGGGGAGTTAACCGATGTTTCCAACAGAGTTCGAATACCAAAAAGCCAGCTCAGTCTCAGATGCCATCCAGCTTCTGAGCAGCAACGAAGGGGCCAAGATATTGGCCGGCGGCCACAGCCTGATTCCTTTGATGAAGCTGCGCTTGGCCCAGCCTCCGATGGTCATCGACATTGGCGGCATCGACGAGATGAGGGGCATATCGGTGGAGAACGGCACCCTTCGGATCGGCGCCCTGACCACGCACGCCGAGATCGCGGAGTCCCACGTTGTGCAGGACGTCGCTGGCATACTGTGGGAGACCGCCTACGGCATCGGCGACCCGCAGGTCAGGAACCGGGGGACCATTGGCGGCAACGTCGCCCACGCCGATCCGGCGTCGGATCTGCCCACCGTCCTGACTGTCATGGACGCCAAGTTCACCATCCAGGGCCGGGGCGGAATTACCAGCCGGGGCACCCGAACGGTGTCGGCAGATGATTTCTTCACCGGTCCGTTTGAAACCGTCTTGGCGGAGAACGAGATTCTCACGGGCATAGAGATCCCGGTATTGGCTGAGAACCAGCACGCCGAGTACGCCAAGATGGCCCATCCGGCCACGTCATTCGCAGTGGTCGGCGCCGGAGTGGTGGTGACAGTGGAGAATAATATTTGCACCGCCGCCAGAGTGGCGGTAGGTGGACTCACGCCCAAACCCACCCGGGGCCCGACGGTCGAAGCGGCGCTCGTCGGCAAGGAACTGACCGATGAGAACATCGCCGCCGCTACCGCCCTGATCGACGGCGATCTGGGCTCGGACATCATGAGCGACATATTCGCTTCAGCCGAATACCGCCGGGCCATGGCGGCCATCGAGCTCAAGCACGCCATATTCCACGCCACAGGCCTCGCCCACCACTAAGGATTCACATGTAGCGGCGCGATTGCGAGGGCATTCCGACATTGTCGGGATGCCCTTTGGATATCGAAATTCCCTCCTCCAATGTCACCCCGAGGAGCGCCGTAAACCGGCGAGGAATCTCGTTTAAGTGGAAAACACAGCGCAGCTGGAAAAGGATCCATCGCCACACCTGGGGTGACGGTGGGGCGGCGATCGCTCTGACTACCCGACCCCATTGTCATTCTGATGAACGCCGCAGTCCGACGAGGAATCTCATTGCTGGTGAGAAGGACAGTTCGAGAACAACGAGACTCCTCGCTACACTCGGGGTGACGGTGGGGCGGCGCCTGCTGGTGTCAGGTCATTTTTGTGTTTAAATTACCCGCCTGATAAGATATTTAGAGTTGCCCAATATCCAAAAATCGGCACCTTAGGCGTTGCGAGAAACATGAAGATACTGGTCATAAACGACGACGGAATCACAGCCCCAGGCATCTGGGCCGCGACTCGGGCCCTGCGGCAGGTCGGCGAGGTCGTCGTCGTGGCCCCGGACCGGCAGCAGAGCGGCGTAGGCGCCAGCCTGACCCTCCATGCCCCGGTTAAGGCCGATCCTTGGAGCGTCCAACCAGAGTTCCAAGACGGTTCCGAGGACGGAAAAGACGGGATCTATCCGGTCAGCGCCTTTGCGGTGGAGGGCACCCCCGGTGATAGCTGCATCCTGGCGTTGGAAAACCTGGTCAAGGACGTGGACCTGGTGGTCTCCGGGATCAACGCCGGGTCAAACGTCGGCTGGGACGTCATGGTTTCGGGGACGGTCGGCGGAGGTTTGCAGGGTTTCATTCGAGGCATCAACACCATCGCAATCTCGGTGGCGGCGGTGACCAACACCAAATACGACATCGCTGAGAAGATCCTCAAGCCGCTCGCCGAAAAATTCAAGGACTATTCCGGAGACACCCTGTTTCTGAACGTAAACATCCCCAAGATTGAGATGTCCCAGGTGACCGGAGTACGGGTTACCCAAATGGGAAGCCGGTCATGGGGCGAGAATGTTAGGGCTGAGAACGTGGGGCCCGAGAAACGGTATTGGATCTCCAGGAACAAGTCTATCAGTGATACACCCGCACCTGACAGCGATATCGCCGCCCTGAAGAACAACTGCATCTCCATCACGCCACTGCGGCTCGGATTGGGCGACGATACGGCCATGCCAGCCTTGGAATCACTGCTCGGCGACATCCCCCAGCAGATGTTGAACCGGCCCGACTAGCCCGGTTACCAGAGCTTCCGTCATTCCAGCGAAAACTGAAATCCACTCTATAACGGTGGTTGTTCGACGTGGGGCGTGGATGCTCAGTGGGTTCCGGCGAAAGCCGGAACGACGGTGTCTCCCCTAACGTGTCATCTAGGTAGGGAACGTCGGGACGACTCATCCAAGTTTCTACTGTAGCTGGGCTAACTAGCGCGGACGTTCTCCGGTGCCAAGGCCAGACTGACGCCAATCATGCTTTCTTGGGTGATCAGCTCCGCTAATTGCTCCTCGCTCATGCCATCGGTCCTAGCAGGACGCATGGGGAGCACCAGGTAACGGTAATCGGCGCTGCTGTCGATGACCCGCACCTGGACAGCTTCATCGATCTCGGTCCCAAATTCTTTCAGCACGCCCCTGGGGTCGACGACCACCTTCGAGCGGTAGGCCAGTTCCTTGTACCAGGCGGGTGGCCGGCCGATGATGGCCCTGGGGAAGCACGAACAAAGCGTGCAGACCGCCATGTTGTGGACTTCGTCGGTGTTCTCTACCACCGTGATCTTGGGCGAAGTCTCGGGGAGATCGTATCCTAATTCCAGGAAGGCGGACTCAGCATCGGCCAACAGGCGCTTCTTGTACTCCGGGTCTACCCAGGCGTGGGCTAGGATTTTGGCGCCGTCTTTCGGCGAGCGGGAGTCGATCTTATCGGCCATTGTCAAGATGTCGTCCAACGTGCAGACGCCTTTCTCGATCAACAGTGCCTGCATCGCCGCAGCCCGCAAAGAGTAATACTCCGCGTTGTCTCCGTGTCCATGCCCGTCGTGGTGTCCGTTCTCGGCCATTGGGTCCTCTCCTGCCCTTCCGGGGGACTAGATGGTTTCCAGCCAGTGTTCGTAGATGTCTATGAGGAGTTTATCGCTGGCTGACCCTTTGTAGTCATGCCAGAGGTCTGTTTGGGCGAATTCAACTTGGTACAGCGGTTGGGCCGGGAGCCCGTCGCCGCCATAGGCCAGGGACTCTGGGTTCGGGAACGCGCCCCATAACGTGTCGATCTTGCCCTGTTTGCCCTGGACGTATTCCGGCGTCCGGAAATGGGTTGGTGGTACGCCCACCCTGATGCGGACCTGGTCGCCGACCTTGAACCTTGCTGCCGCTTCACCTGCCACGGTTAGCTCTGTTCCTGCTTCAGGTCGGCCACTTTGGCGTCGATCTCTTCAGTGGTCATGACGCCCTGCTCCACCAGCAGCATCTCCATAGCGGCCGTCCACTTTTCGTAGTAGGCGAGTGACTCGTAGGTCGTCAGGTCCAGGCTCTCGATTGCCCGGCGCAACTGGTCGGTGTTCTTGAGTCCCTTGTCGCCAAGCACGCCGTTCAGCGCGTCAACCTGGCGCTCCCATTCTTCCATCTCGTGCTCGGAATGGTCAACGGAATCGTCGTTGGGCCAACCGCCGCGGTCGTGTACCTTAGGCATCATCAGCTCCTACAGTCGCTGGCAAAGGCGAATATGCGCACATGGTAAATGTGATGCAGAGAGTTGGCAAGGGATTCCCCGAAGCTGACGGCTGACGGCTGTGAGCTTTACACCCACATCTTGGCCACGTCGATGGCCCGCATGAATTCCACGTTGGGAAAGGATTTGATGTACTCTATCAGACGTTCGAGCATCAGCAGCCGGCCTGGACGGCCGATGTACTGGGGGTGCATGGTCAGGGTGAAGGCCCGGCCATAGCGGTAGAGACCTTTGAACTCGGCGGCCCAGGTGCCGTAGACCTCATCGGGGTTGCGCATGGGTCCCAGCCGGTTGGCCACGGGCGCGTAGACGAAGTTCGGCGCGTCGTCCAGCAGCCAGTGGATGGGCAGTTCAACGATGGTCTTACCGTTGGCGGGGGAGTCGACGATATACGGCGCGTCGTCGCCCATCAGGCTGCTGTCGTAGATGAAACCGTGCTCGGTCAATATCTCCAACGAGTGTTCGCTCAGTTCCCAACTGGGGGAACGGTAGCCCAGGGGTTTCTCGCCAGTGATGCCGCTTAGGATGCGGATGCCAGACTCGATCACATCGATCTCTCGCTCACGGGTCAGGGAGGATGGCGGCTCGTGCATGTAGCCGTGGTGAGCGATCTCGTGGCCCCGGCGGGCTATCTCGCGGACCATGTCTTCGTGGGTCTCGGCTACGTAACCCGGTACGTAGAAGCTGGCTGGTATACCGTGGGCCTCTAACATGTCCAGGATGCGGGGCGTGGCGACCGAGGGGCCGTATTCGGCCATGGACATCAAGCTGGGGTGATATGCATAACTGGGGTCGCGGTTCAACCATGATGACACGCCGTCTACGTCGAACCCTAGAAGCACGACGCACTGCGTTTCACCGGGCCATATTCCCGACATAGCTCTCCCCCTTTGCTTGAATCCGCCTCGAGTCTGATTGGGAGACATTCTAGTCCAAGGAGTACCGCCCGGGGAAGGGGCGGTGGCCCGATGTGATCAGATAACGCGCCACGCGGGACCGCAAAGGCTACGACATGCCTGATGCGGGCACCATTTCTTCGACGATCTCCAAGATTCTTCGATGGGCACAGGCTTGCTTAAACAGGTTTTGGCGCCTTCTGACAATGCTTGTTCGATCAGCGACTCCACCGCATCACCGGTTATCATCACACGATGCACTCAGGTAGGATCTGTTTGATTTCTAAGAATGTCTCTACCCCATCCATGCCGGGCATCCGGATGTCCATGAAAATCAGGTCGATATTTCCTTCAGAAGCCATTTCGCTTGCTTGGAACCCGTCTTTGGCGGATACGACCTCCCGGCCCTTGCCGATCAAGATGTCTTGAAGCGCTGTCCTGAGGTCTGTGTCGTCGTCCACAACCATGATTTCGCGAGTCATGTACGAGAGCTCATTGAATCAAAAAATATTCTGGAATTCTGACATCGAACGTAGCCCCGGCAGACTGACCTACGTTGCGGCCGGAACTGATCGTTCCACCATGCCCTTCGACGATCTCTTGGCAGACCGCCAACCCTAACCCAGTACCCTTTACCTTGGTCGTGAATAAGGGGTCAAAGATCTTTTCTAGGTTTTCTTGGCTGATGCCGTCTCCCGTGTCAGAGAAGGTTATCTGCACAGCGCCGTTTACATTTTTGGCTGCGATGGTCAAACAACCTCCGTTGGGCATCGCTTCTTAGGCGTTGTTGGCGAGGTACAGAAAGACGCGCTGCAGTTGTTCTCCGTCTGCCATGACCGGCTGAATGTCTGACTCGATGTACTTCGGGAAATCGATGTCATCACGCTTGGATAAGGTTTCCAATGCCTGCTCTAGCACTTGAACCAGGTTTGCCTCAACCAACGTGGCCTCTTTCAGCTTGGCGAAGTTCATCAGATCAGCGATGCTTTGGTTGGACTTGTTAATCGGTTATCGGTGATCTGGATGCAATTGTTGAGTTTGGCGTTTCCGTCAAAGATGCCGTTGTTGATTAATTCTTTCTTCAACAGGTAGGCGGCGTTTCTGATGGCGCCAAGGGGATTGCGAAGGTCGTGAGCCGTGCCCGCCGATAGCTGTCTGATCACCGCCAGTTTCTCGCTTCTGAACGCTAACTTCCTATAGGCGTTCAGCGATAATGGGACACTTTTGCTGGTTGCCAACACTCCTTTGCATAGCGTCAACGGGAATGAATCAATAATCGCGAATCGTCAAGACATCTAGGGTAAAGCTACGTTCTGAATGCGCTCCCTGCGTCTAATCCACCCTTCACAACCCGCACCTGACCGTCCAAACGGTTTCTCCCCGCCACCTGATAAAATAGAGTCCGCTGTCCAACCGATTTCCGGGCTTCCTCATCGAGGCTGGTTGTGCCTGGCAGTGCCCCACAGACATCAGAAAGGACACCAATCATGGCTTCAGAATCACCGTCGATGACAAAGACGGATAAGAACCTTTGGTCGGCCATCGTCTCCGAGGCTTTGGCCTACTTGAAATACAACGCCTACGCCCACCGCGCCCTGGAAGAGGGACACCCGGAGGTCGCCCAGGTTTTCCAGGAAGTGGCCGGTGCCGAGACCATCCACGGCATGAACCACCTACGGGTCTCGGGCGGACTGGACACCACGACGGTAAATCTACGCACGGTAACCGAGGGCGAGTCCAAAGAATACAGCACCATGTACCCCAAGATGATCCAGGACGCTTTGGACGAAGGCCGCCAGGACGCAGCCGATTCCTTTGCCTTGGCCATGGACCGGGAGCGCCACCACCTTGAGGTATTCACCAACGCCTTAGATCTATTGGAAGCCAAGACGGCCGCCATCGCCGCCGCAGGGCAGCCGGTGGTTGCAACGTCGAACGAAATCCCGGCTGCGGCTCCGGTCGCGACTCCGGGCAGCGCCCTTCAGGTTGAAACCGACGGCATGACCATGGCCGACTACGTCAGCGCCGCTACCGAGATCGACCGGGAGCGGTGGCGGGTCGCCCGCTTGGGCCGCCTACGTGAGGTGGTATTCGGCGCCCAGGATGGTCTTCTAAGCACTGTCGCTTTGGTCACCGGCGTGGCCGTGGCGGTAGAGAACCAGACCACTGTCCTCGTTGCCGGCCTGGCCGCCGCACTTCCTGGGATGCTG
>ERZ651768.672-NODE-672-length-25575-cov-3.181112_pt1 | contig 25575 bp, 21 predicted proteins | sample MGYA00514754_ERZ651768 | MGnify/ENA metagenome assembly ERZ651768
CAGCGAGGCATCGCAACCTTTCTCATCGACGCCGACACTTCTGGCGTAATCAAGACGCCAGGTTATGAACTGCTAGGTGGCCACGGGTTGGGCGCTAACAGCATTCGTTTCGAAAACTGTCGGGCGCCGGCAGAGTCCCTTTTCCAACCTGTTGGACACGGCTTTCGTGCCGCTATGGAAGGAATTGATTTAGCTCGGGTATTAGTGGGCGCCATGTGCTGTGGAATGCTTCGAACCGGGCTGACGACAGCCTCAAATTATGTGCGTGGTCGCCTAGCATTCGGAGGCCGCCTCGCTGATTTGCAGGGAGTCCGCTTCAAGCTTGCAGACGTCGCTACTGATCTTGAAGCATCCCGCCTTCTCACTTACCGCGCCGCTCTCACGCTGCAAGAGGGCCGTAACGCGGGGGTAGAAGCGGCACACGCAAAAAAATTCTCGACCCGTGTTACTGAGAACGGAATCGCTTCATGCATGCAGGTCATGGGAGCAAACGGCGCTAAGAGAGACCATCCTCTTCCTCGTCATCTCGCCGCTGCTCGGTTGACCCATTACGTAGACGGCGCTACTGAGATCCAAGATGTCGTGATCAGTCGCTCCTTGCTGGACTGAAATCGCCAGGAGTTGTCATGAAATCTAATCGTGAAGGCAAGCCCGTCAGCGTCGACGAGGCGGTTAATGCGATCCCAAACCACGGTCGGGTATATGTGGCCCAGGGTTCAGGATGCCCATACGGGTTGTTGGTTGGAATAGATGACCGGCGTGAAATGTTCGAAAGTCTGGAGTTCGTTTCTGCGTTCCTGTTGCAACGGCCCGCGCCTATAGATCATCTGGGCCAACCATTTCGATGGTTGACACTGCAAGCCACAGGCGCAATTCGCGACGTTCTTAACCATCCCTATTTCGGGATCGTTCCCGGCCGATATTCCGATCTCGACGGGATTTGCGCACCTGGCGGCCCATTGGCAGCAGACGTCGTAATTTGTCAGGTCAGTCCCCCAAATAGGAGTGGCGACTGCAGTTTGGGCACGGGCGTAGGGGGTCACGTATCGCTTCTTGCGGAAGCGCCGTTGGTGATCGGACAAATCAACCGACAAATGCCTTATGTCCATGGTGACGGGGAATGCCACACCGAGAACTTCGACTTCCTCGTGGAAATTGACGAACCTTTGTCCGAGCTTCAGCCCGCAACTATTGACCCTATCGCTGAGGCCATTGCGCAGCATGTAAGTCCTTTTATACCGGACGGTTCAACCCTTCAGTTCGGTATTGGCGCGGTGCCAGACGCCGTTCTATCCAGCTTAAGAACACGCAACAATCTCGGACTGCATGGGGGAATGATTAACGATGCTTGTGTCGAACTTGTTGAGTGCGGCGCTATCAACAATCTTCACAAAGGGTGCGACGAAGGCGTTTCAGTAGCCGCCGAAATTATGGGCACGAAACAACTTTACGAGTGGGTAGATCACAACCCGCGAGTTCGATTGGCACGCGGGGCGCACACTCATGGCATTCCGGGGATGGCATCGATTCGAAATTTTGTGGCATTACAATCCACCGTCGAAATGGCTTTAGACGGTGCGGTCAACAGCGAGTTTGCTTCTGGCCGTTTTATTTCGGGCCCAGGAGGTGCTCCTGATTTCGCGTTTGGCGCTTCTATCGCTACCGGGGGCCGCTCAATAATGGCTATGCCGTCTACCGCCGCCAACGGCGCCGTTTCAAGAATTGTTCGTCGGCTAGCAGACGACGCGCCTACCACCCTGCCTAGCTATCTAGCCGATGTCGTCGTAACCGAATATGGAGCGGTCGAGTTGAGAGGGAAGACGCTCGCAGAACGAGCGGAGCTTCTCGCGAGTATCGCGCACCCAGACCATCAGACTTCTCTCGGTCAGTAACGGGTCACGCTAGAAATCGTGTGCGCTGTTGTGGGTTTACAACCTTCGAACAGTCGCTGTCTGACCGCTAGTACCGAACGCCATACCGGTCATTCGATGCAAGTTTCTCGAGTTATGGAGACGACCCAATAGACGAGGTCCGTTTGCAAGGAGACCTCCGTCCACGATGTGTTCTTGGCCCGTGACAAACTGGGAGTCATCTCCTGCAAGAAACAGTGCCATCCCCGCTATGTCGGCTCCTTCGCCGCGTTTCGCTAACGGCTGAACATCAGCGATAACTTCCTCGGCCTGTTCTTCATTACCACTGTGCATGAGGGGTGTGAAGATAACACCTGGACATATCGCGTTAACACGGATGTTGTGCGGGGCTAGTTCGATCGCAGTGGTTTTGGACAGGTTCACCACAGCTGCCTTCGCGGCCGAGTAAGCCTGAGGGCCGCCCCCACCTCCCATACCAGCGATTGAAGCCGTGTTGATTATCGACCCGCCCCGGCCCTGGTCAATCATGATTCGAGCCGCGTGTTTAATTCCAAGGAACACCGAGCGCACAAGAATATGGAAAGTCGTGTCCCAATCGTCGACATCCAGTTCAGTTATTGGACCGAACGCTCCTCCTATACCCGCGTTGTTGAAGACGATATCTAGCTGTCCAAATGCGTCGACGGCGAGCTCGGTCATGGCCGCAACATCGTCTTCTACCGAAACGTCCGTCGTCGTGAAACGGACGCGATCTCCGTAACCTGTCGCGCTGAACGTTTCGACAGCGTCGCGCCCGTTATCGGCATTCAAGTCGCCAATTACGACCGAAGCGCCTTCGTTGAGGAACCTTTCTACCGTGGCTAGCCCCATCCCGCTCGCTCCACCAGTAACAATTGCGACCTTTGATTCGAGTGTTCCGTTCATCGCTTTCCCCTTCCGCTACTCCAGCATTGTCGCCTACTCGCGAGGGTGCGTGCTCGTTGGCCGCACTACCGTCCAGTCATGGATCTTGAACTGACAGGTAAGAGAGCCTTGATCACCGGAGGCTCTAAGGGCATTGGGCTTGGTTGTGCCATGGCTTTAGCTCAAGAAGGTTGTCACATTCAGTTAGCGGCACGGGACGAGGAGAATCTTCGCCGGGCCAAAGCTTCAGTTCTTGAAACCGCTGGAAACGTTGAGGTGTCGACACATCCGGTTGATCTGTCAATAAGCGAAGACCAGAGAGCTTTAGTCGGCGCCGCGGGCGAGGTCGATATTTGGATCAATAATGCTGGCGCTATTCCAGCCGGTGACATCTCGACAATCGATGAACGTCTGTGGCGAGATGCTTGGGATCTCAAAGTTTTCGGCTATATCAACATCTGTCGGGAGGTCTATGCCGCTATGGAGGCGAGAGGAAGCGGGGTCATCATCAATGTGATCGGCGCCGCGGCAGTTCGCCCTCAACCTTCATATATCGCAGGAGCGGTTGGCAACAGCGGGCTTGTGGGACTCACGGCAGCGTTAGGAAGTCGCAGCGTTCAAAGAGGCGTGCGGGTTCTTGGCGTTAACCCTGGTTTGATCGTGACCGATCGCATGGGAGATATTTTGCGTCGGGAAGCTATCGACCAATTAGGCGACGAAGACCGTTGGGAGGAACTCATCCCAGATGATCCCGCGCCCGGGACGGTACAACAATGCGCTGATGTAATCGCCTTTCTAGCCTCACCCAGGGCTAGTCACATCAGCGGCACGACTTTGACGGTCGACGGAGGCGCATCTGCCCGTTGAGGCAACTCTCTGAAAGAATGACCATTACCGAGAGGAGGCGACGATGGCAACGACCATTCAACGTGAGGGGCTACCCCATCGAGAAATGCATGAGGTTCACCGGATTGGGCACGACGGCGCGGTTGACGCCGATGGTCACATCCTTGAGCCTCCCGACTTGTGGGACGAGTATTTGGAGGCGAAATACAAGAATCGAGCTCTCCGGATCCGCATTGACGAGAACGGCCTAGAAGAATTAGAGATCGGTGGTCAGCGAAGCACCATGAGCAGAAGAGGCTTCCCCGCGACCTTGGGGGCGATGGGAGCCGCCGATTTGGCAGACATCCAACGCAACCCCGATCGCACGTATCTCCACGAAGCTCCGTTCGGCTCTATGGATCCGCGCCAACGGCTTGAGGTTCTTGACGCGGAAAATCTTGACGCGGCGATCATTTACACCACCGTCGGTTTGCTGTGGGAGGCGGAGTTAGAAGATCCAGAATTAAGTCAGGCTTACACGCGGGCTTACAACCGGTGGGTGGTTGATTTCTGTCGCGATAGTGGAAATCGTCTCATCCCAACTGCACATCTTTCTTTGAGCGATCCTGCCGCTGCTGCCATAGAACTCCGAAGGGCCGTGAAAGACGGAGCTAAGGGCTGTTATGTGGCTCCCTTTACCCATGGAGCGATCCCGCTCGGGCACCCCGATAATGACGCTGTGTTTGCGACAGCACAAGAGCTGGGGGTTCCATTCGCGATACACCCGACGTTTGAGCCTCAGTGGACCAAGGGCGCGAGAATGGGTACCTGGGAGCATGTTAAACAGCTCCGGCTCACCGCCTCTGTAACTGCTTCTGACGGTGTGCGTCACCAATTCACGACGATGTTCGATTACGGAGTGTTCGACAAGTTCCCGGAATTGAAGGTTTTGGTGCTCGAATCTGGGGGCGGATGGATCGGCTATTGGCTGGATCGAATCGATGCTGTCTACGCTCACACTTTCGTGGGAACGCGAGTCCCGCTTGAGATGAAACCAAGTGAGTACTTCATGCGGCAGGTGTGGATCAGTTGCGATCCCGACGAGCGGACCATTCCCTCGCTCGCTCAGCGATTTGGTTACGACCGATTTTTGTGGGCGTCCGACTTTCCTCATGCCGACCACACACCTGAGTACGTTCATGATCTGAATGATTTGGTTGCGATGTTCCCCGTTGAACACCGCCGTGCGTTTATCGGTGATAACGCTCGGAATCTGTTTGGAATTTAGAACTAGGAAGGTCGGCAGGAAACAACCAACACCCCCGAACGCGCTTTGGGAAGAAAATACGTTGATTTGGGAGGCATGACACGCCCCAAATCAGCGCTATGAAATACATCTTCAAGTTCGGCCGGGGCTAGGCAAACAGTCACCGGCGCAGTTCGTCGCCCGGAGCCGGCTGGTCGGTAGGACAGCCGCTGGTCATCAGGGCTATGGATGCCAAAAAGTTCGGGAAGAAGTGTCACGTGAAGGAATTCGGCGTCGAGCCCGCTTATATCTCTTCGCTGAGCAGTAAACCATTTGTCTCCAAGTCCGAACCCCAGCCCACCTTTTTCAGTTGGTTGTGCCAATGCCCGCGAAGCAACTTCACGAACGTCACACCATTTAGAAAGTAGGCCCACGACGCGCCGAGGTAAAATCGCAAGTTCGTCAACATCGCGGTCGAAACTGCCTAGGTGCAACTCGGAGGGGGGAACGTACGCGACAAGGACCCGTTCAAATCGAGCTTCACTCGCGGCAGCCACTCGATGGTGACCATCGATGATGTACAGCGGCGACGCAAGAGCGCCCATTTCGGTGTCTATTTCCCAGAGGGTGATTTGGGTCCCATCAATTGCCGTGAAATTTCTGATGGGAGACGTGTGCCCAGATTCTTCGAAGGAACGAAGATCTACATGCTCCTCACGCGAGGTGACTACCACCGGGCTCGACATCGAGCGCACCTGACGGAAATGAGCCGTCAGTGCGCGGACGCGACCCGGATGAACATCTTCGTGTGCATGCAGCATTTCTTCGCCGGGGTGTATCGCTCCGACAATCGAACGTTGAACAATTCCTTCAGTTTCGATTTTTTGCAGGAATAGCTGTGATTCACCAGGCTCTGAATACGCGCCCTCTGAGATAAGACGGGTCAGCGCTGAAGCGCCCTCATTCGCGAGTCGACGATGTTCTGTCGGGTGCCCATGGCTGGCATCTGCTGAACGGGTGACGTGAAGAAATGAGTGCGGGTGGGCAGCCAAATGTTCTTGCCGTTCTTCGACACTCAAGGAATCGTATGGGGGCGGAACGACCGAGGGTCCCCAGTTTGCGTCAACTATCGACGCGTGAATCGAATGGATCACGTGGTTCACCCCCTAAGGCATTCGACGCTAGTCCAGGTTCCGAATGGTCGAAAACGCGAAATGGGTCCAACTGACTATTAATAGGGACACGGCACCACACACGGAGACCACGTTGCCGGGCCCCGCCAGAGAGGCAGCCCAACCAAGCCCAAGAGCACCGATGGGCATAAAGCCAAACTGCACGAGTAGGTAAAGGCCCATGACGCGACCCATTAGCTCTCGGGGTGTGGCCGATTGGATAAGCCCCTGGTTCATCGTGATGAAGAAGCCGCCGGCAAGCCCCATCAAGAAAAAGAGAGGCATTAGAACTTTGAACGAGGAAGCTTGGCCCATACAAATTACTAGAGCGGAACCACACATCATGGCTTGTTGAAATTTGCCACCCTTGCGTTTCATATCCCCTTTTCGCATAACAACAACTGATGTGATTGCGATACCCACCGCCATGACCCCCAACAGGTAAGCCATGTCACCACTATCACGCAGAAGTTCTTCTTTGACCTTCGCTTGCATGGTGACCATTACCGCGGCGTTGACGCTGATTGAGGCAACGGCGAGCAGAAGGAAAAGGACACGTAGACGCAGGTCATTCACAACGTGACGCAACGCCGATGCAGCCTCCTGAATCAATCGACGTTTCGGGCTCTCGGTAACAGGCGGGGTTTGTAAATGTCGGAGATAGAAAAGACCGACGATGAGCATCACGACCTGCAATCCGTAGACCCCTTCGAAATCAAATAGGTCGCCAGCAATCTTCACCAAGGGAGCCGAGAGGATCATGCTGGTGGTCATCGCCAGCGCGTTAAGCGCTACTGCATTCATGAGAAGGCGTTCTGGAACCAACAGTGGGATAAGTGCTTGGCGGACAGGTTGCCCGAACGCCTGAGCTACTCCAGAGAGGCCAGAAAGAATAAGCACCCATGAATAAGTGAGTTGATCTAAACCAAGCAAGATCAGAGTGGCAAGCACGACCAAAAGCAACCCCGCCTGACTGCGTATCAACAATGAGCGTCGGTCAACGCGGTCAGCTAGAGCCCCGGCTTGCATGACAATGAAGGCGACAGGAACACCCAACATGAATACCGCCATGCCTTGGCGGATTTCGTTACCCCCGAGTCCGTCCAGTACGAGCCAGCCGATAGCGAAACGTTGGGCGTTGCTCACAAACATGTAGATCAAGTTGTTGATCCATAGCCGTCGGTAGTCAGGTAATGCGAGCGCGTTTTTCACTTCTTCGGGAGTCGCGTCATCCGATCGATCTCCACCCCGGGTGTTCGTCACCAACGGAGTTTGGCTGGTTTGCGAAGCTCGTACCTCATTCGCCCTAGTTTCATTTCAGACACTTTCATCTCAAGTGTTCTGGCCGCGGGTCAGCCAAGCGGCCTAACGGGGATTGTGCCCGGAGACCACCATCAACAACTATCGCTTCGCCGGTGACGAATGAAGACTCATCGCTGGCAAGCCAGGCGGCGACGTTGGCGATCTCTTCCGGGCGTCCCAATCGTCCCATGGCATGGGCTCGCAAATTCGCCGCCAACACCGTTGGGTCTGTCATCATCCTTTGCACCGGCGGAGTTTCGATCGTTCCCGGACAAATTGCGTTGACGCGAATGCCGTCTGCCGCGTGATCCGTACTCATTGCTCGGGTCAAATTGATGACCGCTGCTTTACTCGCCGCGTAGGAGACTGCTCCGCCGTCCCCATGTAATCCTGAGATCGAGGCGGTGTTAATGATTGAGCCGCCGCCGGAGTCAAGCATGACCGGAATCGCATATTTGCCGCCCAGGTAAACGGACCGAACGTTGACACCCATTACGAGATCCCAATCATCAACATCGAGTTCTACGACTGTCCCAGGTCTCAGCGTTCCCGCGTTATTGAACATGACATCTAGGCGACCCATACGTGAAACAGTGATGTCAACTAAATCAGCAACCGACTCTGACTTTGAGACATCTACCTCGACTGCAATCGCGTGTCCACCATTCTCATTGATCCTTCCCGCGACGGCTTCAGCTTTCCTCAAGCGCAGATCTGCAACCACGACAGCGGCTCCTTCTCGCGAGAAGCGGTGCGAGGTGGCTTCACCAATTCCAGATCCTCCGCCAGTTACGATCGTCACTTTGTCGTTTAAAAGCATTGCTCCCCCGTGTGAGTTGAGACGGCGCGAATCTAGTTTGACTAGGGTCAGTCGTGCGCAGAGCTAAGACCAGGAGTCGTGCCATGGCAAGTCCCGAATACCACCGAATCCGCGACATCATCGCATCGCGACTCGTTCACAGCGACCGCCCCATAAATGTCGAGAAGTTCAGAGCAAACCAGGATGCAACAGCACGAGCCCTGCCCAATCAGGTAGTCGGCAGCATGGTTGATGCAGCTGGGGTTCCAGCGGAGATGCAAAAGCCTGATGGAGCGACCGACGAGAATCTAATCGTTTACTTTCACGGCGGCGGATATGTCGGGGGCTCGATTGCCAGTCACCGAAACTTGACGGGTCATCTCGCCCTGCGTTCCGGATGTCGGGTGCTGTCAGTCGAGTACCGACTCGCTCCGGAGCATCCTCATCCCGCCGCGGTCGAGGACGCTGTTACGTCCTATAAGTGGGCGGTCGCTCAGGGCTATGAGCCAGGAAAGATCGCGCTCGCTGGCGATTCAGCTGGAGGGGGTCTTACCGCGGCGTGTCTCCTTGCGCTTCGCGATCAAGACATTCAGCCTCCGGCGGCAGCAATGATGATTTCTCCTTGGTTAGACATGGGTTTCACCGGCAAAAGCATGGTGGCGAATGAAGGACATGATTCCTCGATCTCAGCGATGGGAATGCCCAGAATACGAGAACTATTTCTTGGCGACACTCCGATCAATGACCCGCTTGCTTCACCACTCGAGGCAGATCTTGAAGGTCTCCCTCCTCTTCTAATCCAAGTTGGTGACGAGGAGGTGCTTTTGTCTGACAGCCAGCGGTTCGCTGAAAAGGCTAACGACGCGGGAGTGCACGTGGAATTACGAGTGTGGCCGGAGATGTTTCACGTGTGGCACGCGTGCGTGGGCTTATTCCAGGAGGCCGCAGATGCGATCGACGAAATGGTCGAATTTGTGAAGCCGCGGGTACAGCTTTAAGGATCTACCCACAGTTTGAGGTCAAGGAACTACCTTGGTGGTTCGGTGCGAACGATTCCTTGTTCCAAGAGCGCGTCGTACTTCGAACGACTTAGCTCGGCGAGTTCAAGGAAGGCGTATTCATTGTGCTCGCCCATTGTCGCTGCGGCCCTACGCATAGTGGCGGGAGTCAGTTCCAGCCGAGCTGCGAAGCGCGGCCACACGTGTGTACCTGCCTCTGGGTGGGTAAGAGGGACGAAGAACGCAAGGCTTTCTAACTGGGGGTCATTGACAACATCGGCCGCGTCGAACACCGCCCCCGCAGGCACTCCCGCGTTCTGCAAGACCATCATTAGCGAATGATCCTCTTGGCTAGCTGTGAACGAGGACAGTCGATCGTCTAGTTCGTCGTGACGTTCCCACCTTTGGTCAGCATCGAGTTTTCGGAGGTCGTTCCAACCAGCGACTCCACACAGACCCATCCAGGAAGCGTCGTCTACAACAGAGATAGCAATCCACCGATCTTCACCTATGCAGGGATACACCCCTTGAGGGGCGCGCCCAGGGCGACGATTGCCCCACCTACCGCTGGGGGCGCCAAGCTGGGACGCAACGACATGCTGACCGATCATGTTGATCGCCGTCTCTACCTGCGCAACCTCAACAGTTTGGCCCGTTATCCCACAACACTGCCGATCAAGCAGCGCAACAATGGTTGCAGCAGCAGCGTGCATGCCGGCTGTGGGATCAGGCCACGCAATGCCGCATTTCCATGGGATTTCGTTCCGGTACCCCGTCAACCATGTATGACCCGCATGTCCATCAATCGTTGGACCGTATGCAACCCAGTCCCTATTTGGACCCGACCTGCCGTAACCGGGCATCGTGACGTAGGTCAGATCTGGGTTGAGTGCCCTGAGGGCTTCGCCGCTTAAGCCGAAGTTTGGCATTACTCGAGGGGCATAATTCTCGATGACTACATCAACTTTCGGAACTAACGCAGCGAAAAGTTCTCTTCCGGCCTCTTTGTCTAATTCGATGACGGCGGACAGCTTGTTATTCGCGTATTTATTGTGAAAACCATTGCGGTTCCATGGGCAATCTCCAGCTTCATCCTCTGGAAAAAAGTGCGTCGAATCGACAAGGGCTCGGGGAACTTCGCGCGGTGTGCGCGTCCACGGAACTTCGGTCATTAGGACCTCAGCCCCCAAGTCAGCGAGGATTCGCGCGGCAAGCGGCCCCGCCCACACACGCGTCATATCTAATACCCGAATCCCACTGAGTGGTCCGTCCTTCAGTCGGTCGAGCGGTTCTTTCGCCGACGCGAAAGACCCATGCTTTTGTTTTGGGCGAATCGACCAACTGTGATCACTAATTTGGAAAGGGGGCCCAGGCACGCGCACCCCATCAGCATCTAATTCCCAGAAATCACGATCCTCCAGATGCGGATCAGTTAACAGATCCTCCATAGTTGCGATGGGTGCCACCGGGAGTCGTAGAGCTTGAAAGAGTCCAACCAGATCAGCTCGCGGCTGCGTTCTCAGGTAGGGAATGAGTTCTCCGTCGAGCAGCTCTTGATTGGTCATGACGTCGTAGATCGTGTCAATTCCCTCATGGTTAAGGAGATGAGCGAGACCTGCAACTTCCAAGAGTCGCTCCATCTGGTCACTTTGGCTGATAGCTAACCCGATCCATCCATCGGCACATTCGTAAGCACCAATCGGAGTTCCAGGGCCGCTGTACCGATTCCCCATTCGATTCAAAATCGCACCGTTGTGGGTGTAACGGAGGAGGCTGAACTGGTGCAGGGCGGCAATGGCTTCTTGATGGGAGGTCTCAACTATTTGACCGTGGCCGGTCCGAGCTCTCGCCATCAGCGCAGCTAACGCACCAATAAATCCCGTGACCCCTGATGCCATGTGAACGAGATCAGGGACGCCGCTGAGTGGTTCGCGTGTCGGGCTGCCACTCAACCGCAAATGTCCCGCAATGGCGGCATCAACGAGATCGGTTGATCGCCATGTTGCGTATGGGCCTGACAACGCGAACGGGGAGATTCGGAGAACAATTTGTTGAGGATGCGATGGTTCGTACACCGACCCAATCGGATTGGTGGTACTTGATTGGATAATGATGTCTGCCTCACCGAGTAAGCCAGGACCACTTCTGTGTTTGGAGGTGTGAAAAAAACTGCTGCCTGGAATCGGTGGGCCTTCGCCAACGACATGAACTTCGCTCCCGTAGTCGGCGAAAAGTTTTCCTGCGTATGCACCTGCAACCGAGTCCCCTATTTCCATCACAAGCAGCGACTCCAGGGCCGTGTGGGTCATGGAATCGCTCCCAAGTCCTTCAAATCCTCGATCTCAACCCAATCGAAGCCGAGGTCGAGTAGGACCAGTTCGGTGTGTTCGCCTAGCAGCGGAGCTGCGCTGCGAGCGGCCCAATCTGTTTTCGAAAAGTCGACTGGTGACGCGACCATTTCGACCGTTTCTCCATCCCCTGTCGGAACTTGGATCCAACACCCAGCGGCTCGACTTTGCGGGTCGTGCAATAATTCCAAACTGGATTGCACAGGCGCCCACCAGACATTTTTTACATCAAAAATTCGACCCCACTCTTCTCTCTCTTTAGTCGCGAGAACGGCGTCGATCTCAGCGGTCAACGCTGCGGTGTTTTCCATGCGGCTTTCAATGGTCAAAAAACGTTGATCATTGAGCCAGCCGTCGACTTCTAGGGCATCCACGACTTGAGGCCAGTGTCGTTCGCCTTCAAGACCGAGCATCCACAACCACTTTCCGTCGGCGCACCGATAGCAATTAATGAGCGGGTTGGGCTGCTCATCTCTGCTCCTCACCACCACGTCTTCACCGCTGGTTGCCGTGACGTTGTGGTCCCAACCAAGCATGTATGTTCCGGTACGCATTAAAGAAGCCTCGACGAGTTGACCTTGCCCTGTTTTCTCTCGGTGAAATAGCGCGGCTGATACCCCGGCGGCGGCGGCTAGCCCAGTCATGTGATCACCCATCCCACCTCGTTGCACCGGAGGAGTATCGCCTCCCGAACTCAGTGCGTGGGCGAGGCCTGAACGCGACCAAAACGCTCCAAGGTCGTAGGCCTGTCGATCAGCCTCATCCCCTCGGAGAGACATACCGGTAACACTCGCGTATACGAGTCGGGAATAGCGGCTCCCTAATGTTTCATAGTCCAAGCCAAGGCGCTGAAGACCTCCCGGACGATAATTGGTGAGGAACACATCGGCTTCTTTGAGAAGGCGATGCATTACTTCCAATCCTGCTTCGGTCCGAAGATTAAGCGCCAGGCTGCTTTTTCCTCTGTTGTCCAACTCAAACGGTGGATTGACGTCGTCACCGTATAACCATCCGAGTCCCCGAAACGGGTCTCCTTCATGCGGTTCAATTTTGATGACCTCGGCGCCCCAGTCGGCGAGGATTCCTCCACATGCTGGACCAGCGACCCACAGTCCTAATTCGACTACTCGTATTCCATGCATCGGCCCGGACATTTCGCCACTCTCCTTCCCGGCGCGGGAGGATAGTCAGTCCCCAACAACCAGGGGTCGGTAACCAGCGTCGCTAGCGATAACCAACATGTCCGCCGCGAGACCCGGCGTCATCATCGACACGGCAGCCATGTGTCGCGCTAAATCTTCAGTGACGACCTCATGACTACCTAGAGAGCGGTTGGTTGAAGCTTCGATCCACTCTTCGGGATCCGCAGGGACCACGGGTGAATCTGAGGAGAGAGTGACGTTGATATCTCGTTCGATGAGCGATCCGAGTGGCCACAACCATTCGTGTTCCGCTGGTGATAGTTCCGTGAGGTATTTAGCCAACCGACGTGAGAGGAATGAAGGTTGTGTGCAAACCGAGACTCCTAGCTCGCGTATGCGATCTAACTGCTCCGGCAGCGCCAAGGAACAGTGTTCGAGTCGGTCAGGGGTAACCACGGTTGAGCTAGATGCCCCTAAGGCTTGCAATGCTTCTTCCAAGACATCGATGTCCATGACGTGAATCGCTACAGGAAAGCCTGCTTCGTGAGCACCTCGGACAAGTTGATGAAGTTCTGTCTCGCCCGCGATGCCTGGCATCACCTTTGCGTGCCCGACCTTTATACCGAAACGGGTTTGGTCATATTGCAGCCCATCAAGTCGATCTGCGCCCACCATTGCAGTGATGCGGGGAGCACCAGCCAGCTCGCTGATTTCTCCTAACACCCCGATCGCGCCTAGATCATTGGTATGGGTCGCGTCCGTAACGGCCACGAGGCCGTTACAGCGCCACTCACTAAATAGCTCCTGCGCGGCAATGGTGAGATCTGCTGGCGCAAGTCTCGGTGTTCGAACCAAAATGTCTTGCCGCTCTACCAGAATCCCGTCTCCAAGGCTTTGAATTCCTAAAGCCCTCGCCGCGGCTGTATTAACTACAGCAACATGTCCGGTCAGGTCATGCAAAACAGCGGGCACGTTTCGTGTAACTCGATCAAGGTCGCCAGAAGTGGGGTGACGTTTCTCGGCCAGAAAACTCGCGTCGTACCCCCATGCTCGTATCCACCCGTTATCTCCAGCCGGAGCATCACGCAGACGTTCCAACAGATGTTCAATTGAATCCGAATGTGACAAGTCGAATGAGCAGCGACTCGCAAATGTGGAGAGAAGGTGGACGTGATCGTCGCGCCATCCAGGCTGAAGCGTGTCCCCCGGATCAAGTTCGAGGGTGTCGAAATCCGCGCGAATGTCTGAATCGACCGCGTCAACTACTCCGTCGCGCAGCAAAACATTGGATGCGACTGGGTGGGTGGGATCAAGGGTATGAACCCGTCCTCTTACGAGGAGCCGGGTCATTGCGGTCAGATACCCAGCTCTTCGAGCATCGGAATGAGATCTCTGCGGAGCAATTTCCCGGTTGAAGTTCGAGGCAGTTCATCCATCAAGTGGACCGCCTCCGGTCGTTTGAAAGGAGCAAGTTTTTCCTTCGCGAACGCAACGAGTTCGTCCCCGGTCACTCCGCTTCCATCACGCACAACGGCTGCCGCCACAACCCGCTCGCCCCATTCTTCCGACGCCACACCTACAACTGCGCATTCTAGGACTGCACCGTTTTCGTAAAGAACCGCCTCTACTTCATCAGGCGAAACGTTCTCGCCGCCGCGAATAATCACGTCTCCCGTACGACCGGCGAGGAAGAGGTAGTCATCTTCATCGAGGTAACCAAGATCACCAGTGTGAACCCAACCCTCGTCGTCGACTGTGATTCGGGTCTTTTCTTCATTACCCCAATATCCGTCCATAGCTCGGAACGTGCGCAGTTGCACCTCGCCAAGAGTCCCGACGGCCACCGGTGCGCCCTCTTCGTCAACCACCCGGACTTCGACGTCATCGAGTACTTGACCTACCGAGGAAAGCCTCTTCAATTTGACAGCTTGTTCCTCCTCGGAACCTTCTACCCGATGGTCATCAGGGTCGAGCACCGCGACAGTTGAGGTCGTTTCGGTTTGTCCGTACGCCCCGGCAAAGGACACATTGGACGGAAATTCACCGATCGCTCTGCGGATAACCGACGGCGGCATCGGTGCAGCACCATAGGTGATGGCTTCCATCCCTGTGAACGCATCCGCAGAGAAATTCGGTGCCTCCATAACACGTCCTAGCATTGTTGGAACAAGGAAGGCGTGAGTGACAGCGTGTTGTTGGACTGTATCTATCCACGCTGCCGCTTCGAACTGAGGCAGTAGGACTACTACTCGTCCGCTGTACAGGGCATTCAGCATCGAGGTGACGCCGGCGATGTGGTACAGCGGAGCGGCCAGAGCCATTCGACCCATATCTTCTCCAGTTGCCGCGTCGTTCGTTCCCATGACGTAGCCGGTGACGGCTCCGTTGGTCAGCTTCACCCCTTTGGGTAACGATGTCGTCCCGCTCGTATATAAAAGAGCGCATAGACCGTCAGAGTCAACATCTTCTGGCACCGGCAACTCAAAGGCCTCATCACGAGCTACGACGTAGGAGTCTTCTTCGTTGAGCATAAACACGTGCTCAACGCTGTCTGGACGATTCTCATCGACCAGGTCTCGGTATCGACTTTCAGTGAAAAGAACCTTGATGCCGCTATCGGACATTAGATGAGCGGCTTCTTCAGCACCGGCACGGAAGTTCATCGGAACGACGGTGGCGCCCACGAAAGCGGCGCCGAACATCGCTTCTACGCATTCGACACTATTCGTGGCGAAGATACCGACGCGGTCACCAACCTCTACCCCGAGCGTGGTGAGTAAGCCAGCGGTTTTACCAACATTTTCTAAAAGTTCAGAGTAGGTAACTTGGCGCGCCGCCTCTCCATCTTTCTCCGTTGAAGTATCAATTAGGATTATCTGCTCACCAGCAATCGACGCCGGCATAAAAAGCAACATTCCCAGGTTCACGTTGTCCCCCCGTTGTCTAAGGGAATGATCGCGGATGAAAGCACCCGCGCGCCACACCACACCGATGATTCCGTTAACTAACTTGACTGAAGTGCAACTCAGATGCGGGTTATTCTGCCGTCATGGCAAAGAACATTGAATTTTGGGTCGACCCCATATGACCTTGGTGCTGGGTGACGGCCCGTTGGGTCGTCGACGAAGTAGCAGCAGAACGTGATCTGTCAATCACTTGGCAGCCGATCAGTCTCCTTTTCAAGAATGAGCCACCTAAGGATTCCCCGTACTACGAGAGCACGGCTACCACGCACAACATGTTGAGGGTGATGGAGTCGGTGCGGGCTGCTGGGAATGAAGACAAGGTTTTCGATCTCTACTGGGAGTTATCTAGCCGCATCCACCACGACGGCGACAGAGACTTCGACGTCCAAGAGGCGCTGCTCCAAGTCGGTCTAGACGACGCTCATTCGGCCGCTGCCGAGGACGAATCATGGGACGCAGTGATCCGAGAACGGATGGATGCAGGTCTTGCCCTAGTGGGCAACGATGTTGGGACACCCATAATCGCCTGGGACCGAGCTGATGGCGAACGCGTCGGTTTGTTCGGGCCGGTGATCACTCGGGTTCCCGAGGGCGAAGACGCCCTCAAGCTTTGGGACGCAATGATGACGATGGGCGATATAGACGGGTTTTGGGAACTGAAAAAAACTCGCACCGAACGACCAGAATTTGGCCAGCGTCCCGCGTGAATCCCAAGATCTTTCGAGATCTCAAAGTCATTGACACCGACAGTCATTGGTCAGAGCCATACGATTTGTGGACGAGCCGAGCACCACTTAAATGGCGCGATCGCGTACCTCAGATGGTGGAACGCCACGGCAAGCGACGCTGGTGGTTTGACGGTGATATTCCCATAGGCCTACCCATCGCGTCGTCTGTGATAAATCCTGAGGGGGAAAAGATCACTGGCACCGCATTCTTCGACATGGACAACGACGTCGTTCATCGAGCCAGTTTCGATCCTGAAGCTAGGGTTTCGATGCTCGATGCTTTAGGCATACATGCTCAGATTATGTATCCAAACGTGGCTGGTTTTGGCAATCAAAACTTTCTCAAGTCTCCCGATGCTGTTCTCCGACTACTAAGCGTCGAGATCTACAACGATGCCTTAGCGGAGTTCCAAGCGGACAGCAGAGATCGGGTACTGGGTATGGCGCTTCTGCCTTGGTGGGATTTAGAAGCAGCGGTGAGAGAGATCGAGCGGGCCCATTCAAACGGGCTTCGGGGAGTAGTAACGTGCGCGAATCCTGAAGAAGCAGGAGTGCCAGACATGGGGACGGCACATTGGGATCCGATTTGGCAAACATGCTCCGATCTCAACATGCCAGTCAATTTTCATATTGGTTCCTCTAAAGGCAACATGGACTTCTTTGGGCGGGCGCCATGGCCATCGTTTGGTGAGGAGCGAAAGCTTGCCGTCGGCTCGGCCAATTTGTTTATGGGGAACGCGAGAACAATCGGCAATCTGATCTACTCGGGGATCCCGGAGCGCTTCCCCGCGTTGAAGTTTGTTTCCGTTGAGAGCGGAGTCGGCTGGCTACCATTTTTCCTCGAAATGCTCGACCACCAAATGAGCGAAACGGCGCCCAATGAGCTCGCCGGGTTGTCGTTACTCCCTTCAGAATATTTCAAGCGTCAGTTTTTTGGTTGTTTTTGGTTTGAGAGATCAACCATCAAACCGACCATCGAGTTTCTGGGGAGCCAGTGCCTTTTATTCGAAACGGACTTTCCTCATCCCACCTGCCTCTACCCAAGAAACGACGTTGAACTTATGGAAGCCTTTGAGGGTGTCAAAGAAGAAGACATTCGGGCAATTCTTCAAGATAACGCTGCGGACTTGTACCGAATAGATATTTCCTAATCAACGGTTCCGCTATCTATCCGCAAAGCGCCAGACTAAGGACATCCTCATCGAAAAGTCTGGTCTAGGTCACCGATTTTCGAGTTAACTCTTCTCTAACCATTGTCACCGGGGTTACCAGGCTCAACTTTGCTGAATTCATAATTTCGGGCAACGTTGTCGGCGTCTTCTGAGACCTCAGCCGGCACACCGTGAACTTCGATTCTGTGCCGAATCACCTGATTATCTCTCGACGCAGGTATAGGTGTTTGTCCCTCAACGGTCACTCTTTCCATGCGTCGCCGCTGCGGCCAATAGTCAACGGGCGCATAGTGCTGAACCGATCGGTTATCCCAGATGACCACAGTTCCCGGTTTCCATTTGATCCGAAGTTGGGTCTCTGGCCGAGCAGTTTGTTGTAACAAAAATTCAAGTATCGAGCGGCCCTCCTCATCTGGCAGCTCGTTTATTCGCTCGGTGAAGTGCCGATTGACGTACAACACAGTTGCCGACGTGTCAGGGTGAAGTGTCAGCACCGGGTGGTTAGCGCGCGGGAAGCGCCCCTCAATCTCGCGGAACGTGGCAAGGTCTGTTTCTAGTAGATCTCGAAATCGGCCAAATCCATGAAACGCCGTCAACCCACTGAGATACGACTGCATGCGGTCGCTTAGGAAGTCGAACGCCCCACGCATTGAGCAAAAGACGGTGTCACCGCCCAGTCGAGGACTTATTAGGGCTTTTAAAATGGTGATCTTGGGAGGTTCAAGCTTGTAGGTCTCGTCTGCATGCCAAATGTCGGTCAGTGGCCGCTTCGATTGAGCGTCTGTCTCAAGCACAATGAGTTCAGGCTGGGTGGCGGATCTCGGCGAAAAGGGCGAAATCGCGAGCTCGCCAAACAAGCGGCCGAAGTTCAGCTGTTCCTCCGCACTCAAACGCTGATCACGAATCACCAAAACTTCGTGTTGGCTGATTAGCTCGTTGATTTCATCGAATCCGTTCGAAGCAGTGACCGCGCCCAGATCGATATTCGTTAATTCGGCCCCAAATACCGGCCCTAAGCGCTCTAGTCGCATCGCAGACCCCCTCGCAGAGGCTAGCAATGGCAGCCCCTCAATCGCTTACCCCGACGGCGGTGGACCCAAATTCGTCTGCGACGAGTGGTAGCGCAAACGATTGAACGGACGCTCTGAAATTTACCGGTGGGTGACTTTTTTCAGGTTGTCGATATGAGCACCAAGCTCGGAAGCGGCACGCATCATCCCAAGTCTCCAAGAGATCGCTCCTTGGAACGGGTACATAACCCAGATATCGATCGCACCCGAGTTCGATAGTTGTTCTGTGAACCGCAGACTCCTCGTTCGTCCCTTGAAGCGCATCGTCACTCCGACCGAACCGTCTTTCATTGTTAGGGGTTCGTCCATTCCAAGGCCGGCGTTGCGGCCTTCGATGACGGCGGTGCGAGCTTGTTGTCGCAGAACAGCGGTATTCATGTCGTCGTGGACATTAACCGGCTTATCGAACTCATTAACTCATTTAAGCGATTTTGCTTATATCTGACCTCGTGCTGATCAACTTGGGCTTGAAGAGCATAACGGGGCACATTTATGCCGGAGTTCGTTGTTAAGACGGCGGAACGCTAGTTTCGGCCCTATGAGAGAATTGGTTGAAAGTCCGCTCACGGGAATAAACGTCGTCGAGATCACCTCAATTTATTCCGGCCCAATGGCGGGAATGATGCTCGGCGAACTCGGAGCACACGTCATTAAGGTGGAGAGCCCCGATGGGCCCGACCCACTTCGTTCAGGTGGTTTAGCTGGGGGACCCGATGGTGTTAATAGCATTTTTTATTCCTTGAATCGCGGGAAACGGTTCTGTGCTATAGACGCCAAGACTTCTCGCGGTCGCGAACTGCTTTTCGATCTCGTCGCTCAAGCAGACATATTCATCCACAACATGCGTCCTGGAAAAGCAGAAGGATTAGGCCTCGATTACGACGTTCTATCCAAAACCAACCCCGGCCTCATCTACGGATCCATCTCTGGTCATGGGCCCGACGGCCCAGAGGCCCACCTACCGGCCTACGACTACGTGGTGCAAGCAAAATTGGGCATGGTCGACTATCAGAGAGATCGAGAAGGGCGGGGAGATCTAGTGAGACAGGTGGTCGTCGACAAGACCTCAGCGAATGCGCTGGTTCAAGCTGTGTTGGCAGCCCTTTACATGCGAGAAAAGACAGGCCGGGGACAAAAGGTAGAAATCCCTATGGTCGCCGCGGGACTGGCTTTTCTCTGGCCAGATGGACTAGCGGCAGCACACGCTGAACTCAACCCAGCGATTCCTTTGGAACAAATCCCTCCTTGGCTGGAGTCGGCCCCAGGATCGTTTTTAGTTGTGCTGCAAACCTCCGACGGCGAAATTGCTACCGGGATTCTTTTACCCCCTTGGGACGGTTTGTGTCTCGCGTTGGAGCGAACCGATTGGCTTACTGATGAACGATTTTCTGAGCAACTCAGTCGGATCCTGAATCTCCCTGAATTAATAGAGGAGGTCAGCTCGGAGGTCGCAAAACATTCGACCGAGGAAGTTCTAGCTCGTTTCGAAGAGCACGACTTCGCAGCTGGAAAGGTAGTCACTCGAAGAGAGGTCCAAGAAGACCCGACCGTGAAGCACCTCGGTTTGATTAGTGAGCAGGAAGCGCCCGGTTTAGGACAAGTGCGTCAGCCTGCTCCCATGTGGATGTTCAGCGGCGCCAAAACCCAGATCACTACGAGTCTCAATTCAACTGGTGGCGACTCGCGTGAGATTCTTGGTGAGTTAGGGATTTCCGACACCGAATTCGAACGGTTACAACATGAAGGCATCGTGTTTGTCGCATCGAGCGATTAACAAATAACACCCACGAGCATGCGCTATAGGCGAGAACGCAGCTCGCTAATGGCAGCAGAGCGCTCGGCGTTAATTAGCTTCTCGCTTTCAGCTATTAACGGCCAAGCGGCGTTCGAGTTCTAGCCCTAGATAAAGAGGCAAGTCCTTCGAAGCTGCAATGCATCTGCGTAAATTCATCGCTACGTCAGGGTCAAGAAGCGCTAGCTCTGCCGCACGTCTCTCTGCAATGTGGTCAAGTTCTGCGGGGTCGATCGCTTCGGCGACGATACCGAGTTCCATAGCGTCATCTATATCTAAGTTGCGGCCCATGAGGACAATTGGGGCAGCGGCGTGAGGCCCAACTAATCGAGTGAGGGTTTGTGTCCCACCTGCTGCCGGGAGCATGCCTAATTTAGTTTCGGGCAGACCTAGAACCACATCCGTCGCAGCGATTCGCAGGTCGCACAACATTGCCATCTCAAGTCCCGAGCCAACCGCGTATCCCTTGAGTGCGACAACAGTAGGAATAGACAACCCAAGAAGAGGTAGCCAAGGGTCTCGATCCCATCGGATTCTCCGACCTTCGAAGATTGAAGAGGCAGAGCCGAATTCAGTGAGATCTGCCCCGGCACTGAAGTGAGGGCCTTCGGCTCGAAGCAGCAGACATCGCGCGTCTGGATTGTCACGAACAGCGGCTATCGATTCGATGAGTCCGTCCCGCATTTCGAGGTCATAAACGTTCAGAGGTGGATTGCATATGAGGACGGTAGCTACGCCTTGATCAGAAAAGGAAAGAGTGACACGATCAGTCATGACGACCGCCTGAGACCGGCAACAGATCGATCCAATGACACCCGGCATTGTTTGGGCGCGTCACCTGCTAACTGAGCGAGGGCCGTGGCGCAGGCTTCGAGGCCGGCAAGGGGATCGGGATAAGAGAACGCTGGCGTTAATGGGCAACCGTCAACCCATCCCATTCCCGAGGCTGCGTGAACTCCCGTTCCATAGGCAACCCAGTCGCTCTCGTTGCTGCCGGAAGCGAACGCTGTGATCGATAACAGCGCAAGATCAGGGTTCACGGCATGGAGGCGATCTGAGCTGATACCCAAATTCGCGTTAGCCCTCGGCGAGAGCGACGTTACGACTATGTCTGCAGAACGCAGCAGCTGATGAAATTCGCCTCCCTCAGAGCAATAGCGGAGATCAATATCGGCAATCTCCTTCGACTTGTTCAGCTCGACAAACATTGGAGCGTTACCGGAGCCGTCATCACCGTCCCCGTACCGCAAACCATCTGGGCGGGACGATGGCTCGATCTTCACAACTCTTGCACCCGCGAGCGCAAGCAGTTCCGTACAAAACGGTCCCGCCCACATCGAAGTCAAATCCACCACTCTCACGGTCCGGAGATCTATGCGGCGGCGGCAATTACCGAGATTATTAGATTGCTGAGGTAGTGGCTTTGACCGGTATGGGGTTACTGGGAGACGCCAAATTTGGGCTCTTTGGGCGACTGATTCAGGATCGACATCAGATTCAACGATGCCCGCGAAGGTCTCCCAGGTGGCCAGGTCATCGGGCCCTAAATCAAGGCAGAGATAGCCTTCCCCCCATCGGCATGGAACTGGCGGTCGAGTTGGTTCATTCACAGCTCGCTCGGGAAGTTCTAACCAATAGTCGATCGCTCCTATAAATTGCTCACCCAACCGTCTCTCTATAGTTGCCGCAAGTTGCGCTCCTCGTTCGTACAGGCGGGGCGGAAGCCAATATCCGGTCATCGGCCCGAAAAGTCAGGGGGCCGTTTAGCAAAAAATGCTGCTAAGCCCTCGGCCCGGTCCTCTGTGGCGGCTAGTTGGTGGTTGAGATCGCCTTCAAGTCGGAGACCATCTCGCAATGGCAATTCGCTTCCTCGATGGATGGCCTCCTTAGCCAGCTCAAGAGCCAACGGACCGCAGGCCAAGAGTGATTCGATAACTCCGGCGAGATCTGCGTCGACATCATGCGCTATTTCATGGACCAAACCCCATGCACGAGACGTTGTCGCATCGAGCTCGCTGCCAAGTAGAAGCATCGAAGAGGCACGTCCGTGAGATATTGCTCGCGGGAGTCGCTGCGTGCCTCCCCACATTGGCAACTTGCCTTCACGCGCATCAGCGAGAGAGAAGACAGAATCAGGGGTGGCAATTCTTATGTCACATGCAAGCGCCAATTCCAGTCCAACCGAAACACATGAGCCAGAAAGAAGTCCGACCACTGGAACGCGCAGACTGGACAATGAGGACGCCGGATCTGGAGAGACGGCCGCTGGATCTAGATCTTGAGCTGACCCTGTGCAGAAGTCGTTGGCAGATGTTCTGAGGACTACAACTCTTGGATCTCGATCTTCTCGAAGTAGTTCACACGTTTGACTTATGTCTCTAGCTACGCGCGCGGTCAGGAGGCCGCCTGGCAAAGTCAGGGTTACGACGCGCCGATCGCTAGATCGAGCAACGGCGACAGAATCGACCTGCAGAACAGTCCTCGCGGTTTCTTGGCCGGCCGACTACTCAGTCAGCTGACTTTGTTTTCTTCGGTTCTTGCAGTTGCATGTCTTTCCCGTCGCACTGCAGAGTGATGGCGCCCGGTTTGGTCACAAGTACTTCGATCCCGGAGTCTTCGTCTTGATATCGTTTTCCGACCTTCAGACCTTCACCACCGTCGCTGTGGGTGACGTCGCCCTCGCCGCCTTTAGTCACGATTACCTGAACACCACCGTCGAAGTCGAGACGGTCGCCTGCCTTGGTCGCCACGTTGCGTACCCCCATGTTGATTACAGTTTCAGTGAAAGCTACCGCACTGAGAGCCACTTTTTCCTCCCGCGAGCTCAACTCAGCAGCGAGAATGTCTCAATGCAGACTGCGCTAGTTATTGGAGGGACCGGTCCAACGGGTCCATATGTAGTGAATGGACTCTTAGATCGCGGCTTTCGAGTCACTATTGCCCACACTGGTCAACATGAAACAAGTCTGATTGGTCCCGAAGTGGAGCACATCCACACCGACCCGTTTGACATTGAGAGAACTGATACCGACCTAGGTGCCCGAACCTTTGATTTGGCAGTCGTTATGTATGGGCGGCTTCGAGATTTGGCGAGACTGCTCCAAGGGAGGGTTAGTCACTTCGTGTCTATAGGCGGGGTTGGTGTGTACCGAGGCTTCGCCAATCCGGACGATTTATTCCCCATCGGAATGCCTGTACCGCTTCCGTATAAATCTGATTTGGTCGGTAACGATGAGTTCTTCGGCAAACTCCGTCGGATTCGTGAAACCGAGGAGGTGGTTTTCTCAACTCATCCCACGGCTATTCACCTTCGCTATCCGCAGTTGTATGGACCACGACAACTTCTCCCTCGCGAGTGGCCCATCGTTCGCCGAGCTCTTGACCGTCGTCCGTTTTTGATCGTTCCCGATGGTGGGTTGACAGTAAAAAGCCAAGCTTGGGTTGAGAATGCCGCCCACGCGACGCTTTTGGCTTGCGATCGTCCTGACGCAGCCATCGGCAACATCTACAACGTCGCCGACCAGCAACTATTCAGCGTCCGTCAAATAGCGGAAATTGTTGCCAATGAGCTGGAACACGAGTGGGAGATCGTCTCGCTTCCGTACCAGGTGGCGCCCTCTACTCGTCCGATGCTCACCAGTTGGTCTAGCTCCCACCGAATCCTCGATATTGGTCCGACAATCCGAGACTTGGGATACAGCGACCTCGTTAATCCCAGCACAGCTTGGAGACTAGCCACACGCTGGCTTGCAGATAACCCTATTGAACGTGGCGGTGAGGTAGAGCACCGTCTAGACGATCCTTTCGAATACGCCAGCGAAGATCGTCAATACGAAATTTGGCAACGCTGTCAGCAAGAACTTTCAGTAGTTGAATGGTCAGAAGAGCCCGGCTATTCATCGGCTTACGTCGGTCGGAACCCAAATCCGGCGAGGAGCTGAAAATTTTTCGTTATTGATCACTTCACGGACGTCCTATACACGAGATACGAGTTTGCTCTCATACCGCCAACTTTCGTACCTGCATTCGGTCTCAACAGCGTTCTTTATCTAACTAAGAATGTTGCGGTGGCGCAGATGGGTGATCTCGGACTCGGTGAGACCCAAGAGTGAGGTCAAGACTTCATCGGTATGTTGCCCGAGCATTGGAGCGGGTGTTCGGACTCCATTGGGACCATCGCGCAACAGCCACGGAATCCCTGTGTGAGCTAATGGGCCCACTTCTTGGTGATTAAGTCGTTCAATAAACCCACGGGCGTTCAGATGAGGGTCTTGTTCTAAGGAACGCGCATCTAGAGAGGGCATTGCGGGGATTCCAATGTCCTGCAGGGTGTGAGTCACATCCCACTGATCTCTTGATGCAGTCCACATTGCGATCTGGCCATCGAGATCGTTCTCAAATTCTTTTCTAGAGGCAGCAGCGGTGTATCTCGGATCGTTTATGCCGAGTAACGACGCCATGGCCTGCCACTGTTCGTCACTACTGCAGCTAATCGACACCCAGTTATCCTCACCTTCGCAGCGGTAGAGGTTATGGGGGGCCATTATCGGGTCTCGATTTCCACACAAATCAGGCTGGTTTCCGGTCAGGATGTGCTGCATCCAACCCTCGACGGCGCTGGAAGCGGTCGCCTCCCAAAGTGATGTATCGATGAGCTGCCCCTCACCTGTCCGACGGCGAGCGATGAGCGCAGCGACCAGCAAGTGCGCGGTGGCTATGCCGGCAGCTGGGTCGCCGAGTGATACGCCGACTTCTTCTGGTTTTCCGCCCTCGTGCCCGGTCATAGACGAGAGCCCTGAAAGGGGGGCTGTGGTCGGGCCATAGCCAAGGTAGTGGCGATACGGGCCGTAATTCCCGTATCCGCTTATAGCAGCCACGATGACGTCGGGGCGCTCCGCGACGAGATCTTCATACCCAAGCCCGAATTTTTCCATCACGCCAGTCGCGTAGTTCGAGACGACCAGGTCGCACTCGACAGCGATTCGCTTCGCTATTGCTTGGCCTTCCGCCGTTGCTAAGTCCAAAGTGACGCTTTTCTTTCCCTGTCCCCATTGGTTGAAGTAGCCGTTGGTATTAGCTGTCGGCTCGTGGCTGGCCGAGTGGAGCGGTAGTCGGCGGCCTAAGTCGGGGGCCTGCCGCGATTCAACTTTGATGACTTCGGCCCCTAAGTGGGCTAAATGCATAGTGCAGAACGGACCAGCCCACACCCAGGTGAAATCTGCGACGGTGACCCCATCTAGG
>ERZ651768.673-NODE-673-length-25570-cov-8.249441_pt1 | contig 25570 bp, 22 predicted proteins | sample MGYA00514754_ERZ651768 | MGnify/ENA metagenome assembly ERZ651768
CATTACTTTTAGCGCGAAACCTTCTGCCATTAGTAGTTTTTATTGTCGTTGTTGTAAGAAAATATTCAGCAGAAAATCTCCCCAAAAAACAACCCTGAAGTCAACATATAAAACAATTGATTTGTTCACAGCCTCAAAATCCGCAGTTGCGGGGAGTTGAGGGTATCTCCGGGAGAATTGAACGAGAACGGAGGGCGGCTCTTTTGGCCTTCAAAAGCAGGGCTTTGGGGTCCTGAGCGGCTTTTTGTTGGCGCTTGGCTTGGTTGGTGCGGTTTTTTTCATGCGAAGGAACACCTGCACCGCTTGGCCAAGCTTGGGCACGCGCTTGGGCCAGACGTGGGAACCGAACCGGCCGGTGTCCACCATTGGCTCGATCAGGGCCAAGGCCTCCGTGTCTGGCTGCAGGCTGAGGATGGAGCCGCTCACGTCGGCGGTTGGCTTGCCATTGCGCAGGCGGATACCGATCCACTTCCAGTCGCGGGATTTCAGGTCAAACGACTTGTCGGTGACTTTGTCATCTCGCCCGGAGGCGGCTTCAACCGGGTATTGGCCGATACAATCAGCAATTGGCTTGCGCACCCATTTGTCGCCGACCTTCCAGCCAACCTCGACGCTCAGCTGCCCGGGCGGCTTGGCTCCGAGCAGGAGCAAGGCGGCGTGAATGTCGCTCGGGCGCACCCTGGTGCTGAGAAAACTTTCGTGCACCTTGCCGGTCTCGGTGACGAGGGCGTATTCGATGAGGCCGACGAGTTGGTTGACCTTGGCAGGGAACGCCGCCACGCCCAGCTTGGCATCCACGGTGACATCGCCCACGCGGTACATCCCCGGGCCAACTTGCTTCACGCGCTCATTAAGTTCGGCACTTGGATTGTCGCCGGCCAAGCCTCCTGCTTCCAAGCCAAGCGTCAAAAACAGCAGCCAAGCGGTTTTTCGGACACGATTCACTTGGGCGCAGTCTTTCGCTTAGCGGCGGCGCGTTCAACCCCCAATTGCCGCGCTTGGCCAAGCGCAAGCTCACATTGCGGTTGCGATATGGCACCCAGTCCATACCCTGTGCGCCCGGTGGATTCTTCAAACATCCAGTCGCTGGGCATCATCGCGGGGAGCCGCGAGCTGCCGCTGCTGATTGCCCGCGAGGCGCGTCGCCAAGGCGTGGCGCGCATCGTCGCGGTGGCGTTTCGGGACGAGACATCCCCGGAGATCGAGTCGGTGGCCGACGAGGTGGAGTGGCTGCGGGTGGGCCAGTTGGCCAAGCTGATCAAGGCGTTCAGCAGCCGTGACGTCCGGCACTGCGTCATGGCAGGGCAGATCGCGCCCAAGAACCTGTTCGAGTTTCGGCCCGACCTGAAGACCGCCGCGATGCTTTTCCGGCTGAAGGAGCGCAACGCGCACACGATCTTTGGGGCAATTGGCGACGAACTGGCCAAGGGCGGCGTGGAGTTGATCGAGGCGATTCCGTGGCTTGGCCAAGCGATGCCGGGGCCGGATTTCCACCTTGGCCCCAAGCTGACGGAGCAGCAACGGGAGGACATCGCCCTTGGCCAGCGGCTGGCCAAGGAGGTTTCCCGGCTCGAGATCGGCCAGACGGTGGTCGTCAAGGAGGGTACGGTGCTCGCAACGGAGGGCTTCGAGGGGACGGACGCCTGCCTGCGGCGCGGCGGCGAACTGGCCGGGCCGAAAGGCGGTGCCGTGGCGGTCAAGGTCGCCAAGGAAAACCACGACATGCGCTTTGATATTCCTTGCATCGGGAGGGAAACATTGGAATCCTGCGCCGCGTCCAAGATCGCCGTCCTGGCGGTCGAGTCCTCCAAGACCATTCTTCTGGAGCGCGAGGAAGTGGAGTCCTTAAGCCAAGCGAACGGCATCACCGTAACCACGGTCGTCCCCTCCCCGTAAACAGGACATTTTTTGACAAGATAACATGCTGACCTTTCACGAGTTGATCGGGTTCATGTCGCCCGGGATGGCAAACCGGATTCTCGACGACACGCAGGCCAATAACCGCGAGGTATACCGCGCGCTGGTGGCTTCGATGGCCCAGGCGCAAAAAATGCGTCCGGTGTTCATCGGACGCCAACCCAAGGAGCGCCGTCACAAAAGTTTCGTGCAGATGCTCTCCCGGACCGGCTCGGAAGAACACGCCGCCAACCTGATTCGCGGCTGGCTCTTCAAGGAACACAAACAGGTGCTGACCGATTTCCTCGGCAAACTGGGCATCGATCATGAGGATGGCATGGTGGACGAACTGCCCGACTCGGTTGACGACGCCCCGCTCAACGAGGCGGTGGATCTGCTGCTTGAAAAGTACGACCGTGAACTGGTGGCCGTTTACCTGACTGCCTTCAACGCCTCCAACGAAAACCGCTGGAAAAACCTCGACACCATGCTGGCCGACGACGAGCGCCTGCAGTTTCACGGCTGAACAATTGCAGCATAGACAAACAACCGTAATGGAACCCAAGGCAGATATCGCGTTGATCGGGCTGGCCGTCATGGGCCAAAACTTGATCCTCAACATGAACGACCACGGCTTCACGGTCGTGGCCTACAATCGCACCGTATCCAAGGTGGACGATTTCATCAATGACGAGGCCAAGGACACCAACGTCATCGGTGCCCACTCGATCGAGGAAATGGTCGGCCACCTCAAACGGCCGCGCCGCGTGATGATGCTCGTCAAGGCGGGTCAACCGGTGGACGACTTCATCGACCGCGTCATTCCCTACCTCGAGCCGGGTGACATCATTATCGACGGGGGCAACTCGCTGTATCAGGACACCATCCGTCGCACTGAGTTCCTGCGCGCTCGCGGGCTGCTGTTCATCGGCACCGGCGTCTCCGGCGGCGAGGAAGGCGCGCGACGCGGGCCATCGATCATGCCGGGCGGCCATCCCGACGCCTGGCCACATGTGAAGGAAATTTTCCAGGCCATCTCTGCCAAGGTCGATGAGGGCTCGCCGTGCTGCGACTGGGTTGGCAACGACGGTGCCGGCCACTATGTCAAGATGGTGCACAACGGCATCGAGTACGGCGACATGCAACTCATCTGCGAGGCGTACCACCTGATGAAGGACGGCCTGGGAATGAGCGTCGACGAGATGCACAAGGTGTTTGCCCAGTGGAACGAAGGCGATCTCAACTCGTACCTCATCGAGATCACTCGCGACATCCTCGGCTTCCGTGACAACGACGGCGAACCGCTGGTCGAGAAGATCCTCGACACCGCCGGCCAGAAAGGCACCGGCAAATGGACCGTGATCAACTCTGCCGAGTTGGGTATCCCGATCACGCTCATCGGCGAGGCCGTATTTGCGCGCTGCATCTCCGCAATGAAGGAGGAGCGCGTTGCCGCCTCGAAGAAGCTTCGCGGACCGAAGCCGGTCATCAAAACCAACCGCGAGAAATTCATAGACGACATCCGCAGTGCGCTCTACGCCTCGAAAATCATCTCGTACGCGCAAGGTTTCATGCTGCTCCGCGCAGCCGCCGCCGAGTACGGATGGAAGCTCAACTACGGCGAGATCGCTCTCATGTGGCGGGGCGGTTGCATCATCCGCAGCCAGTTCCTAGGAAAAATCAAGGAGGCATTCGACAAGCGCAAGCGGCTGCCCAACCTGCTGCTCGACCCGCATTTCAAGCGCGAGATCCGCAAGAGCCAACGCGGCTGGCGCAACGTCGTGGCCACTGCCGCCAAAAAGGGTATCCCGGCACCGGCCTTCTCGACCGCGCTGAACTTTTTCGACGCTTTCCGCTGCGAACGCCTCCCGGCCAACCTGTTGCAGGCCCAGCGCGACTACTTCGGCGCACACACCTACGAGCGCATCGACCGAGAGCGCGGCGAGTTTTATCACACGAACTGGACCGGCCGCGGCGGGGACGTCTCCTCCAGCACGTACGACGCCTGAACATGAGCGACCCCGCACAGGTCCTGCGCGACTTTCAGCCGGGCAGCGAGTTTTTCATCGGCATCGATTCCGACGGCTGCGTGTTCGACTCGATGGAGATCAAGCAGAAGGAATGTTTCGCGCCGATGTTTGTGAAGCACAACGGCCTGCAGGCGGTCAGCAAGTACGCCCGGCAGGTGTGGGAGTTTGTCAATCTCTACTCGAAGACTCGCGGCGCCAACCGCTTCCCAGCCCTGGCCCGGGCGCTTGAGCTGCTGCGCGAGCGAGCGGAAGTGCAGGCCCGCAACGTCCATGTGCCCAGCTACCCGGCACTCGACGAATGGATGGCGCGTGAAACCAAGCTTGGCAACGCCACCCTCGCCGCAGAAGTCGAACGAGGCAACGACGGCCTGGCCCAGGTCAAGGTGTGGTCGGACGCCGTCAACACGCAGATTGCCGATATCGTCCACGGTGTACCGCCGTTTCCGCTGGTTCGCGAGTGCCTCGATGAGGCGCTTGGCCAGGCAGACCTGATGGTCATCTCGCAGACCCCGTGCGACGCCCTAGAGCGCGAGTGGGCCGAGCACGAGCTTGCCAAATTTGTGAAAGTCATTGCCGGTCAGGAAATAGGCACCAAAACCGAGCACCTTCAGTTTGCCACCACCGGCAAATATCCCGCCGACAAAGTTCTCATGATCGGTGATGCGCCGGGCGACCACAAGGCAGCCAAGGCCAACGGCGTTCTGTTTTACCCGGTATTACCCGGCCACGAGGAGGCGTCTTGGGAACTCCTGCACGGTGAAGCACTCGAGCGTTTTTTCGCCGGCACCTACGCCGGTGACTATGAGGCAAAGTTGTTCGCCAAGTTCGACGCCTGCCTGCCCGAGCGCCCAAGCTGGTAGCTTCTTGACACGAGGTGAGAGCGGGGCGACTTTCTCCCCAGTGAACGGGGAGCCCACCGGACGCCTGCGGCGAATGGCTGAGAGACTTGCGCGGGTGCGCAAGTGACCCATCGAACCTGATTCGGCCAGCACCGACGTAGGGAGTCACCCCTTCCCGTTCCCGCATAAAAATGATCGCATCAAACGATTCCTTCGAGCCGTCTAGCCAGGACCAGTTGCCCAACTCAAAACGGGTTTACGTCAACGGCACAATCCATCCCGATATTCGCGTGCCGTTCCGCGAGATTTCCCAAAGCCCAACCCGCTCGCTCAGCGGTGAGACCGAGAAGAACGCACCGGTGCGCGTGTACGACACAAGCGGCCCGTGGGGCGATCCAGACATCGACGGCGACTTGACAAACGGCCTCCCTGCCCTGCGCGAAAAATGGATTCGTGCGCGCGGCGATGTCGAGGATTACGATGGTCGCAAGGCCAAGCCACTCGACGACGGCTACCTCTCAAACGTCCACGCCGAACACGCCATCCAGAGCGACAAAGGCAACCGGCTCACGGAGTTCCCCGGCCTTGGCCGCAAGCCTCTCCGGGCCTCCGCTGGGCATCCGGTCTCCCAGCTTTGGTACGCGCGGCAGGGCGTCATCACGCCGGAGATGGAGTTCATCGCCATCCGTGAGAACATGGGCCGCGCCAAGCTGTGCGAGAAAAACCAAGCACTTGGCCAAGCGCCGCCTAACTCGCTGTCCCACCAGCATCCCGGCAACCCGTGGGGCGCGGACATCCCCGATGAGATCACGCCGGAGTTGGTCCGTGACGAGGTGGCCCGTGGCCGCGCAATCATCCCCTCCAACATCAACCACCCGGAAGCCGAGCCGATGATCATCGGCCGCAACTTCCTCGTGAAGATCAACGCTAACATCGGCAACTCCGCCGTCGCATCGAGCATTGAGGAGGAGGTCGAAAAAATGCGATGGGCGACCAAGTGGGGAGCCGACAATGTCATGGATCTTTCCACCGGCAAAAACATCCACGCCACGCGTGAGTGGATCATCCGAAACTCGCCCGTCCCGATCGGCACCGTGCCGATTTACCAGGCGCTCGAGAAGGTCGATGGCCGCGCCGAGGACCTGACATGGGAGGTTTTCCGTGACACACTCATCGAGCAGGCCGAGCAGGGTGTTGACTATTTCACCATTCACGCCGGCGTGCTGCTGCGTTTCATCCCGCTGACGGCAAAGCGCATGACTGGTATCGTCAGCCGCGGCGGATCTATCATGGCCAAGTGGTGCCTTGCGCACCACACTGAGAGTTTCCTCTACACGCACTGGGATGACATCTGCAAAATCTGCGCTGCCTACGACGTAAGCTTCAGCATCGGCGACGGCCTACGTCCCGGCTCCATCGCCGACGCCAACGACGAGGCACAATTCGCCGAGCTGAAAGTGCAGGGCGACCTGACCCGGCGCGCCTGGGAGCTTGGCGTCCAGGTGATGAACGAAGGCCCCGGCCACGTTCCGATGCACATGATCCACGACAACATGACCAAGCAGCTCGAGTGGTGCGACGAGGCGCCCTTCTACACGCTTGGCCCGCTGACGACCGACATCGCCCCCGGCTACGACCACATTACCAGCGGCATTGGCGCGGCGATGATCGGCTGGTATGGCTGCGCGATGCTCTGCTATGTCACACCAAAGGAACACCTTGGCCTGCCGAACAAACAGGATGTGAAGGAAGGCGTCATCACCTACAAGATCGCCGCGCACGCCGCCGACTTGGCCAAGGGCCACCCCGGCGCACAGTATCGAGACAATGCGCTTAGCAAGGCACGGTTTGAGTTTCGCTGGGAGGACCAGTTTAACCTCGGCCTCGACCCGGAACGCTCTCGCGAATTCCACGACGAGACCCTCCCGGCCGACGGTGCCAAGACCGCGCACTTTTGCAGCATGTGCGGCCCCAACTTCTGCTCGATGAAAATCACCGAGGACGTCCGGAAATACGCCGCCGAAAAAGGCATGACCGGGGACGAGGCACTGCAGGAAGGCATGCGCGAAAAGTCCGCCGAGTTCGCCGAGCAAGGCGCGGAAGTTTATTCCAAAACCTAGTGCTTGACCAAGCGCTGGAGTCAGCCTTTGCGTTTGCTTTTCTTTTTAGGGAGATAGGAGTCGCCGCTTGGTCTGGGCACGTTTTTCGCCGGGTCGCCGGAGAGGGTTTTGAGTTCGCTGACCTGGTCGCGCAGCAGTGCGGCTTTTTCGAACTCCAGTTTCTCGGCCGCCTCAATCATCTCTTTTTCCAGTTCTCGAATGGTCTCGACAATGTCGAGGTTCTCCGCTGACTCACGCAGTGTCGCCGCGCTGCCCTGCCGCCCGCCGAAACGGTCGCCCAGGCGTTCCTCGATTGGTCTACTCACGCTGCACGGTGTAATGCCATGTTTTTTGTTGTGGGCAATCTGCCGTTTGCGACGGTACTCTGAGATGCGCAGAAACTCGCGAATGCTCCGCGTTTTCGTGTCGGCGTAAAGGATCACCTGTCCATTCAAGTGTCGCGCCGCACGACCTGCGGTTTGCACCAGGCTCGTTGTCGAACGCAGGAACCCCTCCTTGTCGGCGTCAAGGATGGCGACCAGCGACACCTCGGGAATGTCCAAGCCCTCCCGCAGCAGGTTGATGCCCACAAGCACATCGAACTCGCCGTGGCGCAGCGCTCGCAAAATCTCCACCCGCTCGATCGCGCCAATGTCGCTGTGCAGATAACGCACGTTGACGCCGATGTCAGCAAGGTAGTCAGTCAACTCCTCGGCGGTGCGCTTGGTCAACGTCGTGACGAGCACGCGCTCGCCCTTATCCACGCGTTCCCGGGCCTCCTCGATCAGGTCATCGATCTGGCCCTTGAGCGGCTTGAGGGTGATCTGCGGGTCGATGAGCCCGGTCGGCCTGACAATCTGCTCGACCATTTGGCCCTTGGCCCACTCGATCTCTCGCTGGGCAGGCGTCGCACTGAGGTAGAGTGTCTGGTTTTGAAGCAACTGAAACTCGGCAAAATTCAACGGCCGGTTGTCCAGTGCACTGGGCAGGCGAAAACCGTGCTCGACCAAGACCGTCTTGCGGGAGCGGTCACCGGCAAACATTCCACCGATCTGCGGGACGGTGGCGTGCGACTCGTCGATCACGAGCAGGAAGTCCCTCGGGAAAAAATCGACGAGAGTGCTCGGGCGCGAGCCGGGCGGCCTGGCGTTGAGGTGGCGCGAGTAATTCTCAATGCCAGAACAGAAACCCATCTCCAGCATCATCTCGAGGTCGTACTCGGTGCGCATCCGCAGCCGCTGTGCCTCTAGTAGCTTTTTCTGTTTCTCGAACTCCGCGACACGGCGGTCAAGCTCGTCACGGATGGTGGTCGAGGCGCGCTTAATGTTCTCCATCGGCGTGATGAACTGCTTGCCGGGAAAAACGATGACCCCAGGCAACGACTCAAGCGTGTTGCCCGTGAGCGGGTCGAACCGAGTGATGCGGTCGATCTCGTCGCCGAAAAACTCGACGCGAATCCCCTCCTCGGTTTCCGCTGGGCGAATTTCCACCGTATCGCCGCGTACGCGAAAGTGGCCGCGCTCGTACTGGATGTCATTGCGCTCGTACTGAATCTCGACCAGGCGCGCCAGCAGGCGCTGCCGCCCGAACTCCTCACCAACACCGAGCCGGATGACCATGTCCTCGAAGTCGCTTTTTTCACCAACACCGTAGATGCAGGAGACGCTCGCGACGACAATCACGTCGCGTCGGGCCAGGAGCGAACTCATCGCCGAGAGGCGCAACCGCTCGATCTCATCATTGATGCTCGAGTCCTTCTCGATGAAGGTGTCGGTCTGCGGTATATAGGCCTCCGGTTGGTAGTAGTCGAAATAACTGACGAAATACTCGACCGCATTTTCCGGGAAGAACCCCTTAAACTCGGCGTACAACTGCGCGGCCAGGGTCTTGTTGTGGGAGATGATGAGCGTCGGCCGATTGAGGTTGTGGATGACGTTGGCCACCGTGAACGTCTTTCCGGAACCGGTGACCCCAAGCAGCGTCTGGTGTTTTTCGCCAGCCAACAACCCGGTGGTCAGTCGCCTGATGGCCTCAGGCTGATCCCCCGCGGGGTCGAAGGGGGAATGAAGTTTGAACGCTTGGCCTTCCACAAATCAGCGACCGGCCATACCGAAACCCACGACAAACCACAAGCTAATGATATGCCTTGGCCGAACTCGTCGACTCGGCGCGGGCCAAGTGGTGGTAGGCTGAAACACCCCCGAAACCGACAGGACTGCTACCGCCAGAGTGGCTTGGAATCAACCAAGCGAGCGAGCAGTCGCTTGTCAGCCGGGGGGAAATTGCGCCTAGCCAAGCTCTCCCTCGTAACCCATTCAAAAGCGGCACAGCCAATGGCCTGCGGCTCGCCCTTGGCCAAGCGGCAGAGAAAGAATTTCAGGTTGAGGGTTTTCTCGGGGTAGTCATGGGTGATCTCCTCGAAGAGTTGGCCAAGCGTAACCTCAATGGCCAATTCCTCATGGAGTTCGCGCACAAGGCAGGACTCGAAGCTCTCGCCTGGTTCACATTTACCGCCAGGGAACTCCCACAGACCCGCCAGGTGGCTGCCCTCCAAGCGTTGGGTGATGAGAAGTTTTTGTCGGTGAAAAACCAGGCCGGCAGCGACGTCGATGGGCTTAACGGCCAATGCTCTTGTAGGTGAAGCCAATTTGCTTCATCTGCGCAGGGTTAAACAAATTTCGACCGTCAAACATCAGCGGCACCGTCATGGCATCGCGCGCCTTGGCCAAGTTCAGTTTCTTAAACTCCGGCCACTCCGTCGCCACCACGAGCGCATCGCAGCCCTCAGCCACGCTATCCATGTCATCGACATACGTGACCCCTTTCGTCGGCAGCAAATCCCTTGCTTTCTCCATCGCCTTTGGGTCATGCACGCGAAGCGTTGCACCCCCCTTCAGCAGTCGCTGGCAAACCTCGATCGCCGGCGACATTCGGACGTCATCCGTGTTTTGCTTGAACGCAAGGCCCAGCACGCCGATCGTCTTGTCCTTCAATATCCACAGCGTGTCAGTGATTTTTTTTAGGAATCGATCCATCTGCCCGGCGTTGATTGCCTGCACCTCTTTAAGCAATCCAAAATCGTAGCCAAGGTCGTCGCTGATTCGGATGAAGGCGCTGAGGTCCTTCGGGAAGCAACTACCGCCAAAGCCAAGCGAGGCATTGAGGAACCGTCGACCGATACGCTCATCCATCCCAATTCCCTCGGCCACTTCATCGACGTTCGCACCGGACGCCTCGCAGATTGCCGCCACGGCGTTGATGTACGAAATCTTCATCGCGAGAAACGAGTTGGCAGCGTGCTTGATCAACTCCGCCGAGTTGATGTCGGTGAAAATGATCGGCGCGTTGAATGGCTCGTAAATCTCTCGCATCGCCGCAACGGGCTTCTCTGATCTCGTGCCGACGACAATACGGTCCGGGTTCATAAGATCTTCCACTGCAAAACCTTCGCGCAGGAATTCCGGGTTGCTGACAACATCAAAATCACTACCCGACTTGCAATAGCGCTTGATCGTCTCGACGACTTTCTCGCCGGTCTTGACCGGCACGGTGCTCTTGTCAACGACGACCTTGTACGAGGTCATTGCATCAGCAATGTCGCGGGCCACTCGCTCGATAAAGCTGAGATCAACTGACCCATCATCCAGTGGTGGAGTTGGAACAGCGATGAAAATGACATCCGACTTTTCCACCCCCTCCGCCGTGCTGGCGGTGAAGTTGAGTCGTCCCTCGGCTACGTTCTTTTTGACCATGTCCTCGAGGCCGGGCTCGAAGATCGGGATGCCCCCACCCTGCAACAGCTTGACCTTGGTCTCGTCGCAATCAACGCAGATGACGCTGTGGCCGACCTCGGCAAAGCACGTCCCAGTCACCAAGCCGACGTAGCCAGTACCAATGATGGCAATGTTCACGATCCCAAGGGTGAGTTACTTGTTGTCCGGGGCAGCAGATGTCGGCGGCACAGCGGGAACTGCCGGCTTAGGTGCTTCAGGCTGGAGAACCGGGACCGGTTTTGGTTTTGCCACCAATGGCTCGAGCTCGGTTTGAGCTGCCTCGAGAAGTGCTGTGGCCCGGTTTTTGATGTTGATGATTACAGAGGGGCTGTTGGTCAGGCTTTGATACGTGCTGATCGCTTCCGCCACATCGCCCTTGGCCTCCTGGCAAATCGCCCGGCCAAGTTTTGCTTCATTCGCCCAGTTTCCATTCGCGTGTTTCCCTAGGTAGCTCTCAAATGCCGCCTGTGCCTTGTTGTAATCCGCCGCTTCAAGCCATGTTCTTGCGCTTAGGATCAGCGCACGCTCGGCAACCGGCTCGCCGGCCTGATCGGTGCTCACTTTCGCATAGGCCTCGGCGAACTCCACCAGGTTTGTCGAGACCAGATTTTGAACAGCGAACAATGCCGACTCGGAGGCCACCCGCGAATCCGCCTGGCTCTTGTTGAACCACTGATACGTTCCTACCACCAAAATGACCGCCAACGCGCCGTAAAGCAGTTTGCCTTTGTTTTGATCAAACCACTCGGCGCCATGGTACATGATATCTGGTTCACTCGATTCGCTCATAAACTGGGGGAGGGAATGAATTGCAGGACAGGCAAAAAGGCAAGTCAAAACAGTGAAAAGACGGAAAAAACGGTGACTCGTCAGCCCTTGGCCACCAACTGCCGAAGCACGTAGGATAGGATGCCGCCGTGACGGTAGTACTCGATCTCGATGTCGGTATCGACCCGGCAAAGCACCGGTACATCCACAGTCGAGCCATCCACACGGATGATCCGCAGCGTCAGATTCTGCTGGGCCTTGAGGTCGTTGTCCAAGCCAAGCAGATCAAATTTCTCTGTACCGTCAAGTCGCAAGCTGGCCACACCGTTCTCCTCGCGGAACTGCAGCGGCAACACGCCCATGCCAATCAGGTTCGATCTGTGAATGCGCTCGAAGCTCTCGCAGATCACCGCGCGCACGCCAAGCAGTCGCGTCCCTTTTGCCGCCCAGTCACGCGAGCTGCCAGTGCCGTACTCCTTTCCGCCAATGACAACGAGCGGTGTGCCCTCTTCCTGGTACCTGGCCGCGGCATCGTAAATATCCATCTGCTGGCCGCTTGGCTGGTGCCTGGTCACGCCGCCCTCGGTGCCGGGCACCATCAGGTTTTTGATTCGCACATTGGCAAACGTGCCGCGTGTCATCACACGGTCGTTGCCCCGGCGCGAGCCATAGCTGTTGAATTGCGCCTGCTCGACGCTGTTGGCCATGAGATAACGTCCAGCCGGGGAGTCGGCCTTGATCGCACCAGCCGGTGAAATGTGGTCGGTCGTCACCGAGTCTCCAAATACACCAAGCGGCCGCGCCCCAACGATCTCGGTGATCGCGCCAGCCTCCATCCCGAAGCCGTCAAAGAACGGCGGCTCTTGAATATACGTGCTCGCGTCGTCCCACTCATAGGCGTGCCCAACGCTCGAGGGGATCTCGTTCCACTTCGGGTTTTGATCGGCAAAATTGCTGTACAGTTCGCGGAACACTTCCGGGTTGAGCGCGCTTTGCATCTGGTCGCGCACCTCGTCCAAGCTTGGCCAAAGATCACGCAAGAACACATCCGCCCCGTCCTGCGCTTGACCAAGCGGCTCGGTTGTTAGGTCGATGTTCACCCGTCCGGCTAACGCGAACGCCACCACGAGCGGCGGCGACATCAAGAAATTGCCTCGCACGTTTTGGTGGATGCGCGCCTCAAAATTGCGATTTCCGGAGAGCACCGAGGCGACAACGAGATTATTGTCGAGAATCGCCTTCTCGACTTCGCCATCGAGCGGGCCTGAGTTGCCGATACAGGTGGTGCAGCCGTAACCGACGAGGTTGAAGCCAAGCTGGTCGAGGTACGGTTGCAAGCCGGTCTTTTCGAGGTAATCGCTGACGACGCGCGAGCCCGGCGCAAGCGATGCCTTCACCAACGGAGCCAGCTTCAGGCCCCGCTCGACTGCGCGCTTGGCCAAGAGTCCGGCAGCCAGCATCACGCTTGGGTTGGAAGTGTTCGTGCAACTCGTGATCGCAGCGATAACCACATCGCCGTGGCCAAGCGATTCGGTGCCATTGTTCTGCACCGGCACATCGGCGCTGACGCCGGCCAGGTCGCTTCCGTCGCGACCAAAGCCGCCCTCGGCAACCGGCTGCGAAAAGAGTTCCGCAAACTTGCCACCAAGGTTGGGCACCTCGATCCGATCCTGCGGTCGTCGCGGCCCGGCCACGCTTGGCCGAATCGTGCCCAAGTCGAGCGTGAGGTTCATCGAGTAATCGATCTCACCCTTGGCCGGGATGCCGAACAGTCCCTGTGCCCTGTAGTAATTCTCGTAAGTCGCACAATGCTCCTCAGCGCGGCCGGTGGCTCGGAGATAGTTCACCGTTTCGGCGTCGATCGGAAAGAAGCCCATCGTCGCGCCGTACTCTGGCGCCATGTTGGCAATGGTGGCGCGATCCGTCAGCGGCAACTGCCTAGCGCCCTCGCCATAAAACTCGACAAACTTCCCAACCACCTTGGCTTCACGCAGTATCTCGGTGACGGTCAACGCCAGATCGGTCGCGGTGACGCCCTCGCGCAGCGTGCCCTCGAGGCAGACACCGACGACGTCCGGTGTCAGGAAGTAAACCGGCTGGCCGAGCATCCCGGCCTCGGCCTCGATGCCACCCACGCCCCAGCCGACGATGCCCAAGCCGTTGATCATCGTCGTGTGCGAGTCGGTGCCAACAAGCGTGTCCGGGTAATGGATGCCGTCCGCATCGCTCAACACGCCGCAGGCGAGGTACTCAAGGTTCACCTGGTGCACGATGCCGATGCCTGGCGGCACGACCTTGAACGTGTTGAACGCCTGCATGCCCCACTTGAGAAACTGGTAGCGCTCACGGTTGCGCGTGAACTCCATGTCGAGGTTCTTGTCCATCGCATCCTCCGAGCCGGCGAAATCCACCTGCACCGAGTGATCGACCACCAAGTCCACCGGCACCAACGGCTCGATGATCTTCGGGTCTTTGCCCAATCGCGCCGCTGCCGAGCGCATCGCCGCCAGATCCACCAACAACGGTACGCCGGTAAAGTCCTGCAACACGATGCGGGCGACAGTAAACGGGATCTCCTGGGTACGCTGTGCCTTGGGTTGCCAGGCAGCGAGTTGGCGGATGTTCTGCTCCGTCACCTTTTGACCGTCACAATGACGCAGGACCGACTCCAAAACCAGGCGGATACAAACCGGCAGGCGGGGTATGTCGCCCAAGCCGGCCCCAGCGAGTGCCAGCAGCGAATAGAATTTACCCTGTTGACCGTTGCCAAGTTCAAACGACTGCAACGTGTTGAACGTATTGTGACTCATGAAATAAAAAGAAACGACGAAGGTCGCGTTGTCACAGAATAATGAATTACCACAACACGGAAGTCAACAGCGCACCAACGCTTGGCCAAGCGCTTGGTTTAGCGCACGCCAACCTGGCCGGTTTTCGAGTTGTAGATGTAGCGCATGCCACGCGGCGGCTTGGGCGGACGCGGGAAGTAGCCTTCGCTCACCAGCTCGTTGAGGGTCTTGGGGTATCGGTCTTCCACTGCGTGGAACTGCCTGATGGCGTTTTGGATGTTGGCGAGGTTGACTCTTTTCTCGGAGACTTTTTTGGCCTTACCGACGGCACCGATGTAATCGATCGGCGCGGTCAACGGGTTTCCGGCGGAGGTCGATTCCTCTTTTTCGGGCTTTTTATCCCTGGCCGCATTACTCGATCCGCCGCAGGCGCAGAGGCCAAGCGCCAGTGTCAGCGAGGTTATCCAGTTGGCTTTCATAACGGCAGAAGGGTCGGCTTGGCCGTGCCGATTGTCAATCGGCTTTGTGCGGCTTGGGCTGGGCTTGCCGCCATTCCTTGCGACTCACTTTTTCAGCCGACTGAATGTGCACAAACGCCCCTTTTTTGTTGCCGACAACGATGTCCGGCCAGCCGTCTTGGTTCATGTCGGTGGCCATCACTTGCGTGCCGATTCCAGAGTCGTCATCGACAAAGTGCGGCACCCAGTCGATGCCATTCTTTTTCGAGCGCCGCAGCTCAAACCAGTACAACACGGCGGGAGCACTCGGCTCGGCGTCGCCGCGCGGGCCGTGCGCCCAGAACCGCTTGCCGGTCACGATATCGAGCAGGCCGTCGCGGTTCATATCCACCAAGTCAATTGCGTGCAATTGGCTGAACTTGACCCCGTACTGGTTCTCCTCCGGATTGGCGTTCATGAACGTGTGAGCGATGAACGTGATGCCGCCGTCTTTCGGCTGGTTTTCATACCAGCACAAGCCGTAGCCGTGCGCTGCGAGCGAGGTGATCACGTCGTTGTCGCTGTCGCCGTCCACGTCGTAGGCATACATTTGCGCGCCGCCGCCTGGCGAAAACTGGAACGGATGAAACGTCCATTTCGGATCGTCTTCGAGCGAGGCCGGTTGCTCCCACCACCCGTTCTTCTCCATGATATCACGGCGTCCGTCGCCGTTGACATCGCCCACTCCCATGCCGTGCGTGAAACGCTGCCAGGTACCCTTGGGCGTAACGCGGTGAACCGTCCACGGCTGATCCGGTTGATGCCAGTTCGGCTCGGCGTAAATGAAGTAGCCTTCCGAGTTGCAGACGATCTCCGGCTTGCCGTCGCCGGTGATGTCGGTGAAGTGCGGCGACTCGTTGTCGGTAATGGCCAAAGCAGTGCGCTTCTTCCAGTGGCCCGGTTTGCCCTTCGGGTTTTCATACCATGGCGACTCCGCGCCGGGAAAGCCCAGCACCAGAACGTCATCCCACTCGTCGCCGTTGAGGTCGTGAACGAAACACAAGAAGTTCTGCGAGTAGCCGTTGCGCCCACTGAGCGCGCCGGGAAAGCCAGATAGCTTCACCGGGTTACCGTCGGAGCCCTTCATCTCGAACGACTCGATGGCGGGATAAATTTCATGCCGCTTGCCGTAGTCCGGCCCGGCGTACCAGTACGGGCCCACGACCAGGTCGGGGTGGCCGTCGCGGTTGAAATCCCCGGCGGCACCGCCCTCGGCCCAGAAGTGTTTATTCGCGTGGTGCTTCGTCCAGGTATGAATATAAAAATCCTTCGCTTGGCCAAGCGCGGTGGCCAGGGCGAGACCGGCAACTATAAAAAACGAGCGGTGCATGCGGCATCCTTGGCATCACGGCCCCTTGCGGTCAAGCGGCGTGGGATACATCTCACTCGCCGCGCTTGGTCAAGTCCGGTATACTGACGGCGGATGATAGGACGCTACACCCGTCCCGAGATGCGGGATATCTGGACTGAACAGCGCAAGCTGGAGATCTGGCTGGAGATCGAACTGCTCGCCGCCGAGGCGCTTTGCGGCGAGGGCCTCGTCCCCAAGAAGCACCTCAGGCAGATGAAGGCCAACGCCTCGTTTAGCATCAAGCGCTGCCGCGAACTCGAGCGGACGCTCAACCACGACGTCATCGCGTTCACCACGAATGTCGGCGAGAACATCGGCAAACCAGCAAGTCGCTGGCTGCACTTTGGGCTGACGAGCAGCGACATCATCGACACCGCGTTCGCCGTGCAGATGAATGAGTCGCTGAAAATTCTCATCACCGACGTGAAGCGCCTGCGCAAAGTCATCGCTACCAAAGCACGCAAGCACAAGTTTACGCCGATGATCGGCCGCAGTCACGGTATCAACGCAGAACCAACCACCTTCGGCCTCAAGATGGCTCTGATGTACGACGAGTTTGGCCGGGCGCTCCAGCGACTCGAAACCCTCAAGCCGCGTATCGCCATCGGCAAACTCTCAGGCGCAGTCGGCACCAACGCCCACCTCTCGCCGAAGATCGAGTCGTTCGTCTGCCGTAAACTTGGCCTCAAGCCAGCGCCCATCGCGACGCAGGTTGTGCAGCGAGACATTCATGCCGAGTTGATGACCACCGTCGCGCTCGTGGGCGCGAGCATCGAGCGTTGGGCCACAGAATTCCGGCATCTTCAGCGCACCGAAGTTCTCGAGGTCGAGGAGTTCTTTGCCAAGGGCCAAAAAGGCTCGAGCGCCATGCCGCACAAGCGCAACCCCATCACCGGCGAGCGCCTCACCGGCCTGGCCCGCGTGCTGCGCGGCAATGCCGTCGCCGCGCTTGAGAATGTCGCCCTTTGGCACGAGCGCGACATCAGCCACAGCTCCGTCGAGCGAGTGATTTTCCCCGACTCCTGCACGCTGCTCAACTACATGCTCCACAAACTCGCCGGCCTTACAAAAGGGTTGATCGTTTACCCGAAAAACATGGCCAAGAACCTCGACCAATCGCTTGGAATGTGGAACTCGCAGTCGGTGCTGCTCGCTCTCATCCGCAAGGGACTCACCCGTGAGGAGTCGTATACACTCGTCCAGCGCAACGCCATGGAGACATGGAAAACAAAGCACGCCGGGCGCGATGACGCTGACTTCCTCACGCAACTCCTGTCCGACCCGGAGGTCGCCAGGCATTTCAATAAGGGTGAACTCGAGGCCATCTGTTCAACCGACTTCCACTACAAACACATCGAGTCACGTTTCAAAAAACTGGGGCTGTGAACCATGCACTCGACAATAAGAGCTTCGTCATCGTCGGCGGGACGACCGGGCTAGGCCTGGCTGCGGCCAAGGCGTTCGTCAGCGAGGGGGCGAGGGTCGTCGTGGTGGGACGAAACACCGAAAGCGTGGCCAAGGCTGAATCGGCGCTTGGCCAGGCAGCGTGCGGCTTGGCCGGTGACGCGACCGACCCGCAAACCACCGTCGAGGCAATCAACTTGGCGAAGCGCGAACTCGGCGGGTTTAATGGACTTTACCACGTCGCCGGCGGGAGCGGCCGCAGCATGGGCGATGGGCCGCTGCACGAGATCGGCGACGACGGCTGGCGGCAGACGATCGACCTGAACCTCACATCGGTTTTCAACTCGAACCGCGCCGCGCTGCGGGAACTGACTGCGCTTAACCAAGCCGGCGTGATTCTAAATATGACCTCCGTGCTGGCCGACTCCCCTGCACCGAAACATTTCGCCACACACGCCTACGCGGCGGCCAAGGCCGGGATTGTTGGCCTCACCAAATCGGCGGCGGCGCACTACGCCAAGCAAAACATCCGCGTGAACGCCATCGCACCAGCGCTGGTCGCCACGCCAATGTCCGGTCGCGCGCAGGCCAACGACCAAATCATGAGCTTCATCAAAAACAAACAACCGCTGGACGGCGGCCGGATCGGCGTGCCGGAGGATCTCGATGGCGCAGCGGTTTTCCTGATGTCCGACGCCGCCAGTTTCATCACCGGCCAAGTGTTGGCCGTCGATGGCGGCTGGAGCGTCAGCGAGGGGGATGGATGAATTACACGATTGGAATCGATCTCGGCGGCTCATGCGTCAAGGCAGTCGTCGTCACGCCGGATGGCGAGACACTGGCCAAGCACAACCTACCCTTCGACGCCGAGGCGGACATGGACTGGGCCAATCGCCTCCGCGAACTCGTTCAATCAATCGAGGAGGAACAGGGCGGCAAGCCGAACAACATGGGTTTTTCGGCGCCGGGGCTGGCGGCGCCGGACGGCAGTTGCATCACGCACATGCCGATACGGCTCGAGGGGTTGGTCGAGTTGAATTGGCAAAAGTTTTTTGATTTCGACAAGGCGATCCCGGTGTTGAACGACGGGCACGCCGCCCTCCTCGGCGAGGCGTGGCTTGGCGCGGCGCGGGGATTCCAGACCGTCATCCTGCTGACACTCGGCACGGGTGTGGGCGGCGCGGCGCTCGTTGAGGGCAAGCTGCTGCGCGGCCGCACCGGCAAAGCCGGCCACTTTGCCCACACCAGCCTTGGCCCGGATGGCCCGCCGGACGATTGCGGATGCCCGAGCAGCCTCGAGTTGGCGATTGGCAACTGCAGCATTCCGGAGCGATCCAACGGCCGTTTCACCCACACGTGGGAAATGATGGAGGCGATCGAAAACGGCGATGCCGAGGCGGAGAATATCTGGCTCAAGTCGCTCAAGGACCTGGCCACGGCGATCTGTTCCTTCACAAACATCCTTGACCCGGAAGCCGTCATTCTCGGCGGTGGAATCGCCAACGCCGGCGACCGGCTTTTCGTGCCGCTGCGCAATTACCTCGACCCGCTGCTCTGGAAAACAGATGACTACGAGATCAAGCTGCTGCCCGCGCAACTGGGCGACCTCGCCGGCGCCTACGGAGCCGCTGCCAACGCGTTGAACGCCTAAAGCCCAAGTAACGCCTCGGCCCGCGCCACCGACGCGGACTCGTCATCCTGCAGAATGGTTTGCCATCCCCTGCCCTTGCCCGTCATGATGTTTTCCGGGCGGTCATCGATGTAAAGGATAGCCGCGCCGGACTCGTCGGTACGCTGCTCCACCACCTCGTAGATCGGCTCGTCCGGTTTCATCCCTCCCACCTCAAACGACAGCACGAAGTTGTCGAACCGGCGGTAAAACGAAAACTTCTCACGAATGTGCCCGGTAGCAATCTCGTTGGTGTTGGAAAAAACGCAGGTGGGAATACCGAGTGACTTGAGCCGTTCGAAGAAGGCGATCATCGTTTCCATCGGCGTAAAAATATCGGCGAAGATGCTGACGAACTCCGCGCGGTCGCCACGAAACCCGGCCCCATGCCGGATCGCCGCAATAAACTCGTCAGTCGTGATTTTGCCGGACTCGAATTCGACCTGGATCGGCGAGTCGACCAGCCGCTGGATTTGCTCGATGCCGGCCTCGCTACGCTCAGCAAACCGGCGTATGGCGATGCTGTAGTCGAAATCAACCAGCACCTTACCGAGGTCAAAGACAACAACATTTGGCCTGCTCATAGGCTACTTTACGTCCAGTTCGCGGCGGCCCTCGAGCGCCTGGCACAGGGTCAAATCGTCGGCAAATTCCAGCCCGCTACCAGCCGGCAGGCCGTGGGCGATTCGTGTGATCTTCACGCCGCACTCGGCCAGGCGCTTGGCCAAATAGTGCCCGGTGGCGTCGCCCTCCACGTCGGTCCCAAGTGCGATGATGAGCTCGTCCGTCGCGCCGTCGGCCAGGCGCTGCTCGAGCTGCGCCACTCTCAATTCCTCCGGGCCGACACCGTTCATCGGCGAGATTTTGCCGCCGAGCACATGGTAGTGACCACGGAACGCGCCCGATTTCTCGACGTTCAGGATATCAACCGCGCGCTCGACGACGCAGACAGTTCGCTCGTCCCGCGCCGGGTTAGCACAAATGCTGCACGGCGATTTCTCCGCAAGCCCGCCGCATTGCGTACACTCGATAATTTTATCGCGTGACGTGACGAGCACGCTAGCCAAGCGCCTGGCCACAGCCGTGTCGGCCTGGATCAAGTGAAGGGCGAGCCGCTCGGCTGAGCGCGGGCCGATGCCCGGCAGGCGGTTGAGTTCCGCCACTAACACCGCTAGTGGTTCGGGGAGCGAGGCCACGGGTGAAAATCAGAGCCCCGGCAGGCCCATGCCGCCGCCCATGCCGCCGGTGAGTTTACCCATCTCGGCGGACTGGGTTTCACGCCCCTTGTCGAGCGCTTGGTTGACCGCGCCAAGCACCATATCCTCTAGCATGGAGATATCCTCCGTGTCCACGGCATCGGGATCAATCCGGATCGACTTGATCGAGCCGTCGCAGCTTGCCACGACCTTGACCACACCGCCGCCGCTCGAGGCCTCGACGATTTGTTCGGCCAACTGGGCCTGCGCCTCCTGCATTTGTCGCTGCATCTTGGCGGCCTGTTTCATCAATTTACCAATGCTTGCCATGTTGAAATTATTGGGTCACTTCCGCACCTCGACAATCCTGCCCCGGAACAGTTCCAGCGCCTTCTGTATGAGCGGATCGTCTTTGAATTCCTCCGGGTCGATCTTCTCCGGCTGGGGAACGGCCTTGGTCATTCCTGGCTTCGCGCTACTCGCAGCCTGCGGTTCATCGATCGGCTCCAGTGCGGGAGCCGGTTGCCAGCCCTGGGGCGGCGGCTCACTGGTGAAACGGAACTTCACATTCTCATGGCCAAGCAGGGCGAGTTGCTCTGCGAGCATCTCGTGGTTCCGCTGGTTGTCCACCAACGCAAGGTGCTCATCGGTGACACCAATCTCAAAGATGCCATTTGAAAACGACACAGCGTGCGCCTGCTGAAAATAGGTTTGCATGAACGGGCTCGCCTTGCTCGCAGCGGTGGCGAGCTGCGCCCAAAGTGCCTGCAAATCGACTGGCTCCGCCGGCGTGTCAGTAGCCGGCGGTGGCGCGGCCTTGGGGGCCGGCTTAGCCGTTGTGATTGGCATGGATGCCGGTTTCGGGGAACCGGCGGAGGATTGGCCTGTGGACGGCGGCTCGTTGTCGCGCAGTTTTTGCAGTTGACCAAGCACCTCATCGATGCCCTGCGCCGCCTTGGCCTGCGCCGCCTTGAGCAGCGACACTTCGATCAAAATCTTTTTCGACGTGGCCAGACGCAGGCGACCCTCGCAATCTGTCAGCACATCGAGCACACGGGCCAACGCTTGCTCGTTGGCCAGCTTAGCCCCAGCCTGCAGGGCGGTGGCCTCGGCTTCACTGATCTCGAGCAGCGAGAGATCGCCCTTCGATACGACAAACACGAGGCGGTTGCGAATGTGCGTCAGCAAGTCAGCGACTAGGCGGCCAAGATCCTTGCCCTGGCTGGCGAGCGCGTTGAGTTCGGTCAACGTCCGGGTCGAGTCGCCAGTGAGGACAGCCTCGGCAAGCGCGAACAACTGCCCCTGTGCCATCAGGCCGAACATCGACAGCACATCCGGCTCGGTGATGGTATCGCCGCAAAAACTGATGAGCTGGTCCAGAGCTGACTCGGCGTCGCGCATGCAGCCCTCCGCTCCGCGCGCGATGGCGAACAGCGCCCCCTCGTCGATCGTCACTTTTTCCTCGCCGCAAATGTACTTGAGATGTTCGGCAATGAGGTTCACCGGGATGCGTCGCAGGTCATAACGTTGACAGCGAGACATGATTGTCGGGAGCACTTTCTCCGGTTCGGTGGTGGCGAATATGAACTTCACGTGCGCCGGCGGCTCCTCGAGCGTCTTGAGTAGGGCGTTGAACGCCGCCGTGGTAAGCATGTGTACCTCGTCGATGATATAAATCTTGAACGTCGACGAGGCCGGCGCATAAAGGCAGGTCTCACGCAACTCGCGCACCTGCTCGACGCCGTTGTTGCTGGCGCCGTCGATCTCAAGCACGTCGATCGAGCGGCTCTCAGCGATCTCAACGCACTTGGTATCGTCGTCGGGGAAATCGACCTTCGGCCCGCCAGTGCAGTTCAGGCACTTGGCAAAAATCCGCGCCAGGGTCGTCTTGCCAGTTCCCCTTGGCCCGCAGAACAAATAGGCATGCGCGATGCGCTCGCCGCTGATGGCGTTGGCCAACGTCTGGCTGACATGATCCTGACCGACGACATCGCTGAACCGCTGCGGACGGTATTTGCGGGCTATGACCTGGTAAGACACCAGCGGCAGCCTAACCGCTCGACTCGACCCAGAAAAGCGCAATGCGCCTGGCCAAGCGCTTGGCACCAAAAACTTGTCAGGACTGGCAAAATCTGGATACTCCGCCAAGCGCAAATTCAGCGTTCACCCAGGGAATGGCACACGATATCGAATCACGACTGGCCGTTTGCAGTTGGTCGCTGCAGCCGGAAACCCCCGAGTCGCTCGTCGCTCACCTCCGCGAAATCGGCATCCCGCGCGTCCAACTCGCACTCGATCCGCTCCGCGAAAACCCCGCGGCGTGGGGCAAAACCGCCGAGCTGTTCGCCGCCCAAGGCATCGAGATTGTCTCCGGCATGTTCGGCACCATTGGCGAGGATTACTCGTCGCTCGACGCCATCAAGGAAACCGGCGGCGTCGTACCGGATGAACATTGGGATGCCAACTGGGCCAACATCCAGGCTGTCGCCGGTATCGCCGCCGGGCTTGGTCTGAAAATTGTCACCTTCCATGCCGGCTTCCTTCCGCACGAGGAGAGCGACCCCGGCTTTGCCAAGCTGCTTGGACGCATCACGCAGATCGCCGACGTGTTTGATGCCAACGACATCGACCTTGGCTTCGAGACCGGACAGGAAACCGCCGACACACTGCGGTTGTTTCTCGAGAAGCTCAACCGACCAAGCGTCGGCGTCAACTTCGACCCGGCGAACATGATCCTGTATAGCAAGGGCGATCCGATTGACGCACTCGAGACACTCGCGCCGTTCCTCAAGCAGTGCCACATCAAGGACGCCACGATGACGAGAGAGCCCGGCACATGGGGCACCGAAGTCACCGTCGGCACCGGCGAGGTCGATTGGCCGGCGTTCTTCTCAACCCTGGCCAAGGTCGATTTCGAGGGCCACTGCTGCATCGAACGCGAAGCCGACGAACAGCGCGTGGCGGACATCCGCACCGCCCGCGAATTCGTCACCCAACTTTAACAACATGGCCAACGACAACATCAACATCGGCATCGTCGGGCTTGGCTTCATGGCCGCAATGCATATCCGCGCCTACCACCAGGTGGAAGGCGTGACGATCGGCGCGATCTGCGACCTCGATCCCGAACGACTCAAGGGTGACTTCACCAACGTGCTTGGCAACATTGACTCCGGCGACCCGGTCAAGCTCGACATGAGCCAAGTCAAGGCCTATCAGGATTTCAACGAACTCCTCGACGACGAGTCGATCGATGTCATCGACATCTGCACACCCACGCGCACGCACCTGCTCATGACCAAGCCGGCACTCGCCTCGGGTAAACATGTCATCTGCGAAAAACCGCTCGCCCGAACCGTCGCCGAGGCCAAGGAGATCGCCGAGGCCGCCACACAGGCCAAGGGCCATTTCATGGTCGCCATGTGCCTGCGTTTTTGGCCCCAGTGGGCGTGGGTCAAGGAGGCGGTCGACAGCGGCCGCTACGGCAAGGTGCAGGCCGCCCATTTTCAGCGAATCGCAGAGCCGCCGGCCTGGGGGCAGGCGATCTACTTCGACGGCGCAACCTCCGGCGGCGCGCTGTTCGACCTGCACGTACACGACACCGACTTCGTGCAACACGTCTTCGGCAGGCCAAAGTCGGTTTACTCGACCGGCTTCACCAAGGTCAGCGGGGCGATCGATCATGTGCTGACGCAGTACGAGGTCGATTGCGGCGCCAAGGTCAGCGCCGAGGGGAGCTGGGCGATGACGCCCGGCTGGGGCTTCAACATGTCGTACCGCGTCATCTTCGAGCGGGCCACCGCCGACTACGACATCGGCCGCGAAGACGAGCCGCTGCGGCTGTTCGAAGAGGGCAAGGCAAAGCAGGTGATCAAGTGCGAAGGCACCGATGGTTACGCCGGCGAATTGGCCCACTTCATCGACAGTATTCGCTCCGACCAAGCGCCCAGCGTCTCTGCGGTTGACGCTCTCTGCACGGTGCAAATCTGCGCCGCCGAGGAGGAATCTGCCCAAACCAGCCAATCTGTAAAACTCGATTAATCCCGATTGACCAAGCGCGGCGGAGTTTCAAGTTTTCATCCCTTCTACCTTGGATTTGGAAATTTCTTGTTGCCTAAGCACGCTTTGGCACAGCGCAGGGAGGACAACCAAGGTCAGCGCGGTGGCGGTGAGGATACCGCCGATAACGACCGTGGCCAAGGGACGCTGCACCTCCGCGCCGGTGCCGGTGGCCAAGGCCATCGGCAGGAAACCCAGCGACGCGACCAGCGCAGTCATCAGCACCGGGCGCAGCCGCGTGAGGGAGCCTTCGCGGATTGCCATCTCCAGCGGCCTGCCCCGCTCACGAAGCTGGTTGATGAACGTGACAAGCACCAAGCCGTTCAGCACCGCCACACCCGACAACGCGATGAAACCAACCGCCGCCGAAATGGAAAATGGCAGCCCGCGCAACCACAGCGCCACCACACCGCCGGTCAGCGCCAGCGGCACGGCGGTGAAGACCAGCAACGCCGGGCGCACCGCGCCAAAGGTCGCGTGCAGCAGCAAAAAGATCAGCGCAAAACAAATCGGCACGACGACAGCCAGGCGTTGGCGCGCGGCGGTGAGATTCTCAAACTGCCCGCCCCAATCGAGCCACGTCCCGGCGGGAAGTGCCACGTCCGAGTTGACCCGCTCGCGCACTTCGCTGACAAACCCGGCCAAGTCACGGCCGCGCACGTTGCACTGCGCCACCACGCGGCGCTTGCTGTTTTCGCGGCTGACCTGAAACGGGCCCTCGGTTTGAACCACCGCCGCCAATTCACCAAGCGGCAATACCGCCGGGACAGTGGCGTTTTCATCCCCGCCACTCGGCAATAGAATCGGCAATTCCGCAAGCGTGGCCACTCGCTGCCGCTTGACCTCGGGTAAACGCACGACGATATCGAACCGCCGGTCGCCTTCGAACACCTGCCCCGCCGTACGGCCGCCGATCGCGATGTTAACGCTCTCGACCACGGCGGCGGCATCAAGCCCGTAACGAGCCAACGTTCCAAGTTTGGGCCGCACGGTCAGTTCCGGCATGCCGGTCGTTTGCTCCACCTTCACGTCAACCGCACCGGGAACGCCGCGCATCACGGCGGCGATTTTCTCCGCGGTGCGCCGGAGTTCGCCGGGGTTTTCGCCGAACACCTTCACCGCGAGATCGCCCCTCACGCCGGCGATGAGTTCTTGAAATCGCATCTTGATCGGCTGGGAGAATTCGTATTTGTTGCCGAC
>ERZ651768.675-NODE-675-length-25410-cov-4.022185_pt1 | contig 25410 bp, 28 predicted proteins | sample MGYA00514754_ERZ651768 | MGnify/ENA metagenome assembly ERZ651768
GATGATTAGGGAGCCTATCAGATGGCCGACATCCCAGTGGTTTACACGCTAACCGTCTGCCCCGCCTGCGACGCCTTGCGCGCCGCCTGGAAGCGGGATGGCATCGAGTACCAAGAGATTCGGGTGGACCAGAGCCAGGACGACCTGGACACAGCATTGGACTACGCTGACACCGTCCCCATAATCATTCATCCCGACGGCCGGGTGGAGGTGGGCTTCGAGGGCATGACCGGTTGAGAGATTGGCTGACGGGCCGGCGGCCCGTCCCAGAGTTTCAAACCATGTAGACCAAAATCGTTCCCAAATCGTCTAATGAATTTGGAGGAGCCATGGCCAGAGAGACCAGTGTTGTAACCCCGGAGCGGTTCTCCCAGGGATTCGACTATCCCAGTTATATGAACCAGATCAAGGTCAATAAGGCGCGGTTCGAAGGCTACTACGACGACTTCAAGATGAGCGCCGAAGATGCCGCCTTGTTCAAAGAGCTGGCCCAGCGCCCCGACGGCCCCGCAAAGATGATGGTCATCGGCGAGGATTGGTGCGGCGACGTGATCCGGGGCCTCCCGGTATTGGCCCGTATCGCCGAAGCCGCGGGAATCCCCATCAGCATCTTCCCCCGTGACTCCCACACTGACATCATGGACGAGTACCTAAAAGAGGGGAAATACATGTCCATCCCGGTGGTGGTGTTCTACACCGCCGACCATGAGTACATCTGCCACTGGATCGAACGGCCCGAAGTCGCGGTTGTTGAACAGCGGGAGATCGAGAAAGCCATCCGCGACGAGAAACCGGACATCGACGACCGGGAATTCGGCCAGCAGCGCCGGGCCCGCACCGCCGCAAGGGCCGACGACTGGATCGCAGCAACCGTGGTGGAGTTGAAGGAACTGCTCACCAAGAGTTTGGCTTAGTAAGCAGGCTTTTTCGGCCCCTTACTGAGCCGGTGGTTGGAATAAAAGAGGCCCTGCCGATGTGTATCGGCCGGGCCTTTTTCTTCATTCTGGCGAATGCCAGAATCCAGGTTGGTCACTTCTTCACAGGGCCGCTAGGGGAAAGCCCTCGATTCCAGCCTTCGCTAGGATGACGGGGAGGGACGAGCGCATCATTACGGCCTGGGCCCGACGCTCCCAGCCCTCCTCAGAACGAGCGGGTAGGTTGGAAACCCGCGCCTACGGCCGGTGGACGGCGGTCCCGGCCTCGACCACACCCGGTAATTTGGGCCTTCTGGCTATGAGAAATAGCACTGCGCCCGCCATGTTCAGTCCAGCCAACACCAAAAAGGCCATGTCATAATCGCCCAGCTCGTCCCGCATGAACCCAGCCATTGGCGCTGCTATGAGCAGCAGTACGTTCATGGGCACGGTGGAGATGCCCAGTATCTTGCCGAAAGACGCTCTTCCGAAGTAATCGCCCCGGATGGCGGTGGTCAGTGGCGTGCGGCCCCCGAACCCGATCCCGAACAACACCGCGAAGGCATAGAAATTTATCATCTCGGGTCCCAGAGTCAGTAAAACGACACCCAGGCCCTGAATCGCAGTGAAAATGAACAGGGCCACGTTTTTGGGTATCCGGTCGCCGATCCAGCCGCCAAAGAACTGGAAAACGATGGCTACCGCAGTCTGGACCATGATTACCCAGCCGGCGGTCTGCACTCCGTAGCCCATATCCCGCAACAACAACCCTAGATGAGACATGATGGCCAGAACGACCATCGAACCCAAGCCGTGGCCAAAGGAGATGCACCAAAACGCCTGGGTGCGCAATGCCTGGCCGATTGTCAGTTCCAACTCAGGCCCGGAGTTTTCGTTTACCGATGCGGCCACAACCGGTGGTACGCCGTCGGGGTGTTGGCCGACATCCTCCGGTTTGTTCCGGACCACCTTGGGCAGCACTATCGCCGAGACCAGCGAAACCACCGTCATTATCTCCAAGGTCCGCCGCCAACCCAGCCGGTCGGCATCGGGATCGATCAACCAGGCGATGACCGGCACTAGGACCAAAGTGCCGATACCCATGCCAACCATAGCCAGTCCCATCGCCAGTCCCCGGTGCCGCACGAACCAATGGTTCAACAAAGTCATGACCGTGAGCCAGCCGGCCTGGCCCTGTCCAACGGACATAACGAAATAGGCCAGGTAGAACATCCACAGGTTCTGCACCTGGCTGAATAGGAAGAACCCAACGGTGAGGACTAGGAGCCCGGTGAAAACCATGAACCGGGTGCCCATACGGTCCACCAGATAACCGGCGATGGGCCCGGTGAGGCTGCCTTCGACGCGTGTGAAGCTTAGCGCCAAGCCCAACTGGGTTCGGGTCCAGCCGAACTGGGACTCCAACGCCACGGCCCAGACCGCGGATGCCTGGAAGACAGGCACGGCGGTTATAACCATGATGAACCCGCTGACGGCGACCATCCACCAGCCGTAAAACCCGCCGCGCGCCTTGGCCCAAGGGTTGCCCATGCTCATTAGACTAAACAATCAACACCGGAACCGGCCTTTACCGTGAGTCGTAACACTGAACCCAGATAAGGCCGGATATCACTCTCTTGAATCGCAATAAAGAATACTACAGCAGTCATTGTATTACAATTAGTCGCATCGGGCGTGCAAAGCCGGGCGTTGGATTTTCTGGCCGGCCGCCATCCCTGTACTGACTCTATGCCATTTGGCCTCGGGACGCTAGAATGGGGTTCTCGCCGGATGCCGGTGAAAATGTCGTTCTTGGAGTGACCATGGAGTACGGAATCTTTATGATGCCCTCCCATCCGCCGGAACGGGAGGTCTTCCAAGCCCACCAGTGGGACTTGGACTGTCTGGTACTGGCCGACAAACTAGGCTTTTCCGAGGCCTGGATCGGAGAGCACTACACCGCCCTATGGGAACCAGTCCCATCCCCTGACCTCATGATTGCCCAAGCCTTGATGCTGACCAAGAACATCCGCCTGGCGACCGGTGTGCACCTGCTCCCCTACCATCATCCCGCCGAGCTGGCCTGCCGTGTTGCCTACCTGGACCATATGGCCCAGGGACGCTTCATGTTTGGTATCGGCTCCGGTGGACTGCCCACCGATTACACCATGTTCGATGTGGACGGCATGAACGGCCAACACCGGGAGATGACCCGGGAGGCGATCGACATAATCCTAAGGCTTTGGGCTGAGGACGAGCCCTTTGAATACAAAGGAGAGTTCTGGAACGCCAGCCTGCCGGAACCCCAATACGGCACATTGAAACACCACATCAAGCCTTTTCAGAAGCCCCACCCGCCCATCGGAGTCGCGTCGGTCAGCCCAGGCTCTGAGACTCTCAAGATCGCCGGAGAGCGCGGGTTCATACCAATGAGTTTAGCGTTCAACGAGGACTACGTCATCAGTCACTGGGAGGCGGTTCTGGAGGGCGCAAAACGAAGCGGCAAAACCCCCAGCAGAAAGGACTGGCGGATCACCAGGGACGTCTGGGTTGCCGACTCGGACGACGAGGCCTACGACCAGGCGGTAAATGGGATGCTGGGACGGGTCTGGGGCGAGTACCTCCTGCCGCTATTTGACCAATTCCAGTTGCTGCATGTCATCAAGCATGACTCCAGCATCCCAGACTCAGCAGTCACGCCCGAGTACATGGCCGAGAACGTTTGGCTCATCGGGTCGCCAGACACAGTGGAAAAGAAGATACTCAGCCTCTACGAGATGTGCGGCGGTTTCGGCACCCTGCTCTCGCTGGTCTACGACAACCTGGACAACCAGAAAGGCTGGGAGAAGTCCATGAAACTGCTGGCAGAGGAAGTCATGCCCCGGTTTGCGGGGATGGACCCGGACTAGACTATTTCGACGCGGCTCGCCTGTGGCGGTGCCGAGGTAGATTCCGCGGGGGTCGAGATAATCGGTCGACAATCTGGCCCGAATCGCCGGAGAACCGAAGCTGCCCTTGCCCGGAAGTCCAGTCGCCACCAAGGTCGTCGCTGAATTGGATCTCTGGGCCCAGATCATCTGGTCCACTGCCGCGACAACCCTGCCGCTATTCCGTGGATCGTAAACGAAGTGAAACACCACGCTGTCGGCGCCATAGGGACCGGCCAGCGCCCACGTCCGTCACGACTTATCACTCGAAAGTATGAACCCGCCTTTCCGCGTGCCTACGAGCAACAGGACGTATCCCTTAACAGATCCAGATCCAGTGGTCATATGGATACTCCGATAAAAGCGATGCTCTGGCCTACTTCCAGGTTCCGCTAGGCCCGCTTGGCAATCACTTCCCTGCCGAAGTCTTCTATCAGGTCACGGGCGCCTTGGGAATCGGTGACCGAGATGGCCACGTTGTCGATTCCGCTGGCCTCCATGCGGTCCAGCTTCTCGATCAGCTCCGGCCCGGTGCCCGTCAGAGATCTGGCGAGTACCTCCGGGTTGGCGAATTGTTCCTCCCCCGGCTTCAGGAACACCATGTGACCCCGGTGCGCGTCTAGGTAAAGTCGGTCGGACGGCGTCCCGTGGGTGCTGGCGTACTCTTGGATATAAGCCTCGTAGGAATCTCCCATCTCCGAATTCGGCTGCATCCCCAAGTTCGAACCGGGCCCATAGGTCGCTTCCCATTGAGCATGGATCCCCGGCAGGACGCAGGGGCCAACCCTGGCGATAACACGCTCCGAGGTCAAAGACTCGCCTTCCCGAAGCACGCAGCCGTAAGTCAGCGCCACCGTGTAGGGTTTTTCGGTGCTGCGGCCCGCTTGGCCGGCCGCATCGGCGATTGTGGCAAAATCGCCCGCCAGATCGCTTCTTCCCCTCAGGGTTGTAACCCAGCCGTCGGAGAGTTCACCCACGGCCTGTAGAGCACGGGGTCCGTTGGCCGCGAGAATGACCTGGATCGGGTCCTTGATGTTAATGAAATCGGCGTGGTCCGCGTGGACCAACCTGATCCAACGCTCCCGGTCTCCCTCTCTGAAGAGCACATCCTCCCCGCGCAGAAGCCCCTGTACCTGCTGGGTGTATTCTCTCAGCCGTTTGACCGACATCTGGGGCAGTCCCATGGTGTTCCGCCCGGTATAGCCCGTCCCCATGGCCAAGATGACCCGGCCGGGCGCCAGCTTGTTGATGGTTGCGATGGCCGACGCGGTAACCGGCGCGATACGGTTGGTGGGTATGGCCACCAACGTGCCCAATTTGATCCGGCTGGTGTTCTGGGCCGCCAACGCCATGGTCGCGTAGACGTCGCTGTAGATAAGTTGAGAATCGTAGAACCACGCGTGGGTGAAACCCGCCGCCTCAGCAGCTTGCACCTCGCACCAGGCGTCGATGTATGAGGGGATCCCTATTCCGTAGTCCATGTGTCTCCTTCTTTCCGATCAGACCATTTTTTGGTCTGGAGCGGTTGATCAATTCAACTGGATGACGTTGTCTGGCGAGTGATGGACCAACGAAACTATCTTCCATTCGCCGCCGTTTTTTCTCAGGATGAACGTTGCGCCCCTGCGCTCAAGTTCAACTCCGTCCTCGGAATATCTGACTGCCAAACTACTGGCGATGGCGGTGTCGTCGTTGAGCGCTCTGACGTTGCCTGCGGCCCGTTCAGTGTGCCCGAAACGCTGCGCCTTCAGATCAGCAAACCGCGGCCCCCAGAACCCCTCAACTTCAGATGCAGACGGGAAGACGAATACCTTTTGGGGCACGATGAAGGTGCACGGCAGATGGAAATAGGAAACGATGGCCTTCAGGTCAAGATTACTGAAATCCCTGAAATAGTCCACAAACACTTGGTCGACTTCCTGCTCAAGGTCTGTCATTCAATGCCTCTTTCGTTGGTTGTCCAGTCTAAAAAGGCCGCCCGATTTTGGGCGGCCTACTCATTATCAGTCTTGTTCCCTGAGGCTCAGGACTTCTTCTGCCGCAGGGGAGCGCTTACCTCATGGAGGAACCCCAGGATGTCTTTGTGAGACTGCCACACACCGGTCTCGTGGTAGGGGATTCCCTTTTCTTTTAAGAAAGACCGCACGATGGGTTGAGACTTTTTGAGGTTGTTGCGGGGCATGTTGGGGAACAGGTGATGCTCGATCTGGTAGTTAAGTCCCCCGTACCAGAAATCGGCCAGAGGGCTGCCCTGTACGTCACGGGCGGTCAGGACCTGCTGGTGCAGGAAGTCGAGCTCGGTATCTTTGTCCAGCATGGGCATACCCTTGTGATTGGGGGCGAAGACCGAACCCATGTAGACCCCTCCCAGCGCCCGGTGAACCGCGATGAAAGCAGCTCCGTACCAGGGTCCTAGGAAGAAAAATATCAGTGCCAAGTAAGCTGCCAACCCGGCGACCACCAAGACTGGTTCTGTGACCGGATAGCGCATGCGCTCCTTGCGAATCTGGTAGGCGATGCCGCCGAAGAGCAGACTGAGTGCGGTGAGCATCAAAAGCGGGTAGAACAAGAACGCCTGGTATCTGGCGGTGAGACGGCCCAGTCCTTTCATGGCCATTGCCTGTTCTTGACTGAAAGCAAAGAGAGAGACCTCGATATCGCCGTCGATCTCCAACTGATTGGGCGCGCGGTGGTGGGTGTTGTGCTTGTCCTGCCACCAACTGGGCGTCATGCCCGTCATGAACCCCACTCCCAGCAGCACCCAGTCGTTGTACCTGGGCTTCTTGAAGATCTGGCGATGCCCAGAATCATGTCCCAAGAACCCAAGATTCGTGAACGTCAGGGCTAGGAAAACGGCGTTCAGCATCTGGACCCACAACGTGCCGCTGAAGAGAATCATGACGGCGACGCTGGTTGCAACCATGGCCACCACGCTGGGAATCTTCCAGGCATAATACCCATATTGGCGGTTGAGAAGTCCGGCCTGGGTTATCCGGCGCTTCAGCTCAAGATAATCCCGGTCGCGTTCTCTTTTGGTGATGGGTTCAACCGAGTCGGACTCGGTTATCGGCCTAGGGACGAGGCCGACCGCTGAACCGATGATGTTTTCTGTGCTGATGGTATTTATCTCCCGAGACTCTTGGCAGACCCCGGTGGCCAGTACGGCCGGCGCGTTGATCCCTGCCGAATATTGTCCCGAATTATAACTGGTAGACCCGCCAGCCACCAACCGTGGCCGGTGCGTGTTGAGGCTGATCCCCTGCAGGCTGGCTAGACTTTGACCGCCTTGGCCGCTTCTTCGCGGATGTTCTTGGCCGACGCCTTCAGGGCGTTCAGGACGATGGTCGGCGGCGCCGGGGCCACCGAACTGTAATTAACGCCCATCTTGAGCAGGTCCTGGGGCGTGAACCGGCACGCAGCATGGTTCACCGGGATGTAGACCCCGGCTTTGCCGACAGCTTTCACCTTGGCGGCCAATTCCTCAAATGTCTCCTTCAAGCGGGGGTCAGTTGGGTCGGTCATGCCCAGAGCCGTGCTGATATCGGTGGGGCCAAGGGCGATCAGGTCGACGCCGTCCACCGCGGCAATCTCAGCGATCTCCGCAAGACCCTGCTTGTCTTCGGTCATGACTATCAGCAAGATCTCCTCGTTAGAAGTCTTCATGTGTTCCAGCCACGGGACCGAGCCGTAACCTGCCGCCCGGGAGCTGCCTGCCCCACCTCGGTCTCCCAGCGGCGGATAGCGGATGGCCTCCACCGCCTTCCTGGCGCCCTCTGCCCCGGCGATGTGGGGCACCTGAATACCCTGGGCGCCCATGTCCAGCAGCCGCAGGATAGTCTTGGGGTTCTCGTCCGGCACCCGGACCACGGGGGTGATGTCGCAGAGGTCGGCTACCCGGATCATCTCGCCGACGGTCTGCAGGTCGAAGATCGAGTGCTCCATGTCGATGAAGGCTCCGTCAAATCCGGCGCTGGCTATGATTTCGACCACTGCAGGGTCGGCAAACCCGACGTGGCTCACTAGGGCCAGACTGCCCTCGCGCATGACCTGCTTGATCCTATTCGGTTTCATGATTCGGCTTCCTATTTGAATGGCTATTTGCCGGTCTCGATTCCTATGATTTAGCCGCGAGGCAACCTTGTCTCCCCGGTCGAAACGAGTGTAGACAGGGCTCGTACCGGTGTCAAATTCGAACGGCCGGACACAAGCAGATCAGATCGCCGGCGTCTGGATCAGTTCCACGGCGTCGCCCACCGATACGGTGCCGGTGGCTTCAACTGCGCCGTAGACGCCAAAGTAGGGAGCGCGGGTACTGGGGCGGTAGCTGAGAATCAACTTCGGGACGTCAATGTCCGGCTCCCCTGTGTCGGGGTCCAGTGTGGTGATGGCGCAACGAGGGTCCGGGGCCACCAGCTTTATCCGCAGATCAGGGCCGATCCGCACTACGCCTCCCAACCAGGAGTCTTCTTCATAGGGAGAGCAGCCGTCTAAGAGGAAATTGGGGCGGAACCTTCGGCCTTCGAACGCCGGTCCGCCGTCAACCCGGCCACCCAAGTTGTCGATGGAGGCCTGGGACAGCATTGATACCGGGTATTCGTCAAAGCTTTCGCAGGGGTTGTCGGTCTTAACCAAGCGAACTGGTGAACCACAGAACTCGGATAGCGCTTCGCTCCAAGGCCCCACGACCTCCCGGCCAGGAACCTGGCGGCCCCACATGACGGTGGTGACCGCGTCGCCAAGACCCGTTGCCCCTCCAACACGTTCGCCGTCCGGGAACTGTAAGGTCAGAACTTCAGACTCAGCAGAGTAACCCGCTTGGACCAACGTCAAGCGGCCCTGCTGGCGTTGGGTCACCATGCGTCCTTCGGGGTCAATCAGATGAAACCGGCGGTCTTCAACGATCCCGTTGGGGCCCACCGTGACGGTTGCGGACCGTGACAGAGCAAGGGATTTCACAGACGAGGTAAAGATCGCCGCGACAGAACGCACTGGACTCCCTCCATTGATGACTGGGATGACTGACTAAAAGATGTTGACTGGGCTTTAGCCGGGGCGCGTGCCCAGTACTATGGGTAGCTCCTCCGACGTGCCGTCCTCGTGGACGACTTCCAGCATGATCTCATCGCCAGGTCTGGTGTTGTTGGTTAGGTAGACGATGAGATCCGTCATGTCTGTGATCAACGACCCATTGATGCCGGTGATGGTGTCGCCACCCAGGGCGTATTGTATCCCGTTCACGACCTCAACCCGGTCGCTGCCCGTGAGGCCGCCATCGTCTGCCGGACTATCTTGGCTCACGCTGATCACCAAGGTGCCACGGGTGCCCTTGGGCAGGTTCATCAGCTCGGCAGTCGCCGAGTCCGCCGGCCCGCCAGAGATTCCCAGCCAAGAATACTCATACTTGCCGTCCTCGATCAGGGCCGGGACCACCTTCTTGGCAATGTTGATCGGCACGGCCAGGCCGATGCCAGCGCTGACGCCGGAGCGACTGATTATCTGGGTATTGATACCCACAACCCGACCGTGGCGGTCCAACAGCGGCCCGCCCGAGTTTCCGGGGTTTATGGGTGCGTCGGTCTGGATCACCTCGGGAATGGTGAACTGGCTGGAACTGCCGCGGATGGTCCGGCCGATGGCGCTGACTATGCCGCTGGTCATGGTGAAAGACTGTCCAAAGGGCGCGCCGATGGCCACGGCGAGCTGTCCCACCAGCACGTCGTTGCTATCGCCTAGGTCGATGGGCACCAGACCTTCCACATCTTCCAACAACTCCAGGACCGCCAGGTCTGAATCAGGGTCTCCGCCCAGCACCTTGGCTAATACCTGGGTGCGGTCGGGGAATATGACTGTGACTGTCTCGGCCCCATCCACCACGTGTTGGTTGGTGACGATTCGGCCTTCGGTGTCCCAAACGAACCCTGACCCCTCACCCCGTTTCAAGAAATCATCGGGAATCCCGGGTACGTTTGGCAACCGGCCGGTCCCATCATTCCCTTCCAGGCCCTGGATGACCCGGATGTTGACCACCGAAGGCAGCGCCTTCTGATATATCCGAATCATGACCGATTCTTGGGCCGCCACCAGTTCGTCGGCGGCGGTGTCATCCGGGAAAACCCGTGGCGCGGACTCGGCGGTTGCCGGCGGCGCGGCGGATGGCGCACCACTCTCAGGCGTGGCGGTAGCGCCACCGCCACAAGCGGCGATGACGAATAGCAGCAACACCAGCGCTCCGGGAATCAGCCAGGTTGTGAGTTTGTTTTTACGCCTTGTGTTTGATTGGTCCATTCTCATTCAGGTCCATGGTGGTGATTTGCCAATTTCCAATATACGTAAAATACGTTCCATAATCACGTCATGGATTTCAACGGCTGTTTTCTGGGCAATTTCCGGGTGATTACCCGGTGCGTTTCTTGCCCGTTTTCTCCTCGAATAATTGCCAGGTGAGGTCGTTGAACGGATAGTATTTACCGGGCGAGCACCGCTCGATCTCGAGTTGGGCTTTGATCACCGCTTCCACTTCCTCCCGTTCATGGGCGATGCGAATAACATCGTCAACCACCGCGGCCGGAACGACTACAGCGCCGTCATCATCTCCCACAACGGCATCTCCAGGGCGGACCAGCACTCCGCCGCACTGTATAGCGTCGTTTACCTGCCAGGGCCAGAACTCCGCCGGGCCCTGTTTAGCGGTGGTGTTGGCGGCATAAACCGGGAAGCCATAACCCTTGAGCGTGTTGCTGTCCCGGGCGGCGCCATCGGTAACCAGCCCGCCAGCCTTCAGTTGCATCATGCGCAGGAATTTGATGTCGCCTCCCACGGAACTGTACTCCCAGCCCATGGCGTCGATGACCAGTATCTCTTCCGGACCGCAAAGTTCGATCGCAACGTATTCGGCCGACTGGTCGCCTTTGGGCTTGTCCGCCACCAGATCAGGGCGGTGGGGCACGAACCTGAGGGTAACGGCCCGGCCGGCCATGTGCTGTCCGGCTTGTAGTGGCTTTGCGCCGTGGATAAAGCTCATGGGCCAGCCCATCACCCAGAGTCCGTCGATCAGGGTCTGGGTCGGGATGGTCCGAAGAACTTCTAGAGTTTCGCTGGAGATGGGTTTGGCATCCGGCATGTTGAACCCTCTTTTTAGTTGTTGTGTTGGTAAAAATAGGTACTTCGATTGGCTCAGTACAGGCGGGTTTCCCTCGAATACACACGTGCAATACCGCTCATGGTGAGCCCGTCGAACCACCGTTTCGAGTTATCCGCATTTAACCGATGCAGCCTATTGCGGGCGGAAGCCGTCATCCTAACCTTCTCCCGTCCGCGGGAGAAGGGACTTTGTATGTATGGCGCGTCAGGACCCCATCTGTGCAGCCAGACGGTCCAGATGGTATTCGGTATCGCCCAGGTTCGCCTCGGAGATCTTGGCGCGGGCCGAATAGAGCTGCATGTCGTGTTCAACGGTAAAGGAGATTCCGGCGAAGATAGAATGACCGGCCTCGGTGGCCAGCCTGCTCAGCATTCCAGCCTGAGCCTTGGCCATGGAGACCTCGTCATCGGCCGTTAGGCCTTGGTCCAACTTCCAAGCCGCCTGATAGGTGAGCATCCTTCCGCCGTCCACCGCAACTCTGAGATCGGCGCACCGGTGCTGGACGGCCTGGAAAGTCCCGATGGGGCGTCCGAATGCGACGCGGTGTCCGGCGTATTCGACCACCATCTCCAAGACTTTTTGCGCCCGGCCCAAGGTCTCGGCGCATTGGGCCACGGTGGCCCGACGGACCGCCAGGTCCAAGGCTTGCATCCCCTCGGCAGTCTGACCCAGGACCGAGTCATCGGGAAGCGGCACGTCATCGAAATCGACCAGGAACTGGGGATAGTTGGCGATGGACTCCATGGACGTCATAGTCACGCCGGCCGCCTTCGGGTCCACCAGGACCAAGGTTGTATCTGGCCAGGCTCGAATTGCGGGGCGGGTGGCGCAGATGATGTTAGTGGCCAACCCGGCAAAAGGGACGAAAAGGCTGTCGCCGCTGAGGGTCAGCCCGCCGTCACGGGATGCGGTCTCCAGGCGGTCTCCCCTGGCCAGCGTCAGGATGACCTCACCGCTGATGACCCCAGGGATCAGAGCCGTTTTCTGATCGTCGTTTCCGGCAATCAGCACTATCTGGGCTGCCAAAACGGATGATGTCAGCAATGGGCCCGGCGTCAAGGCCCGCCCGATCTCCTCAAATAAGACGGTCTGATCTGTGAGGGAGCCGCCGGTCCCGCCGAACTGCTCCGGAAGTGAAATACCCAGCCAGCCGAGTCCGGCGATCTTCCGCCAAAGCTCCCGTGCATGGCCTTCACCCGATTCTTCGGCTTGGCGTACCAAGGACGTAGGGCACTCCGCCTCGAGGAACTCGCGGGCGGAGCGCCGGAGGATCTCCTCTTGTTCTGTCAGGCCAAAGTCCATAGATCGGTATCCCTAGCGGGGCATCCCGAGGCCGCGTTGGGCAATGATGTTGCGGTGAATCTCGGTGGTGCCGGCGCCGTGCAGATGCATGGCTTCGCGGTGGATACCTTCTATATTGCCCAGGAGCGGCGCCATGGGAGAGCCGTTACGCAGTGTGGCGTAGGGACCGAGGACCTCCATTGCCATCTCGGCGAAACGCAGACGCTCTTCGCTGCCGTACAGAAACGCTACCGACGCCTCTGAGTTGGGCACGGCTCCCGAGCTCTGCATCCAGGCCACGTTCCAGCAGAGCAGCTTCCAAGTCTCCATGCCCAGCCTGCGTTGGGCCAGTTGGTGGCGGACCAATGGGTGCTCGGCCAAGGGCTGCCCGCCGTCGGGGGAGGAGCCATTGCAGAATTCGACAAAGTCATCGAACACCCGCCGCACGTTGGCATAGCGCCAAAGGCCGGACCTCTCATAGTCCAGCGTGGTCATCGCGTGGTACCAGCCCCGGTTCTCCTCGCCGATCAAACACGATAACGGCAGACGGACGTTGTCGAAGATAGTTTGGGCCGCCATCTCGCCGTTTATATAGGGCAGGGGAGTTAGGCTGATACCCGATGTCTTGAGGTCGGCGATGAATAGGCTGATGCCGCGGTGCTTCTGGGCCTGTGGGTCGGTCCGGGCAAGTAGATACATATAGTTGGCGTGGTAGGCGTAACTGGTGAACATCTTGGAGCCGTTCAGCACATACTCGTCGCCGTCGCGCTCGGCCCGCAGCTCCAATGACCCTAGATCGGATCCCACGTTGGGTTCGCTGAAGCCCTGGCAGTACTCGACCTCGCCCTTGGCGATGGCGGGCAGATATCGGTCTTTCTGGTCTTGGGTTCCAAATACCATGATGGCCGGACCGACGATTCCCAGGCCGATGGAGCCACTCTTTGGCACCCGCCAGTATCCCATGTCTTCGGCCAAGATGCCCTGTTCGATGGGGCCTTTCCCGCCACCACCATGCTCTTCCGGCCACCCCACGGCCAGCCATTTCCGTTCCGCCAGTTTCAGGTTGATCTCCCGGCCGAACTGGTACTGCTCCTCCGTCAACAGACCGAAAATCTCCTGCTTCTCCACGGGGACTTCAGCAGTGAGGAATTCGCGGAGTTCTTCTCTGAATTTTTCTTGTTGGAGGGTGAAGTTGAAGTCCATTTCGATTTCTCGGGTAGGTACGTGCAGGAGGATGGAGCGCCCCCATCTCCGACTCCGACTCCGTCGTGAGTCTCGACTTCGTCGGACCTAACCTTCCCTTCTTTCTACGGAAGGACGACGGGGGAAGCGTCATTAGTTACAAGGCGAGAGTTTGGGTGAGTATATCAGGTTGGGGCGCAGCCGCGGATGATCTCCATGGCTTGCTCTTTGGCGCCCTCGCCCATGAACCTGGGCGATACGATGGGCAGGGTGATACCTGCCTCGCGGTATCCGGTCAGCTTTTCGCGGACCTCTTCGGCGGTGCCGACCAGGCCGATCTTGTCGATGAGACCGCCCGGCACCAAGTCCAGGGCTTCCTGGATGTCGCCTGCCTGCCAGGCCACCCGCACGCCCTCGATCTCCTCCGGAAATCCAGCGTCTATCATGAGTTTGCGGTAGCGGGGAAACCGGCCGGCGTAAGACGCGATGGGCATGCGCATCAGGTCGCGGGCGGCATCCCGGTCGTCGGATACGGCGCACGGGAGCAGGCTGGCCACGTCCACGTCAGCCGGATCGCGTCCGGCGTTACGAGCGCCGAGGCCGACAGCCCGAGCCGCCTCTGCCGCGTGGTCCAAGGTGCACCACGTCAAGATCGCTCCATCGCTGATCTCGCCGCAGACCTCGAGCATCTTGGGGAACACTGCCGCCACGTAGACGGGTATCTCAGTTCGTACCGGTTGGAACCACAGGTCGAAACGCTCTATGTCGTAGATATCACCATGGTAGTTCACGTCCGAGTCCTTGAGGATTGCCCGCACGATGTCCACGCATTCCCGCAGCCGCTGCACGGGGCGGGTGAACTCCAAGCCGTGTTCCGGCTCCACCTGGACCTTGTGGCTGCTGCCCACTCCAAGGATGAAACGGCCGTTTGAGAAGTAATCCACCGAGGCCGCTGCCATGGCTATCGTTGGCGGTGTGCGGACGAAGACGCTGGTGATACTGGTACCCAGTTTGATCTTCTCGGTGGCCACCGCGCAGGCGGTTAGGACGGAGAACTGGTCGCCGCCGTGACCCTCAGCCACCCAGGCCGACTCATAGCCCAAGTCCTCGGCGACCTTCACGCACTCGACGATATCTTTGGGCGACATCCCCCCCGAAAACCCAACTCCGATGCGCTCCATAATCTGTCCTCCCAGGTATGGGTCCTAGCCGCCTGCAATCAATAACTTGGCATTTATGCCCATTGCGGGTCTATGATATGCCATACCGTCAATGAACCGTTGTATTTCGTCGTCCGATCTCGAGATTGGCAGCGGCGGACCGGACCTAACCATAATTGACTCTCCAGACTGCAATTATCTATAGCAGATACCGCTGGACGGTCATCAGCGTATGGCTATTCTCCAGCGTTTCCTCTTTCATGGTGTTGAACACCTTGGGGATCTTGCTGCCTTCTATCAGCGCGGACCTGGATCTCTCGCCCAGCCAGCAGGGGTTGTTGGGTTCGGCGTCCCACTGGGGAAACATCGCATTGGCCATACCCCTCAGTTGGGCTACTTCCCGGTTGTCTCCCAAGTGGCTTACCGTCGCGACCCTGACCATGGCCACTGGATGCCTGTTTATCCAGAGTTTCGCCCCAGTATTTTTAGTGCTGCTGGCAGGACGTTTGTTGTTCGGCATCAGCAACATCGCCCAGATGCCCGCCCGGGCGCTTCTGACACGGCAATGGTTCCCGCCGAAAGAAGTTATTCTGGTGAACGGGCTGTCCAACGTACTCTTCGGGACGGTGGTCGGAGCAGGACTGGTGGCGGCGCCGGTGATACTCGATCTAACGGACGGTGACTGGCGGATGACGCTGCGGATATTCGGGCTGTATTTCGCAGGGATCACCGCGTTGTGGATAATCCTGGGCAGGGAACGGAAAAATGAGGCCGACGAAAACGTGGTCATGCCCCAGGGCCTGGATGTGGTCAAGGGCGCGCTCGGCCACCGCGACCTGTGGATCGGCGGACTGGGGTTTGTCGGAGCGACGATGTCATTCGCCGCTTTCTTGGCTTTCTATCCCACATTGATGCTGGAGGAGTTCGATATCTCGTTGCGGCTTTCCGGCGGTATCCTAGCTCTGGGAGTGGTTGTGGGTGGAATAGGCGGCATGGTCATAGCTTGGGCGGCGAACACCCCCGTCCGGAACAGAATAATTCTTCAGGTCCTAGGAATACTGATGATTGGCACCAACGTGGGCATGGTCCTGACAGGGTCGGTGACGGCGCTTTTCGTGCTATCGTTCTTCAACGGAGTGGCCTGGACCTTCTTCCCGATCTTGGTGACAGTGCCGTTCCACTTGCCTAGGATCAGGCCCAGGGAGTTGGCGGTGGCCTTCGCGTTCACCATGATGATGACGTCGGTGGGAACTTCTTTGGGACCGTTGATTACCGGTTTCCTGCAAGAGGCCTTAGACGACCTCAAGATGGCCCTGTTCTTGATCAGCTTCACGTCGATCAGCCTGTTCATCGCGGGAAGCACCCTGAGGTTCGGGGAGCGGCGTCAAGCTGTCAAAGGCTGAAGGCAAAAAGCTTACAGCTTCCCCTACTCCAAAACCCCTTCATCTTCCAGCGACTTGTACTCATCGTCGGTCAGACCGATCAGGTCTTTCAAGACATGGGAGTTGTGCTCCCCCAATAGAGGGGCAGGTGTGTCTAGGCTGCCCGGACTTAGCGATAAGACCATCTCGCTGCAGTCGGTGGCATAGGGACCGATCTCCTGGTGGTCCAGCCACTGGAAATGGCCACGATGCCGCAGTTGGGCGTCGTCGAAGAGATCCCGGCAGTCGTTGACCATCCCGGCGGGCACCCCAGAACTCTGCAACGTCTCCATCAGAGCTCCCACATCCCAAGAACTGGTCCAAGTAGATAATAGTTGTTCCAGTTCGTCTTCATTGGCTTTTCTGCCCAGTAAGGTGGCGAAATCGGGGTTGTAGGGCCAGCCGGTGCCATCTTGGGCGATGGTCCGTTGCAGTCCTTCCCAATGGGCGTCGGAGAAGCAGCCCAGGGCGATCCAACGGTCGTCTCCAGCACAGGGAAAGACCCCGTGGGGAGCGGCGCCGGGGTCGCGGTTCCCCGCGCGGACCTGCTCACGTCCGTTAACCGCGTAGTCCAACAGCACCGGCGCTGAGAAGTGCAACGTAGTCTCCAGTTGGGACATATCTATATGGATACCCTCTCCGGTGCGGCGTCTGCGATCCAACCCGGCCAGAATGGCGGCAACGGCGAACCTGGGGACGATGAAATCGGTGTAAGCGCCATAGGGGTTGACGGGGTCGCGGTCGGGCCAACCGGTCAGGTTGGTCAGACCCACCAGGGAGGACAGCACTGGCCCGAAGCCTGGTTGTTTTTCCATCGGCCCGCCCCGGCCCATCATGGAGGTGCTGAACATCACGATGCCGGGGTTTTCTTGCTTGAGTTGGTCGAAACCGAGCCCCCAGCTCTCCATGGTCCCGGGTGTGAAATTCTCGGTAACTAGGTGGGCCCACTTAGCCATGCGCAGCATCAATTCGCGGGCCCTGGGGTGCCGCATGTCGACCGTGATACCCATCTTGTTGGCGTTGTAGCTGGCGAAGTAGGCGCTGCGGTTGATGCCGGAAACCCCGTCTTTGAAGGGCGCGGCCCGCCGCAAGGTGCCGGGGCGTTTCACCGACTCCACGCGCACGACGGTGGCGCCGTATTCGCCCAGGTATTTGGTGGTCATGGGGCCAACGGCAACCCAGCAGAAATCAAGCACATTTACGCCGTCCAGAGGCTTGACTGTTTCACGTTGGGCGGTCATATAACACCGCCGCGCTTAAGAGACTCGATCTCCGCCCGGGATAGGCCGATCTCTTCTTGGTATATCTCCAGATTGTGCTCACCGATCAAGGGCGGCCTGCGGTAGAGACCGGCGATATCGACGCCGTCACCCGATTTGATGAACGCGCCTGGATACTGAACGGCGACACCCAGTTCCGGGTGGTCCAGTTCCTTAAAATACCCGCGGGCTTCGAGTTGCGGGTGGCCTTGGAGGGCAGCCGGAGTGGCTACGGGGAACAGTAAGATCCGCCGGTCGAGACTGCCCTGAACCAATTCCGCTCTGGTGTGGCCTTTGAAGAAATCTCCCAGAGGCCCGCCCAGTTGGGCCATGAGTTCCGGGGTTATCGCCCCGTATCCCATCTCTTCCCAATCGATGGCATTCAGATCGGCAGTGTCTAATCCGTCCTCCCCCATCCACCGCAACAAAGCGCGGGTGCTGTAGGCGACCGTGCCGCCTTGGACCATGTAGTTTACATAACCATCTTTGCAGGGCCAGTTGATGCGCACCCGGTTCTCCCCGGAGGTCTGGCGATAGACGCCCTGACGCTTTAGGATCGCGCCTTCGATGTCCCAGATCTGCGGCGCGTGGGCTAGGGTCTTCGCCACGGCCTGCTGACAGGAAACGTCGACGTATTGGCCCTGCCCGGCGATCATTCGATGGGTGTGGGCCAGCATGGCGGCCGTGGCGCCGGCAGCCCCTCCGTGGAGGTAGAAATGGGGGAAGCTGATGCGGACGGGGGCGCGGTCGTCGTCACCAGTCAGATACATGAACCCGCCCAGCGCCATACCCACGATGTCGGTCGCCTGATAGTTGGAGTAAGGCCCGTCCTGTCCGAAGGGGGTGATGGACACCATGACCAGCTTGGGGTTGATCTCCGCCAGACGCTTGTAGGTCAGACCCAGCCCTTCCAGATAACCGGGGGAGAAGGACTCCAATAGGAAGTCGGCTTCGGCGACCAGTTTCTCCATCAGGGCCCGTCCGTCCTTCTGCTCCAGGTCCAGGGTGATGCTCCGCTTATTGGCGGCGTAGGCCCACCAGAATAGGCTCTTCTCGGGCAGTGGGTCGTCGCCGTGGAAAGGTCCTATGTTCCGGGCCGGACTGCCGCCCGGGGGCTCGATCTGAATCACATCGGCGCCCAGGTCGGCCAGTATCTTGCCAGCCAGTATGCCGCGTTCGTCGGTCAGGTCGAGAACTCGGTAGGGGGCCAGCAGAAAATCTATCCCAGTCGGGTCGCCGGACATGGTTACTCCAAATTCAGTGTAAAGTTGAGGGAATCTACCGTAGGTATTGTAATATCCCCCAAATTTTCGTCAACCGCCGGCATAGCCGGGCTTACTGGGGAAGGCTGGAACAGGCGCTTTGGTTGGTTGTGTGGGAGTAGTTGGGGTTGTAGGATGGTGGTACGGGGAGTGTCGTCCCCGATAGAGACCGAGGCGATTGGGAAATCATGTCCACAAGGACCAACTGGTACAGCGATCATCCGGCAGCCTGTACCTGCGCCTTCTGCAACGAGAAACGCACGATGCAGCCGGACCAGGGCAAGATTGGCCGCAACGCCAAGTGCCCCTGCAACAGTGGAAAGAAGTACAAACGCTGCCACGGCAAATAACGGCATTGCAGCCAAAAAAGTAAGGGCACGGCTTTGCCGTGCCCTTACTTTTTTGGCTGCAATGTTTTTGGTATCTCCGGCGGTTAGTAGTTTTCACTGGAGAGTTTGACTTCGTAGTTTGCCAACTCGCCGCCCAAGATGAAATCCGGTGGCCCTCCGGAGTGGGCCTCTCTGAATGAGGCGCTCTGGGTCCAATTCTTGAAGTCCTCTTTGGTCTCCCAGCGGGTCACCACCAGGAATACCTCGTGGTCTTCCTCGACTTCCTGGCGCCACAGTTCAAAGCTCTTGAAGCCAGGCTCTTTCTCGACTCCGCCCCGCTTACCAAAGGTCTTTTCCATGTCGTCGACGTGGCCCGTCTTGACTCTGATACGGTTCGTTACTGCGTACATATCCCTGCTCGCTGCCGGCCTTCCACCGACATTCATCTCTGGTTAGGCTAGATAGATTCTCTCGCGAATCGCGAGTGGGAGCAAGCCAAGTATCAAAAGGCGAGTTGGTACACCACGATGCCAACCACTGCACCCACCCCGGCCCCAACCGAACCGGCTTTCATTCCGAGGGACATCATCATGCCGCAGTTCACGACTTCACGGTGACGGTATTCGGGATCCACCGCGCCAGGCACACGTATTCCCAGGCCACCCCGGAGCAGCAGCGTGCCGAAGACAGCGACCAAGCCGCCGATGACACCGCCGATAATGATGACAAGGACAACCATTGCTGCCTCCCAGAGCCCTGCGGCCCAACAGGTTGGGCGGTAAAGGCCGTATTTAGCATAGTTTAATTGGCCACTGGCGATGAATTCAACGCTGCAAGGGCCAATATCCGTCCATTGCCAGGTTTTGATGAATGCCTTCAGATCGGGAGGAGTAAACCGGATTCGGAGACGGTTATTCTACGGTACAGCCCCGTAGTTCGACGCCCAGCAGCAGTCTGTCGCCTTGGCCTTTCATCGAGACCGTTTGACCCTCTTCAAGCTTAAGCATGACGGCGTCTTCGTTGTCGCTAAAATTGCAGCGGACTCCGGCTTCCAATTCCACGTATGGGGTCTGAAGGATGCCCCGGTAGATCGTGCTGATAACCCCCGTGACCAAGACTACTTTCCCTTTGTACTTCTCGTCCCCCGCGGACTCGCTTTCCTCGTAGTCCGCGACCATCTGGGCAGCCGAAACTACCAACTCTGGTTCCTTGTCCGCGATCTCCTTGGCGATACCCGTTTCAGTTTCGCAGGCGACCAGGACGGCCAACAAAGCCAATAGGACTGCCAATGGGAACAATTTCATCTGCATTTTTGGAATCCGGGCGCCTTCGATCCACGATCAGCGTGTCTGATTCCAATTAGCTTATCACGTGCCTAGGACGGCGTAGCCACCTATTTGGGCCCTCGCATCAGTTGGTTTGGTCCGGGAACTATTGGCTCCTCTGGTCCGTCTTGATGATTGCAGTATATTTAAATTGGATCGTTGGAGGATCAGATCTTGAGCATCAGATCGTTTTCATTCTTGACCGGGCTTATTATTTTGACCATCGTGGCCTGTTTGCCGGAAGAGTTCGCCACTGTTGTGCCCGGCAACGAGACAGGCACGCTGGCCGGTTCGGTAAAGATCGGACCGCTGTGTCCGGTTGAACCATGTTCCACCCAGGTGGGAGATACCTATTCGTCGCGGCAACTCCAAATCCGTAGTGAACCAACCAGCGACATCGTGGTCTCATTAAACCCAGACGGCTCGTTCGAAACAGGGCTGCCCATCTGTCGCTACGAAGTGGGCCTCACAGACTGCGAGTTTCGCGGCTGCGCGATCTTCTTGGCGGTCGACATCGATACATGGTTCGAGGGAAAGCTGAATGAGCAATATAGTCACCGTGGAATGCAGCTTGGGACGCCGCTGGATCTTGCCGCTACGCAGGACCAGCTACGTCACCTTTCCAGCCCAGTGCATCAAGTTCATCGAGGTTCCCAACAAGACGATCGCCGCCACTGTGATTTTTCCGGACAACGGCTCACCGTCCGTTATCATCGACAAGCAGTAATCGTGGGCCGTTTTGAGACCAGGAGTTATAAGGCTGGGATTATCTCGTCACACAACAGGCCGAGCGCTTCGTCGATGTCCGGTCCCAGTTCGGAATACATCAACTGGTGGAAGCCTTGTTCTCGCGCGGTATCTTGGACTTCAATCATGCGTTCCAGACAGTCACCGGGCGTCCCGGCGATGAAGATGGCGTCCACCATGTCGTCCGTGACCAGGTCGTCGAACTCGGCGGCGGACGCCCCGGCCTTCTCGGCCTGGTTCAGTTGGTCCGCATCCTCCAGATCAACCCCCAACCGCTGGATATCCTCATGGCTATAGCCCCTGCGGTACATGTTCAAGACCCGACTTCCTGAGCTCTCTTTAACGAAGTCTCTGGCTGCCTGCCCGTCCTTCGATAGAGATATCTTGATCTCCGCGACTCTTGGGATATCCTCGCCCTTTCCGGACTCCTTGGCGGCGTCGTTGAAGATTCGCAAGTGTTCGGGCACACGTCCGGTGCGCAAGGCCGCCATATAATGGCCGCCGAATATCAGGCCGTCCATGTCCTGTCCGCCAACTGCCAGGCCCAGTGGGCCGTTGGCGCCACAGTATTGGAGGACCGGGGTCTTGGCGCTGAAATTCAGCTTGAACAACCCTTTGGGATTGAAGTTGAAATAGTCGAGCAGGTTTGGATAATCAGCGAAACTTACTTCTTCGCCGTTCAGGAGCCGGCGCAGGCTCTGAGAGGTCTCCCGCAAGAAGCTGATGGGTTTGGGGGTAGCAACGAAATTGTAGGTCCTGGGATTGCCGAAACCCAGACCGATGCTTAGTTCCCGTCCATCCATCAACTCGCTGATCGTCGCCACCATGTCGGCCAGATCAACTGGATTGCGGAAGTACTGGACCGTGATGGCAGTCCCGAGCTTCACCTTGAGAACACTGGCAAACGCCGCCAGCACGACGAAGCTGTTACGGCTCCTAAGATTGTCGGTCACCCAGAATTGCCCGACGCCCTTCGCTTCAGCCTTCTTGGCCAGTTCGACCAGGCGCGGCAGTGGCACGTGGGCATAAGTAGGCAGATGGAATTGGACTCCTGTTTCCAGACCTGGCATGTTTTTCGCCCTCTTTAAATTTGAAACATTATTGGTATTTGAGTTCGTTGGGACTTATCCCTGATTATGCCATCTTCCATCTGCGGTTGGAGCCTCCACCGGCCAGGCGGCCAATCTCAGGCCAGGCGCACTGTTTTGGTGAAATCATAGTCTGGGGCGATGTTGGACTGGAAACGCCAGATCACCCGGTCGTCGGGAAACTCTCCAGCGTGTACCAGCTCCATGAAATCCAAAATCATAGACCAAGCCTGTTCCGTTTCCTTGGGACGATAGCGGCCCGGCATCGTGGAGTTCATCCAACCGTGGGGCATGCCGGGGAACAGGGCGAACTCATAGGTCTTTCGGTTGGATTCCAGGACGCCTCTCAACCTCCGCATGTCCTCCACCGAGACCACCTGATCGTCCTCACCCCAGATCTCCAGGACCGGCGCTTGGACTCGCTCCAGGATGAACTCGTAAGGCTCGGGCCTTCTTGATTAACTTCCCATTTGCTGGCCTGCGCTCCGCCGTAGATGACGATGTTGGCCGCTATCTCGTGGCGCACACTGTTCAACACCAATGGATAATCGCCGCTCTGGCAGACCCCCATAGCGCAGATTCGGTCGGGGTCCACTTGGGGGTGGGTCAGCAGGTGGTCTAGGCTGTCACCCGTGTAGGATCTGATGTCCACATCGGAGATCCTCACACTGATGTCGCCACGGGTTATGGCCTCTTTGTCCCCGCCCCACCGCGAAAACATGTCGGGGGCCAAGCCGATGTAGCCGTAGGTGGCGAACTTGGCGACCAGGTCTAGAGTGTGTTGGACCAGGCCGTACCTTTCGTGACCCAGTATCACTGCACCAAAGGGCCTGGCTGGTTTTCCGGAACGGCAAGAAACCCGCGGACCCGGTCGCCGTAGGCGATCATAGAAGTCACGGCGCTGTGGTAGGTGGGTTGCTGGTTGATTGGGTAACTCATAGTCCGCCCTTCTCGGCCCGATTTGCAATCTGTTGCCGACGATTCTACACCTAGCCCGGCTATTGGGCGGATATCGCCTTTGGTTAAATATCTCCCGAAGAATGGACCACCTGGCCGCCGAGCATGGTCAATACCGAGTTCAGTTCAGGGATTTCGTCTTCCGGGACGGAAAGGTAATCGTCAGACAAGACCGCGAGATCGGCCAGCTTTCCCCCCTCCAGAGACCCCCGGTTGTTTTCCTCAAAACAGAAGTAGGCACCACCCATGGTGATCGCCTTCAGCGCTTCCATCCGGGTGATGATCTGTGTCGGCCCAAGAACTTTCTTAGTCGTGCGCTCTTGCCGAGCGATGGCCGCCCAGATAGTGGGAAACGGACTGTACGGTTTGTTGTCGGTTCCCAGGCCAAAATTGACTCCTTGATCCAGGTAATCACGGTGGGCTACGGCCTGGTTCGCGGCCTCGGGTTCCTCCAAGAACCGGTTGCCGCGCAGCCACAGATGGGTCAGGGGGATAGTCTCGATGATGAGGCCCAATTCACGAATCAACTGTAATTGCTCGGAAGAAGTTTCGATTACGTGGCCAATCATCCAGCGCTCTTTGTCGATGGGAATCTCCCGGTGTACGTCTTTAAAGACCTCCAACACTTCTGCTAAACAGTCGGCCACGATGGTGTTGACCCGGAGCTTGTGCTGGGCTGCCAGCTTGACCAGCCGGCGGAAACGGGCAGGTGGGTTGTAGCCCTGAGCAAAGCCCGCCCAGCCGGTAAATGGAAGCTCTGCGGTCCTGGCCCGGGCGGTGTATTCGCTGCCGCGGTAATGGATGTAGTATCCGCTCACATGGAGCATGGAATCGCCGAAACCCCAGCCCGAAGCAGAATGCGCCCATCGCTCCATCTCTTGGGCGGCTTGGGCGACAGTTTTCCACCCAGGACTCAGAACAAGGTGGGCCCTGACGGTCATCTCCCTGGCGTCCCAAACTTCCTTATATGCCCGCATCACCTCCGGGGCTACACCGTGGCCCTCGTAGGTGCCAGTCGTTCCCACTGCGTTGTAGAGCCGCATGGACTCCTTCAGCGCAGCCACGCGTTGTTGATGGGTGAAACGGGGCACGACCTTCATAAGCGTGAATTCCACCGATGGGAACCTACCTGTATCGACAAAGATTCCAGTGGGTTCGCCGTCGTCATCGTGCTCGATGGTTACGCTGGAATCGGGCGACTGGGTGTGGCGGTCGATGCCGGCGAGTTGCAACGCCGCGCTGTTGGCGATAGCCACCGACGGAGGGACGTTCCAGGGGGTCCAGATGCCCCGGATGTAAACGGGGTTGTCGGGCGAAACCTTATCGAGGTCCCACCTGTTGGGGAACGTCCTCTCTTTTAGACTCTCTGGTACGTCAGCATAGTTGGGCGGCTCGCCCACCGGCATGGTGACCACCCACTCGCCGGGACGCTTTTGGGCCACCTGTTGCTCGATGATGCTCAAAATCTCTTCGATCGAGGTTGCGCCCTCAAGGGAGGGATTGATCCGCTTCAGACCCTCACGGTCCATGTGGGCATGTATGTCGATGATGCCAGGGATCACCGTTCGTCCCCGCAGGTCGATGGTCTTGGTGTCCGCACCGGCCAAGGCCATCACATCTTGATCGCTCCCCACGGCTTGGATAGAGTCCCCGCGGATGGCAACCGCCTGTTCGATGCTGTCTTCGGCGTCGGCTGTGAGGACTTTTCCTGCGTGCAGAATCATGTCGGCTTTTTCAGAGTCTCTTGTTGTCACGGTCATTCTCAATGTTTTAGATTGTGCCTGAAGCCCTTTGGTTTCTGGCCATTTTGATCAACGAATGCAGGAAATTTATTTCGGCAGATTATCCCTGATTCGCGGATGCGTTCGCGCTGTTGGCCCTACTAAGAGCCTTCGTTGAAAATCGAACGTCCGATAGTATAACCTCTCGAATAAATCCCGATGTCCGATTACGCTTCAAGTAACCGCTATTACGAGTAAGCACTAGATCAGCCAGGAGATTTCAAGATTCCCCCGCGTTAAGAAATGACCACTTTAGACGGCTACATACCTTCGCTGATGGGCCGCTGATTGACGACTCCCGATAGCACCGAGGCCCGATCGGAACATGCTGGCTATCGACGCCGAATATCTATCGTTTGGCGGGAGATTGCGTTTCGCTGGTTTTGGCTAAGCGTAGTCACGCAGTCACTAGCCCTCGGCATGCAGTTCCTGGTGATTGGTTGGCTAGTGCTAGAGATTACCGAATCTTCAGCCCAGTTAGGTCTGGTCATATCTTTATACGGGATTCCCAACGTCTCAGTATTGCTGGTTGCCGGGGTTGTTGCCGACCGGTTCCAGCGCCGCTACGTCCTGATGGCGACCCAGACGGCGGTGGCCGGTATCGTTGCAGCGCTGGCGTTTTTAACCGTCGCTGAC
>ERZ651768.676-NODE-676-length-25409-cov-4.055108_pt1 | contig 25409 bp, 23 predicted proteins | sample MGYA00514754_ERZ651768 | MGnify/ENA metagenome assembly ERZ651768
CGATCGGCTTGACCTAAATGTGACAAATTGCCCGGCAACGCATATTGCGCGTTCGTGTTTTCACAACCTCCACCTTTTAGCAATAAGCGGACTTCGATATTCGGAGACTCCCATTGCTCAAAATGCACAATCGGAGTACCAGGTCCGAGGTTGTTCCCTGAATTTTTTCCTGTAATGGAGTCAACGGAATTTGGCCGAAGCTTTCCCAGTCGAGTCGCTTCAACGATTGCATCCTTAATCTGTTGCCGTAATTCGATTTGATTCACGCCAACAGGAACACGAACCTCGAAGGTCGGCATCCCAGTATCTTGACAAATTGCTCCTTCATTCTCCGCAGCTTGATCGATGTTCGTCGCGATAATATTGAGGGCCTGTCCTGAGCGAGTGTCGGTCGGTTCAGCGGTAATAGCTCCAGATATTGCGGTTCGGACGTCTGGCGGTAAGTCCGTAGCCGTCTGGACTATTAGCTGAAGGATGCTGTCATAGAAGTGCGGCAACATAAGACTTATTTCACGAGCATTATCGAGAACATCGACCTATCGCGGCCGACGGCAAACAAGGTGGCGTCCAAAAACTTTTTCTCGTGCCACCACCCTATGTAGCCAACAAGCGCTCCACGTACGCTGATAATTCCTCGTACGGCAACGTCCCGGGGTTATACAGTTGTACGGTCCCTTCTCTATCAATAATGATCAGGGTCGGGGTCGTGCTCACACCAAAATCGAGAAAGTTCTGGTGGCTCACCGGCACACTCATCCAAGTTGGAATCGGAAATCGCTCTTGGTACGCCCCTTGTAGATACTCAAGCTCTTGTTCGGGTGTAGCTTCCTGGCCTCGTGACATATAGCCATAAAGCTGTGTCGGCCCAATAATCGCAAGCTTTTGTTCACCGTACTGTGTATGTAACTGCTCTAATATTGGCAACTGCTGCTTGCAATCTGGACACCAATGGGCCCAGAAGAATGCCACAACAACCTTGCCTTTTAGATTTTCTGACGAAACCGGTGTCGATTCGCCGAGATAATGTTCAACATCGAGTGAAGGAAAAGGTTGCCCCTTCAGACTGAGCAATAAAACGTTCTTCTGGATACGCGTCTCAAGGCTGCTTCCTTTATAACTCTCATGTGCACCACGTAGAAACTCCAACGCACTCGCCCGATCTCCCTTTGCATCCAGCGCACGACTGAGCACTTCTATCCCGGCTCCCAGCGCAGTGGGAAGTTGAGATTCTGCATCCAACGCTCGATCGCTGAGTAAGACGACACTCCCGTCGTACGCCTCACGTGCATATTGCTCTGCTACATCCCACTGCTCCGCGAAACTGGCCCCGCGCCCGAGCCAAGAAGCAGCAACAAGCCATCCCGTTGATGCCTGATCGTGATGGCTACGTTGCTGCTCGATCAGCACCTGAGCCTGCGCAACCTCTTCGGCCCACGCCATGTCACGCATCTGCCCTATTAGCACGGTAATCTCGATTGGGGAAACGCTAGGCGCCTTTGATTCGCAAGCTAATGTCATAATTGATGCCGTCAATAGGACAAGGCTAGCAACTGTCTTGATTACCATCTATCAGTCTCCCTACTTTCAATTACACTCGTGCGTTCAAGATGTCGAATTAAACAAAGTCATCTCTGTTCACACAGTCCCTTAATGTCGGACGCTCGAATTCCCGATCATCCGAGTTAGCACAGGCAGAATCGCAGCCGCGAAGCCAAGCTTGATTAGATCTACAAGCACAAATGGGTAGAACCCAAACCCTAGCGCCGTGCCAAAACTCATCTGAGTCCATGGACTCAAGATTAACCAAGTTACACCACCCGTAAAGATCAGGCAGAGCCCGACACCCATCGAGATGAACCGAGTTAGAAAGTATTGGTTGAAACCTCGTTCAACGAGAATTCCTACCACTAGAGCAGCTATTGGATAACTCATGAGGTAACCGGCCGTCGGACCGAGCAGTCGTCCTAGGCCTGGCACGAGCAACGGACTTGCCGCGAATGCCGGTAGCCCAGCAATCCCGATGGCCAAGTAAAGAAACTGACAGCTAGCACCCAGACGTGAACCGAGCACGGCGCCACTGAGGAGCACGATCATCGGTTGTATGGTCATTGGCACGGGTGTGAAAGGCAGTGGCAAACTGATTTGTGAAGTTGCTGCAGTGAGCGCCACAAACAGAAAAACAGTGGCCCACCGTATGGCAGTGGTAGGCTGATGTACGGCAGTAATATTCGTTACCATAGCGCGAGGGATATCCATGCGAGTTAGGATGTTTGACATCCAAAGATTAGGCATTCTGGAATTGTAACGTATGAGAACCGCTCTCACAATTGCCGGCAGTGATTCTGGGGCTGGGGCCGGAATCCAAGCCGATCTCAAGACTTTTTCGGCTCATGGCGTGTATGGAACGAGTGCCATCACCGCCATTACAGCGCAGAACACTCTTGCCCTAAGTGACACGGTAGTGCTAACGCCTAAAATTGTGACTGCGCAGATTAAAGCAGTGGTTGAGGACTTTCAAGTGGATGCGATCAAAATAGGAATGCTTTCGACACACCAAATCGTCAAGACCGTTGCGGCTATAGTAGCCAAATTGAATATCAAGAACGTTGTCGTTGATCCTGTCATGCTGGCAAAAACTGGGAACCGTCTTTTGGATGATGATGCAGTGGTTGCGGTTAAAGAAAATTTACTTCCTTACGCCGCGGTTGTAACACCAAATGCAGTAGAAGCAGCCGTTCTGTCAGGAATTACTGTTTCATCATTAGAGAGTGCCCGTGAAGCGGCTCGCCGCATTCACGCCCTTGGACCAGCCACGGTTGTCGTTAAAGGTGGACACCTCGATACTCCGAAAGCTATTGACCTGCTCTATGACGGCAAGGAGTTCACTGAATTTGCTGGACCAAGACTGACATGCGCTAATACCCATGGCACCGGATGCACATTTGGTGCTGCAATTGCCGCAAACTTGGCACTAGGTTACCCAATCCAGCAATCCGTTGCGCGAGCGAAGGAATACGTGGCACAGGCGATCCGACACGGCTTACCGCTCGGCCAGGGACATGGCCCGGTGAATCATTTTTGGCGAAGTTGATAAGCTATACTTGAAAATATGGCGCCGTCGTTGTTTTTGATTACGACAGTCGAACTTAACCTCCTCGCACTTATGGACGCTGTTTCGACTGCAGCTAGTAAGCCGAGTGGCGAGGGTGAGTCACTACAGATTGGAGCGATTGCGAGCTTCCTAGGTGTAGTCCGCGGCGAAAATCTTGGTCGTCGTGTGCTGCGGCTAGAATACGAAGCTTATGAACCGTTGGCGGTGCGAGCCTTCGCCAGAATCGGCGCAGAGGTTGCTGAACGGTGGCCAGCGATTCGGTTAGGGATTCACCACCGAATCGGTCGCCTGGAAGTTGGCCAGACTAGCGTTGCAATTGCGACATGCTCACCACATCGTGTCGACGCATTTGCAGCTTGCCGGTACAGCATCGAGCGCATTAAACAAATTGCACCGATATGGAAACATGAATTCTTTGAAGGTGGAAACGTTTGGATAGAGGGTGCCACCGCCGATCCTCATGATGAAAAGGCAAAGGCCGAGGCATTTCGACGAGCATGCGCATAAAGGTTCATTTGTTCGCTAGACTCTGCGATATCGTTGGGTCTAACGAAATAGAACGGGACGTACCAATTGGAACAACGGTCCGTATGCTTTGGGATAATTTAATCGCTGATTTTGCTGGTCTAGAAGCATACGGTGAGTCGTTGTCGAGTGCCGTGAATGCAGAGTACGCGCGTATGGATGTCGTATTAAATGACGGTGATGAGGTTGCTTTTCTGCCCCCTGTTTCAGGTGGTCAGAGCGCAACGTAAAGGCTCCTCGTTGCTCAACTCAACTAGATTTTAACCATGTTTGACAAGCTGACCGAAATTGAAGAGCGGTACGATGCTCTAACGGCGCTTCTTAGCGATCCCAGCGTGCAAGCTGACGCTAAGACTTACCGAATGCACGTAAAAGCTCTTGCCGAAATCCAACCATTGATCGAACAATTTCGGCAATATAAGGACGTAGCCAAAGAAATCGCACAGGCTGAGGAATTAACCAACACAAGTGATGACGAAATGCAGCAGCTTGCACAACAGGAACTACAGACACTCAAATCTCGTCAAGAAACACTTCTGGAACAGATTAAAGCGCTACTGATTCCAAAAGATCCGAACGATGAGAAAAACGTGGTTTTGGAGATTCGAGCTGGTACTGGCGGTGATGAAGCGGGGCTGTTTGCTTCAGATCTCTACCGGATGTACGGGAAATATGCAGAAGGTCAAGGGTGGCGCCTAGATGTTCTCTCGGCTAATGACACGGGTGTTGGTGGGCTGAAGGAAGTGATTGTACTTATTGAAGGCCGTCGCGTATACAGTCAATTAAAGTATGAGAGTGGCGTGCATCGGGTACAAAGGGTCCCAGCAACGGAAGCAAGTGGTCGCATTCACACCTCCACCGCAACAGTCGCAGTGCTTCCGGAAGCAGAAGAAGTGGACATTCAGATTGACTCCAAAGATTTGCGTATCGACACATTTTGTTCAAGTGGTCCAGGTGGCCAAAGCGTCAATACCACCTACTCGGCGGTACGGATCACACATCTCCCCACTGGAATGGTGGTATCCCAACAAGATGAAAAATCCCAGATTAAGAACAAAGCTAAGGCAATGAAAGTGCTGCGCGCCAGACTCTATGAACTTAAGCTTCAGCAACAGCAGGCGGCTATCGCCAAGGATCGGCGCAGTCAAGTAGGGACCGGAGAACGATCAGAAAAAATCCGAACATATAATTTTCCTCAAAATCGGATCACCGACCATCGCATCAATTTTACGACGCATCAACTTACGAATATTTTGGACGGAGACCTCGCTGAAATCATCAATGCCACAACTACGTATTACCAAGCAGAAAAACTTAAAGATGCGGAAACCTTGACTACAGACTAATGACAATTCATGAACATGTCGTAGCTGCACGCTCACGCTTGGAACACGCTGGTATTGAAACATGCAACGCCGGCATTGACGCCGAAGCCCTTGCCCGACACGCACTCGGATGGAATCGGGCGCATTATTTCTCCCACCGTCATAACGTGCCGCATCTCTCATTTGATTCTTGCTTTGAAAACCTGATAGCTCGTCGTGAACGTCGTGAGCCGCTTGCTTTTATAACCGGTACTAGAGAATTCTGGAGTCTTCAATTCGACGTCTCCGAAGCAGTTCTGATTCCTCGGCCAGAGACCGAAATCATTGTAAGGACTGTCCTCGATACGATCCCGGATCGCACAGCTTCTCTTCGAATTGTAGATGTCGGGACAGGAAGTGGATGTTTAGCTGTTTCACTGGCAACTGAATTCCCAAATGCTCAGATTCTAGCCACCGATGTGTCGAGTGCTGCTATTGAGATCGCAAAGAGGAACATCGCCAAGAACGACCTGGTGGATCGCGTTGAGTGCCGTCATACCAGTTTCCTAGCTGGCGTGGAAGAGTCAATTGAGGTCGTTGTCTCCAATCCGCCATATATTCCGACGAGTCATCTTACGGACCTTCAGTCGGAAATTCGAAATTATGAACCCGAGGTAGCACTAAACGGCGGCGTGGACGGCCTGGAAGGATTTCGAGCACTCCTTGCCCAAAGTGAAATCAAGTTGGCTCGACAAGGTTGGCTGTTTTTTGAGTTTGGATTTGGTCAGCTGAACGGAGTTAAAGCACTCACAGAGGAGCATAAGAATCTTGAACTGGTCAATGTTGTCCATGATCTCCAGAAGCTTCCACGGGTTGCTGTTCTCCGCCGACGATAATCTTTATGCCAAACACAACTAGCCCTGAATGCCTGTTCTGTCGAATTATTGCTGGTGAATTACCCACGACTTTCGTCTACCAAGACAGTCGACTTGTGGTATTCGACGACATTAATCCACAAGCGCCAACGCATGTGCTTATCGTTCCACGCCAACATATTGCAACATTAAATGATCTTCGCAAGGACGATGACGGGCTCGTTGGCGAAATGACCAGGCGGGCAGCCATGATTGCTAGAGATCGCGGAATCTCTAGCGCCGGATATCGTACGGTATTCAATTGTAATCAAGGCGCAGGTCAGACGGTGTTTCACATCCACTTGCACTTACTTGGCGGACGTTCGCTCACTTGGCCTCCAGGCTAGCTGAGAAGCGCGGCCTTACCGTTCTTCAGATCGTCGTAGTACATACCAACCTCGACCTGCAACTCGATCGAGCACGAAGTCAACCGCCAAATAACCTTGACTGAAGTAGGTTTTGAACAGTTCTCGAACGGTCATCCTCCAATGTTTCGCTAGTTCAGGCACTTGAACCTGCATATTGCTGAAGTCTCTTGGAATCTCCAAATGGAGTTCAGTCGAACCAGACTGGAGATTCACATCCTTACAGGCTAACCATCCGTCGACAACTTCCGTTTCATTTAGGAATTCATTAGGCACTATAGCTGCTTTGGAATTCGCAGGTGGCTCGCTGCCAGCGACTAACTGTTCTACCCGATCGGTCCTGATCCACCATTCAGCAACTAGGCGATCTGTTGGCGTGCCAGAATGCAGAGGACTACTGGATTCCCCATAAATATTCTCTTCGTATTCCGAAACAATAACACCCAGTTTGCAAAAATTCAGATGGGCGTTCATCGCTTGCAAGGGATCGAATGTCCACTCGATTAGATCAACCCCCATTTGTAATGCGCGTGTTCGCTGTTCGAACTTCAACTGTTTTCCAATTCCTGCACTGCGCTGATGTTTATTGACTCCAAGCATGTGGGACCACTGCGTTAACTGACCGCGTCGGACCCCGGGCAACGAATAAACGAAGCCCACCATTTCGCGACCTTCATCAAACGCCCCAACCAGTATGCCCCCACGTTGAACGTTCACCGCTAGAATGGGAACAGGCACAACATCTTCCGCGTCCGTGTATTCCCAAACCTGCTTTTCCAATTCCACCACCGATCGAAATTCTTCTAGTGATGTTAGATCTTGATATTCCATCGGTTCCACCCTCACGGAGTCCTAGCTGAGACCGTAGTTGCCTCTTAGAAATCTGTTGCTGTCAATACTTCTAGTCACAGGAGCATTATACAAGTCGAGTACTGGTCAACTACGTAATGAGACGCGTAACTTGCACTACAATGAATAAGTATACGGAAGTTCCCCGGTCAACTGTCTGGGCGACAATCTCTATTCTCGACGAAACACTAAATGCCGAATTGGAAATCGACACTTAACCTGCCTAAGACTGCCTTTTCGATGAAAGCCAGCTTGCAGACTGCTGAACCGGCCGCAATTGCACGCTGGGATTCGATGAAACTCTACGAGCAGATTAGAGCTCGCCGAGCCGGCGCGCCAAGATTTGTCCTTCACGATGGCCCACCATATGCAAATGGACACATTCACATTGGAACGGCTTTAAACAAGATCTTGAAGGACTTTATCGTCAAATCGAAAACGATGGCTGGATTCGATAGTCCCTACGTTCCAGGCTGGGACTGTCATGGTCTACCAATTGAGCTCAACGTAGATCGTGAGCTGGGTTCAAAGAAGCGCAGTATGAGTGTGGCCGATATTCGTAGAGCTTGCCGTAAGTATGCCGAGAACTACGTGAATCTGCAGCGTGAAGAATTTAAACGACTTGGTGTCCTAGGTACGTGGTCAGAACCATATTTGACGATGGCATACCCATACCAAGCTGCCATCGTGCGCGCTCTCGGTCGTTTTGTCGAAAAGGATATGGTTTACCGAGGCAAGAAACCAGTACATTGGTGTACTCACTGTCGAACCGCTCTGGCAGATGCGGAAGTTGAGTACAGCCAACACACCTCTCCATCGATCTATGTGGAGTTTCCACTTACGGAAGAAAGCTCTTCCACCTTAACCACTCGCCTACCAGCTCTCGCAGGTCAAACCCTGTCGGCACTTATTTGGACGACAACGCCATGGACCATTCCCTCAAATCTTGCGCTAGCGTTTCACCCTAATTTCGACTACGGGATTTACGATATGGACGGTACGGCGGTCCTTGTAGCTGACAGTCTTGCAGAAAGGATCAGTAATGAGATCGGCCGATCACTAACGAAACGTCTTGTGACCATCAAAGGTCGTCATCTTGAAGGTCTTCAATTTCAGCACCCTCTCTACGATCGCGAATCAGTCGGGGTTCTTGGCGAGTACGTGACTCTTGAGCAAGGTACTGGGGTTGTACATACTGCTCCAGGACACGGTGCAGACGACTTCAACACTGGTGTGCGATACAAACTCCCAACCTATGCCCCGGTTGATCCCACTGGACATTTCACTGACGAAGTCGAGTTGTTTGCCGGTCTACAAGTCTTCGAGGCAAATGGAAAAATTGAGGAAGCTTTAGCAGCGAATGACCGCCTTTGGCATCGTGATACATTTGAGCACTCGTATCCTCATTGTTGGCGATGTCATACGCCCGTAATTTTTTTGGCGACCCCGCAATGGTTCATTGCGATGGAAACACGGGAACTGCGTACCCGTGCACTTGATGCTGTCTCTAAAGTGCAATGGTTTCCAAACTGGGGCCAAGACCGAATTCACAACATGCTGGCCGCCAGACCTGATTGGTGCATTTCACGCCAGCGGTCCTGGGGTGTACCCATTCCAGCGTTATATTGCACCGCTTGCAATGAGGCTACTCTGACAACCGAACTCATTGAATCCGCAGCAAACGTCTTCGAGCGTTACGGTGCAGACGCCTGGTACGAACGAGATCTTAAGGAATTCTTGCCATCGAATCTGAAATGCACGGGTTGTGGAGGGCAAGAATTTAAACGTGAACGTGACATTCTCGACGTCTGGTTTGACTCAGGATCAAGTCACGAAGCCGTACTTGAACAACGCGATCTTGGATGGCCGGCTACTGCATACCTAGAAGGTAGTGATCAGTACCGTGGATGGTTTCATAGCTCCCTGCTCGTCGGACTTGGAACCAGAGACGCCGCTCCGTACGAACAAGTCATTACGCATGGATTTGTTGTTGCTGAGGATGGAAGAAAAATGTCCAAGTCCCTCGGAAACAACATTGCACCGCAAGTGGTGATCGAACAGAGCGGAGCTGAAATTCTTCGGCTGTGGGTTGCAGCTGTTGACTACCGTGAAGACATGCGCATTGGTGAAGAAATCCTTGCGAGAATCGTCGAAGCCTACCGTAAGATCCGCAACACGCTACGTATCCTGGCAGGTAATCTCTCAGACTTCGATCCCGAGACAGACCTTGTCGCAACAAAGCAATTGCGGGAAATTGATCGGTACGCGTTAGCTAGGTACGCTGATACGGCTGGCAAGATTACTGAAGCCTATTCTCGATACGATTATCAGACAATTTTTCACACACTTAATACCTTTCTCACAGTTGATGTAAGTGCCTTTTATATCGATATCTCTAAGGACTTACTTTATACATACAGTAACAACCATCCGGCGCGCCGCTCGACGCAGACTGCCATCTATCACATCGCCGACGGAATCGCTCGCCTCATTGCACCAATTCTGCCAGTCACTGCTGACGATTACTGGTGTGTCCTGCCAGGCCAGCGAAGTAGTTCCGTACATCTGGCTGATTTCCAAGAAAACTTTGGACAATGGCATGACCAGCAACTCATCGACCGTTGGCATCGTCTAATCAAGATGCGAGAAGTTGCCAACGTCGAAATCGAAAAGCTTCGAAAACAAAAAGTTGTTGGTACGTCGTTGGAAGCTTTGGTCCATGTGACCGCAGGTGGAGAGACTTTGGCACTGCTAGAACAATATCGTGAAGTGCTCGATACATTATTCATTGCACAAGTTCGACTTGAATCTGACGCTAATCTTGAAGTCACTAAAAACAATGATGACGTTCCAGCTGGCCAAGTTTTTGGTGAAGCGTTCCAATTGCAGGTCGAACGAGCCGAAGGAACACGCTGTGAACGTTGTTGGCGCTACGTGTCAAACGTCGCAGTCACACCCGAAGTAGAAGGCTTATGTACTCGATGTGTGGAAATGTTAAAAAACCAGTAACGTGCCCCTAAACCAATGTTAAGCAACATTCTCAAGCCTACTCGCTGGTCAGTATTCAGCCAATTGTTTCAGCATTTCAATCTTGTTTCGGTCATTATAGTCGCGAGCACGATACTGCTTGATTACGCAACAAAACTCTTCGTGCATCAACTGATACCTCTCCATAACAGTGTCAATTTGATTCCAGGATTCTTGAACATCACTCACGTTCGTAATACCGGTGCGGCGTTCGGTATTCTGAATGCAGTCGATTTTCCGTTCAAAACATCAATAATGATCGGTATCGCGCTCCTAGCACTTGTGGTGCTGACCGTGTACGCCTACAACACAAAGCCGCAAGGTAATTTTGCACGAATAGGATTTGCGCTCATCGTTGGAGGGGCAATCGGTAATCTCATTGACCGAGCCAGCACCGGATATGTAACAGACTTTATTGATGTCTTTTGGGGAACATATCATTTCTGGGCGTTCAACATTGCAGACGCTACAATTACAATTGGTGCGGTATTACTGCTATTAGACACAGTAGAATCGGAGTGACATGTTTCCAAGATTGCTTGAGTTGGGTCCGATCACAATTTATTCCTATGGTGTCCTTCTGGCCGCCGCTTATCTTGTCGGCCTAAAACTCGCACTAGTTCGATCTCAAAGCCGAGGCTTAGATGCCAATAAAATGATGGACCTTGGCATCTACATTATTATTAGTGCCCTCGTCGGCGCGAAGGCGATGCTATTGATTGTAGATTTTGACTACTACACAAGTAGTTCAGCTCAATTCTTATCATTGATTAGATCAGGTGGAGTTTTTTACGGGGGTTTACTTGTATCGGTGATCGTTGCTTTCTGGTTCCTCAAGAAACACCGAATGAACACTTGGAATGTGTGTGACGCATTCGCGCCTGGAATTGCACTTGGCCATGCAGTGGGACGCCTAGGGTGTTTAATGGCCGGTTGCTGTTACGGTAGCCCCACCGATCTGCCTTGGGGCATCACCTTTACAAATACGTTCGCGGCAGCCAATGTCGGGACTCCCCTTAACACTCTTCTGCACCCGACACAACTCTATGAATCGTTTGCGGAGCTTACTATCTTGCTTATCCTAATCGGCACTGAACGAAAGGGGCCGAGATTTGCCGGCCGCACATTCTGGTTGTACATCGTTTTGTATGGTCTCTCAAGATTTGCGATTGAGTTTTACCGTGGAGATCCAAGAGGTATGGTGTTCGATCTCCTGTCCACGTCGCAATTTATTGCGACGTTGCTCGTTCCACTTGGTAGCCTGATGCTAATCTATCTATTCAGAACAAATAGTCCAGATATCCATTCCACAAGAGGACGTCGTACCCAAACAGCGTAAAACTTTACGTTTCGGTAGGTGAAGATTCCATCTGTCCTGTGAGAAACGATTTATTGGATGAAATGTCGACTAGCCAATACGTTCTTGAGTTGCCAGTACCTGATAATTACGCCAATGACAGAGTTGACCTTGTGCTCGCTGCATTACTACCAACATTTTCTCGTGCTCAAATCCAGCGACTGATCAAACAGGGACGAGCACAGATAAATGGTAAGGTGGTGAAATCGAGTTCTGCAGTGCAACAAGGGGCAACCGTGCTGCTCACGGTGCCTCCCACAGTTAAAGCAATACCGAAAGCAGAAGCCCTGCCGATTACAATTATCCACGAAGATCCTGACATCGTTGTCGTTGATAAACCAGCCGGCATGGTTGTTCATCCATCAGCTGGGCACACAGACGGAACCTTGGTTAATGCCTTACTCCATCATGTTACGGATTTAAGTGGTGTAGGCGGCGAAGAACGACCTGGCATCGTACACCGTTTAGACCGGGGTACGTCCGGCGTTATGGTTGTCGCCAAGCACGACCAGGCGCATCGAGAATTGAGTCGTCAATTTCGTGACCGTGAGATTAATAAAGAGTATCTAGCGCTTGTGTGGGGTCAAGTGCAGGCTGGCAAACGAATCGAGTTGCCAATCGGCCGAGACAGCGTGCAGCGCAAACGGATGTCGATCCGAGGACGCCGGGTACGAACTGCGATCACCAAGATCATCTCGGCGGAACCATTCAAAGGTGTCACGCTAGTCCGCGTCGCTATCACGACAGGGCGTACCCATCAGATTCGAGTTCATATGAATGCCATTGGACATCCTGTCGTTGCTGACTCACTCTACGGAGGTAAACGCCGCCATCTGCCTCACCATCTACGCGTTATTGGACAACTTGATCGCCCGTTTCTTCACGCAGAAAGCCTAGCTTTCACACATCCTCGTGATGGGACACGAATGGAATTTCGCACCCCACTACCGGAGGATGTGAAATTTGTGCTCACAACGCTGAAACAACCTACCTCACCACCTTAATCAGCGTTTGTAACAGCTACGACAATTTCTTCAGTTTTTCAGGTTCGTTTACGAAAGTGGCAGGCACAGTCGCAACTTCTGGCATAAGAGCCATCTCTAAAATTTCCTCAATGGTAGAGACATAGTGAATCGTCATTTCGTTACGTAGTTCTTCTGTCAAGTCTTCCTTAATATTCTTCTCATTCAACTGGGGCACGATCACGCGTGTAATACCAAGTCGCCTAGCAGCCAGCACTTTTTCTTTAATACCACCAACAGGAAGAACGTTTCCGGATAGCGTGATCTCCCCTGTCATGGCCAAGTCGGCTCGTACTGACCGATTTGTCAACCTTGAGGCAACAGCCGTCGCCATGGTTACACCAGCAGAAGGACCGTCTTTCGGAACAGCACCAGAGGGCACGTGCACATGAAGTGAACTTTTCTCATAAAAATTCGGATCAACACCGTAAGGACCGGCATTGGCACGAAACCATGACAACGCTGTTTTTGCAGATTCTCGCATCACGTCTCCCAACTGACCGGTCAACGTCAATTCTCCCTTACCAGACATCAGCGTTGCCTCTACAAACAGCACCTCGCCACCGGCTGGTGTCCATGCTAAGCCAACAGCCACACCGGGATCCTTAGTGCGATTCGACACTTCTTCATCATGAAATCGTGGTGCGCCCAGCATCTCGACTACGACTTTCGGCGTGATTGAAACGGGCACCTCGTTACCTTCTGCCCACCGTCGTGCGACCTTACGACATAATGCTCCTATTTCCCGCTCAAGGTTCCGTACACCAGCTTCACGGGTATACCCACGGATTACTTCGCGTAAAGCAGCTTCTTCGAACGTGATTTTCTCAGACGTCAAACCATGATTGAGGACCTGTTTATCGACAAGATGTTCTTGTGCGATCGTGAACTTTTCTTCTTCGGTGTAGCCAGGCAATTCAAGTACTTCCATCCGATCACGTAACGCTGGTGGCACTGGATCCAGCACGTTAGCCGTCGTAAGAAATAGCACTTCGGACAGATCAAACGGCACGTCCAAATAATGATCACGAAAAGTATTGTTCTGTTCTGGGTCTAACACTTCAAGCAGCGCCGAAGCGGGATCGCCTCTGAAATCGCTTCCCAGTTTGTCGATCTCGTCGAGGATAAACACAGGATTCTTGGATTCTACTCTTCTTAGTCCCTGCATAACCTGACCAGGCAGTGCACCAATGTAAGTTCTCCGATGGCCTCGAATCTCTGCCTCATCACGCATGCCCCCAAGGGATACTCGGACAAATTTTCGGTCGAGAGATGCGGCGATAGATTTCGCCAGCGAAGTCTTCCCTACACCAGGCGGCCCGACAAAACACAAAATTGGACCCTTGACGTCTTTATTGAGTTTACGAACTGCAAGATATTCAAGAATTCGATCTTTCGCTTTTTCCAAGTCCGAATGGTCATTGTCGAGCACAGATTTCGTACGCTTAAGATCAATAATCTCTTCTGTACGTTTATCCCAAGGAAGCGCAACAAGCCAATCCAAATAAGTGCGTGAGACTGTATATTCGGCTGCAGCAACTGGCATTTTCGATAAGCGATCAAGTTCACGGATCGCTTCCTTGTGAACAGAGTCTGGCATTCCAACGGCATCAATCTTGGCACGAAGTTCTTCTATTTCCTTTGCCTGATCGTCACCTTCTCCTAATTCTTTTTGGATGGCTTTCATTTGTTCACGAAGAAAATAGTCGCGCTGGTTCTTCCCAACCTCAGATTGCACCTGTGATTGGATTTTTGAACCCAATTCCAGAACTTCGAGTTCTTTAATCAAGATCCTATTCAACACATCGATACGTGCATGTACATCAAGAGTCTCTAACACTTCTTGCTTGACCGCAGTGGTAAGCGTTGTCAAGCTCGAGGCTATAAAATCGGTCAGCTTTCCAGGCTCATCAACATTGGTAGAGAGTGTTTGTAAATCATCGGATAACAGAGGAGACAATGACACGACCTGTTGAAAGTTGGTCTTAATGTTGCGTTGCAACGCATCAAGTTCTAGATGATCGCGCTCGGTTACCAACTCCGCTGCAGACTCTACCTTTGCCTTAAGGTAAGGATGCGCGGTCGTCAGACTAACCAGACGTAATCGTGAGAGACCCTGGACAATTAGACGCAAGCTACCATCAGGCAACTTAAACATCTTGTGAATATGAGTGGCCGTGCCAACTTGATACAGGTCGTCTTGACTAGGCTCTTCAGTCGAGGCATCACGCTGGGTGAACACACCAATCAGTGAACCGTCATTCACGGCATCCTCGACGAGCCGAACGGAGCTTTCACGTGCAACCGCAAGTGGAATAAATGAATTGGGGAAGAGGACAGTATCGCGAAGCGGTAGCACAGAAACTTCTGACGGAATCTCTGATTCCTGCGTGCTACCGAATAATTCATTAACGGTCTTGAGTTCAGGTTGATCGCTCATCTGCGACTCTCCGTGGCCCTTCGGGCCTGAGGACACCTCAACCCGACCCACGCTGGCACCAATCCCTAGAAATCACCAGCGCAACACATCAATTCGACGAATCCATAAAGGTTGTCAACGAGAATTCCCCGTGACGTTGAGTCATATCGTGATCACGCCGCTCGGCTATCTCGTGCAACTCTTCGCAGTCTTTACATCGAACCGCAAACGGAAGCGCTCGTAACCTCTGCTCGGTAATTTCACCGCCGCACTCAAAACAGTATCCATAGGCTTCCTGTTCTAGTCGGGCTAGCGCATTGTCAATTTGCGTGAGCGTTTCGGCCTTCATTTGAATTAGGGCGAACTCAATTTCACCCTGAATATCAGCTTCTGAAGTCTCGACGTCATCGAGAACGCCTTGCATGACAGCACCATTACCTTCAGTACGGACGTCACGCATTCTGTCAATGACTTCGCTCATAATCTCACGGCGCCTGTCTTGCAGGATCCGCCTCAATCCCTCATACCGATTTCCACTTATTTTCGTTCTCACCATCAAACTTACACTCCTTCATGCAACCACGAACTACTCAGCTTTACCCTAGAAACGCCATGCTTTAAGTCTCAAGTGCCAATTCGCACCAGCAGCCAAGGGATATCCACCTTGCTTGGCAGGGCGCTAACCCATTGGCGTCTCCTCTTAACTAAACAAAACACATGACTTTACACGATAAATACACATCCGTCCAGCTTTCAGGCTATCTAATCCGTCTGAGGTTATAGACGACACAAATGCACTTCCGGTTTCTCACATTAAATTCATCGGCAAAAAGCAGCCCACCTTTAACGTAAACAGTCCAATTTCTTACAAATTTTCCATAAAAAATGCCAGACAGGGCAATTAAGAGAAGGAGTGTAAGAAAACCACGACTTCCTGGTTCACATTAATGCTCAGATGTTTCAGGAAGGTTTCGTTTCGGTAAATTATCTGTAAGGCCAGTCTCTGGATACTACTCTCAGTTGACCCAATGAAGTTGAGTGTGCCACGCTAACGTCATTACAATGCCAGCGAACATCTGTCCATCCTGTAAGCACCGTAGGGGTCGTCGAGCATGTCCGGCGCTCGGTAAAGCCATCTGTTCTCACTGTTGCGGCACCAAGCGTCTGACAATAATTAACTGCCCGTCTGACTGTGGGTACCTTGCCTCAGCTCGAACTCATCCACCAGCCATTATTCAGCGAAGACAACGTCGTGAAGCACGCCTGCTAATTCCACTAATTCAAGATCTAAGCCCTCGACAACATCAACTGTTCTTTTTTCTACAGAGTCTTATTGACCAATATCGCCCAACGGCACTCCCTCCCTTGTATGATGTGGACGTGGCGGATGCAGTCGCTGCGCTTGCGAAGACTCTAGAAACCGAAAGAAAAGGTATTATCTACCATCACAAAGCCACATCCCTGCCCGCGCAGCGCCTGGAAAGTGAACTCAAAGTGGCACTCGACAAGCAGCGTGATGATGCTAAAGCGCCCATCGACAAAGACATTGTTATAGTACTTCGCCGCACTGAACAGGCAGCCAGACAGGCTAAAGAAGCATTGGCCGGCACTGACTCGGATTACCTTGAGTTGATCCAACGGGTTGTTCAAGACTTGGCATCAAAATCTAAACCAGCTGGCCAAGAATCGGGTCAGGATGCGAGCCGTGAACCCTCTAGGTTAATCATTCCAGGATCATGACCTAAGAATCTTCCTGCTCGTGGGAAGTCAACACTCTCCCACAGAAAATACACGTGATATACTGAAAAGTTGAAAAGTCAAGAAAGCGGGCATCGAGAATAGACCCGCGTGGGGAGTTTTCGAGATGGCAAAGCGATGTCAAATTTGCGGAAAAGGTCCGGCATTTGGACGAAATGTCAGTCACGCACATAACGTCACCCCTAGACGGTTCCAAGCGAACATTCAGCCTGTTCGCGTCGTTATCAACGGCGGAGTGAAACGTCTGCGGGTCTGCACCCGATGTATTCGTTCGAATAAAATCGTCAAAGCCGCGTAATCACGAGTATGCGAAAGCCAATTACAACCGACAAAGCCCCACAAGCCATCGGACCATACTCCCAAGCAATCGCAGCAGGTCAATTACTGTTTCTCTCAGGTCAGATTCCTTTAGATCCTGCGACAGGAAAATTAGTAGACGGCGGTATAGCTGAACAAACTCACCGTGTCATGTCGAATCTCCGCGAAGTTCTCACTGCGGCTGGATCATCATTTGACAACGTGGTCCGAACAACAATCTTTCTTGCTGATATGAACGACTTCGCAGCAGTGAACGAAGTATACGGAAGCTATTTTGAGAATCCGGCACCAGCTCGCGTGTGTGTCCAAGCCGCAGCCCTGCCCATGAAAGCTCGCGTTGAAATCGACGCGGTTGCGCTTCTTTCCTAACAGACTAACGCTCGTTTAGGGAATTGTTCGTTCCACATCCAGCACCCCTGTCACCTTTCGAAGAGACTTAAAAACACGCTCTAGGTGTCGGAGATCACGAATTTCGACTGTAACACTGATAAGTGCCTGTTGATCCTCCATGGAACTGGCTTCTACATCTTTGATATTCGTGTCGATCCGAGCGATTCGTGAACTAACATCGGCCAAAATTCCTTGACGATCTTTAACCTGTACGGCAATTTTAACAATGTACGGGTCGGAATCTTTCGGCGTCGCACCCCAATCTACATCAATCCGGCGTTCCGGATCGTATACGAGATTCATGACGTTCTGACATGATGACGAGTGCACGGAGATACCCTTTCCGCGGGTAATGTAGCCAACAATTTGCTCACCACGGATAGGATTGCAGCATCTAGCTCGAAATACCATGTGCTCGTCAAACCCGGGAACTGTGATGTGCTCTTTACCAGACCCGAACACCCTTTTAACAACAGAGGTTACCGGCCATTCCTCCTTCTCACGAAGTTGATCCTGAGGTATCAGCTTGCTTAACACTTGATGGGCCGACACCTTGCCATACCCAACTGCGGTAAACACATCATCGATTTTCTGCATGCCGAAAGCACCCGCAACTGTCTTCATGGCATCATTCTGCAAGCTAGATTGAAAGTTGACGTCAAACCGTCGAGCTTCACGTTCAAGCAATGTTTGTCCAAGTTCTGAAGCTCGAGATTTTTCTTCGGCATGGATAAAATGGCGAATCTTGTTCCGTGCACGTGAAGTTACAACAAACGATAACCAGTCACGACTTGGTTGACATTTCTGGTCGGTGAGAATTTCAACGATGTCACCATTCCGCAATTTTGTACGCAGTGGCACCATCTTACCGTTCAGGCGAGCGCTGAGGCACTGATGTCCGACATCCGTGTGGATCGCGTAAGCAAAGTCAAGGACCGTGGCACCACGTGGTAGAGCTTTCACTTCGCCACGTGGAGTAAACGAATAGACCTCGTCTGGATAGAGGTCTATTCTTAAATTTTGCATGAACTCTTGAGGGTCTCGAATCTCTTGTTGCGATTCGATCATCTGGCGAAGCCATAGAAAGTATTGCTCATCAGGATTTGCACCAGTTCGACCTTCCTTATATTTCCAATGGGCAGCGATGCCTTCCTCAGCGAGCCGATGCATTTCTTTGGTGCGAATTTGCACCTCAAAGACAAAGCCGCGCTCACTTACCACTGAAGTGTGCAATGACTGATAACCGTTGTGCCGTGGCATTGCAATAAAATCCTTAATGCGACCAGGCACAAGCGACCAAGTATGGTGAATGATTCCAAGTGACGCATAACAATCTTTGACACTATGTGTAATTAAGCGCAAAGCCACCAAGTCATACACCTGGCCCAAATCGATTCGTTGTCGTTTAAGTTTTTGATGGATGCTGTACAGACGTTTGGTGCGTCCTTCCAGCTTGGCAAATGGAATCTGAGCGTCGTTGAGCTTAGTCTCGATCGTCCTCTTGAGTTCTTCAATGGTTCCCTCATCAGCACGGCGACGATCTTCGACTCTTTCCTTCAACGATTCGTAGGGTTGTGGCTCAAGGTAACAGAATGCCAGTTCCTCTAACTCATTCCTGACTTTACTCATCCCGAGACGGTTAGCAATCGGAGCATAAATGTCTCGCGTTTCTTGTGCGATACGAAGACGACGCTCCTCAGGTAGGTGATTGAGGGTTCGCATATTGTCCATGCGATCAGCCAATTTCACGAGAATGACGCGGATGTCATCCACCATGGCCAACAACATCTTGCGAAGATTTTCTGCCTGTCGCTCTTCGCTAGAAGAAAACGGAATGGCACCAAGCTTTGTAACCCCTGCGACGACTTGTGCAATCTCCGTCCCAAACAGTTCTTCAATCCGCTCGACGGTGGTGAGGGTATCTTCCACAACGTCATGTAAGAGGCCTGCGGCAATCGCAACAACATCAAGATGCATCTCGACGAGGAGATTAGCGACCTCCAGTGGGTGCACCAAATAAGGGTCACCAGAATCTCGAACCTGACCTTTATGCTCATCAGCAGAAAATTCGTAGGCGCGACGCAGGAGATCGAGGTCAGCCTCGGGATTGTCAAGCCGAACCTTTTCGATGAGATCTTCGAATTGGATCATGAAAAACGTTTTCTATGCAATAAGATACGACGTAATTACACTCATTCTGCCCGTCATTATGCCATCATTAGAGAGGGCACGCGACACCGGTCAAGATTACCGGTACGATACTCAGATACTCAAAAAGACCCCGCCCCAAGGGCAATTATGGTCAGGCACGAAGAGCAGGCTTGACGGGTTGTTTTTAGGTTAACTATACTGATTTTTCTTATATTGTTGAGAGTAATCGAAGACAGGAGTCGAAGGGGGAATTTATGGATACGCGATGGACGAGAATTGTTCGGCTGGTTATTGTAGTTGGACTTGGCACCTCGCTGGTCGGCTGCAACTGGTACGCCATGCTGCAAGCGAAAAAGACCTTTAAAATGGCCAACGCACGCTATCAGGCGGCTGAGTATGAGCTGGCAGCGGTTCAATACGAAGCAACCATAGCCGACGTGAGCGCTTTTGAAGAGGCCCCGGAACTTGTCGTTGCGTATTTTTACTTAGGCAACAGCTACGACAATCTGTACCGAACGACCAGGAGGGGCGAGCGGGAGAACGACCTGCTTCTAACAAAAGCTATCGCAAACTACAGACTGGCAGCTGAAAAGATTCAAGATCCACGGATGAGGCAGCTGTCTATGCAGTACCTGGTTGCTTCCTTCGGTCCGGACAAGCTCAACGACCCTGGTCAAGCCCAACCGATCCTCGCGAGTATGATTGAACTGGCTCCTGAAGAAACCACCAATTACTTCGCGCTGTCCAAATTGTACGAAGACTCAGGCATGTATGACAGAGCCGAAGAAACCCTTGCCAGTGCTCGGGATATCAGGCCGAATGACGCAGCTGTGTATCTGCAGCTTGCGGCCTACTATAACCGACAGGGTGAATTTGAAAACACGATGGTGGCGCTAGATGAACGGGCGAGACTTGAACCCAACAACCCTGAAGCCTATTACACAATCTCGACCTATTACTGGGAAAAGGCATTTCGAGATTTCAATCTGACAGACGAGGAAAAGGCACAGTACGTCCTCGACGGTCTTCTGGCTATTGATCAAGCCCTTGACATCAAAGATGATTACATGGAGGCGATGGTCTACAAGAACATCCTGCTTCGTATGCAGGCAAATGCGACGACGAACCAAGAAGAACAAGATGCGTTAATTGCTGAAGCTGATGAACTTCGTAGTCGCGCTGAAGCCATCCAGGCAGAGCGTACTGAGGCAGCCGCGAGCTAGCAGCATTCGACCTATTCCCTCTTTGAGAAAGACGAGCCACCTCCCTTGCGAGGGTGGCTCGTCTTTTTGCTTGCTGCGAACAGCTTCTCCGCTTAATTCCGGATAATCCGATAGAGATGTCCTCTATCCGCTAGGAGTATCAAGGCGCTCCGAGTGGACAAGACATCACGAAGTCGTTCACCGATATAGATGGTTTCGCAATATACCACCTCACCAAATGCAGCGGATGTCCGACAACGATATAAATGCCTGCCTTTCAGGGACGTGAGCAGGAGATCTCCAATGTCTGCCTCGTTAAACCAACTGTCAAGTGACGCTGTTCGATTTACGTCCATGTCAGAAACCGCTGGTGAAGGCAACCAGACATAGCTAGGGGCATCGAACTCACCTACCGAGTTGTTCCCTGGTGAGGGATACCCACTCAACGTGTATTCTGTTCCATAGGACACCAGAGGCCAGCCAAAGTCCTTCCCCTGAGCCGCCAGATTCAGGCTGTCTCCACCTTTTGGGCCCTGGTTTGCAATATAAGTATGTCCGCCGGCAATGGCTAAACCGGCTGGGTTCCGAAATCCCTTACTCACAATCCAAGGAACGTCCTGTGGGTTGGCCTCCACGCTCATCACGCTGTCTTGATCCAGTTTTGGTGGACTTAGATCTGTTTCAGGCGTTTCTGTTTCCAGAACCAACTTGCCATCGCGCACACTGAATGCTGAAAGTGTGCCAAATGTTGAGTCTTCAGGATGCTCCACTGACACATCACCGACGGCGAGGTACAACGTGCCACCCTCCGCGTCTCCATCCCACCAGAGTCGGCCAGACAGTGTCCCATTGCGGGCCATGGTTCTCGGGACACACTCATCATCTGCCCAGAGTTGCTCCGGCACACTGGCTCCCTCTTCACCCTCAGCAGCACCGACCGTTGGCACCGTGAAGGCAATGAGTGCGATGCGTGTGCAGTTATAGGGTTCTGTGTCTGCAATAGCGTGCGTGGCAAAGTAGCGTGCGGTGGTGTCAATCGTGGATATCAGCTTCACGTCGCGAATGCCGGTCCCAGGATCACCGGTCGCAGTAATACCGTCCAGCTCGATACGGCGAGTGATCGCCAGGCTCGCCTCATCATAAACAAGGACTGTTCCACTGCGCGTCACGAGAACAAACTCTTCATTGGTTAGTTCAGCGAGACTACCAATATGGGTGCCTCCGAGGGCTCGGGTAACGCTTCTGAGTTCGCCAGACGCCGTGGATTGAATTCGAAGATTTAGCAGATTCGTTTCCTGAATCCATGACTGCTCAACTGAACGCCCCATCATCCACGTTATTTCTTCGCTCATAGCGCTGAGGAGTGACCGTGTGCGACGTAAAGCACCTTGCGCTACTAGACGACTGGACTGGAAGAAAGACCTGTCTTCGGCAATGACCAATGCCCGCCCGCCGCCAATCTGCATCTCGTAACGAATGCCGTGCTCTTCATCAACGAAGAGCAAACCTCCAAGCACGACACCGATTAATAACAGTGCAATAACACTCATCGCACGCCGTGACGACAGCTTCCTCAAGGTGCCGTTTAACGAATCAATTATCTTCCGTGTAAACATTAGCGATGGTTGCTCCCTATTTGTGGAAAACTCAGGCAGCCACTGTCAGCAGACCCTCTAGATACGATACAACAAGACGCCACTAGTAGAGTGGGCAAGTAAAATTTAGTGTGGAATCGAACAGAATGAACTCACGTCGTCGTGGAATTTATAGCAGTGAGCGTGAATCCTCTTGCTGTACCCGAAGAACGTCGATAACCGAAGGTTGTGTTAGTTCCCACCACCGACGCCAGCGGCCCGGCGCATACCTTCCGTGACAATACCGACCTTCGTAACTCCAGCGCCCTTAGCGAAATCGATGACCTCCACGATAGAACCGTAGGGTAACCGTCCATCCGCAGCAATGAACATCGTCTTGTCTTTCCGCTGTTCGAAAATATCCCGCAACCGGTCCCCCAAGTCACGGATGGTCACATCTTGTTTGTTCACCGAAATACGACGATCAGACGTGTACTCAAGCACAATCTGGCTGGTATCAGGACGGTTTTGCTGTGCTGCTTGGGTCTCCGCCGGAAGATTAATATCAACGCCTTTTTGGGTCAGTGGCAGGGCTGCCATAAAAATGATGAGCAGCACGAGGAGCACGTCGATCATAGGCGTGACATTCATGTCACAACTAGCCGTTAATTTACTTGACCGAACAACGTCTTTATCACTTGAGTGCGAAGCCATTATTGCCCTCCCGCGAGTCCAGACCGAAGCCGACGATCAACAATGAGACCAACATCCTCAATGCCCACGCGTCGCAACTCGTCCATCACCTGCATGATGGCCGCGTAGGGCGCATCCTCATCACCCTTGATCAAAACGATCTTTTCACCGCCCGCATCTTCAATCGCTCCCGTGACTCGACCTAACAACTCGTTCTCAGCCACCTGGACGGAATTCACATAGAAGCGCCTGTCGGCTGTAATCGACAGGATGGTTTGCCCTTGTGTTTCTGGCTTGTCAACGGTGTTGGAAGCCTGTGGCAACCGAACATCAACACCCTTCTGTAACATCGGGGCGACCAGCATCATGATGATCAGCAAAACGAGCATGACGTCGACGAGTGGTGTAACGTTGATGTCAGACTTTACACCTTCTTTGGCCCCACCTAGATCCATTGACATGAAACGTTCTCCTTGCGCGCGCGCTCTACCTGTGTCTGTCGCTATTCGGGACTGATCGACTCACACTATACCAGCCCGACACCTCACATGCACAGATGGTCAGATTTACGTGGTCTTCTTAATGAAGTAATCAATTAGCTCTGACGACGAGTTGTCCATTTCAACGTTAAAATATTCAATTTGTCCGGTTAAGTAGTTATAAAACCAGACAGCCGGAATCGCCACGACCAACCCAAGGGCGGTCTCAACGAGGGCTTCCGCAATACCTGCCGAGACGGCACCGATACCACCAGAACCCGTCGCCGCAATACCAACGAATGCGTTGATAATACCAACGACTGTGCCCAAAAGACCCACGAATGGAGCAGTAGAACCAATCGTCGCCAATGAGGCTACGCCTTTCTTTAAGTCATTTTGTGTCAACGCGGAAGAACGCTGAATCGCCCGACGAACGGTGTCTAACAAGTCCTCTCGTCCGAGACCACCGCCACCTTCCTGCTGAAACTGATATTCCGATAATCCAGCCCCCACGACCCTTGCCAGGTGGCTGTATTTATATTCCTTCTTGTTCCCAATGGCGATCGCTTCCTTCAAGCGTCCATCTTTAAGGTGTTTGGCTACTTGGGGAGCAAACAGCTTCGACTGCATCCGCGCCTGTCTGAACGTGAATATCCGCTCAACAGCGACGCCAACCGACCAAAAAGACATAATGAACAATACGACCCCGATACTCTTAGCCGTATAGCCCATCTGCGACCACATTTCGACTAAATTCATGCCACCTTCCATTGCCCTGCCTCCCCTTCTAAGTTAGTTCACTTATTGCAGCCTGAAGTTTACGGTTACTGTCATGATAACCGGAAGTTTACGGTTACTGTCATGATAACCGGCACCGGAACACCGTTCAGTAGAGTTGGCGTAAATTCCCATTGCTCCACAGCCAGAAGCGCCGCAGGATTCAGCAACGGAATACCGCGCAAAACAGTCGCATTCTGGACACGCCCATTAGCTCCAATTGTTGCTTCGATAATAACGATACCTTGCACTCGCGCGGATTGCGCAATCGGCGGATAAATCGGCGCCACGTCACGCACTTTTGTAGGCGGCCGAATGTTCCCACCGACACGGATAGGTGCAGTTGGAGGAGGTGGTGGAGGAGGAGCTAATGACGGTAAACCACCCACAATGCCACCAACAACGCCGCCGGTCATACCACCCTCAACGCCACCCACAATGCCCTCATCAACCGTTATGCCGGTTTCCGCCGTTATGATTTCAGGAGCCTCAACTGGAGCCGCATCAAACATCTCAGGCGGCAATTCTTTTGGAGCTAAGGCTGGAGGAGGCGGTGGTGGCGGAGGTGGTGGCGGAGGGGGCGGTGCTGCTACAAACGCCATCATCGATGGCGGTGTTGGTAAAATATCCGCTGCCATTAAAGGAATGATGACAACCGCTCCAACAAGTGCCACATGAAGCAAAATCGACACGGGCACCGTGTACCACTTTTGAGAACCCACCCTTATAGTGGGATTCCCGATTTCACCAAACATGTCACGTGCCAAGGACGACCTCCTGCCTCATCAAAGATTTAGGACCGTACAAGAATATCGATTATAAACAGACCTGAAAACCTCTGTCAACGGAGCGTTTGCAGCTCTTTCGGATTCAGATTCAAACTCTAGATGCAATAATAGTCACTGCTCAAACATTCACATTGCAAAGCAAGTATATTGTGAACCATGTTTTTAGCATATTTCAAGCTTTTCTGAACACAATTCCACCTTTTTTGAACATTAAGGTGTTCCTATTTGTGTAAACCCAAGCTCCAGCGTTTCTGAACCAGTAGAATTCGCCCTATTGCATCCACATAACAACAAGCGGTGCAAAAATCACCGCGACAATGGTCATAAGCTTAATCAAAATGTTCAAACTCGGACCAGCGGTATCCTTAAACGGGTCGCCCACGGT
>ERZ651768.677-NODE-677-length-25406-cov-3.073868_pt1 | contig 25406 bp, 23 predicted proteins | sample MGYA00514754_ERZ651768 | MGnify/ENA metagenome assembly ERZ651768
GGTTGTAAATACTTTGAACAATTTTCTCCGTTGGTTATGCATGAGGTTAAGCGTGGGAGCACTGTTGATTTTTCAGTTTGCCATAAACTGAAGGAACAGGGATACGAAAACTATCGGTTAGTCCCAGGTCTCAACTGTCTAACCCCGATTAACATTGAGGAAGGATTTGACGACTTTTTGCTGAATGTATTCAGCTGTAAATCTGATCGAGCGAAAATCCTCGAACAAAAAAAATTACTTACGCGTAGCGAAAAGATTCCAAATTCTGAATGTTTAAATAGTATTGATTGGAGCATTGAATTTGATGCCAGTCCAATCGGGCGCGTAGTTTCGCCTTCATTGAACACAGTGAATACGGAGGATATTGTCGGGCATGACCGCTACTCTTATGCACTCAACTATTATGCGTATTCAAGGGTCCTGGATGGCTCACTTAGTTCGCGTGTTGGCGCCTTAAACTTTGCTGCTTCGGAGCTTACGTCCATCAATGAAAAAAATTCTAATTTCGTCCGTCTTTGCAGCCTCGCACGAGTTGCTTTTGAGTTTGGATTGAGGAGCACTGCGGTGGAGGCCTTACACAAATTAACCCAGCATATAAACACCGGTAACTGCAATATCGCAGAAAGATTTGTAATGGTTGCGCCGGAATTTGATGATATTGAACCAAAAGACGAACTTGGGGTATGGTTTTCGGTGTCAATTTTGGAGCAGCTGGTAAAACTTAGCGTATTTTCGGGTTACTTTGGAGGAGATGATTATTACGAATATCTGAAGGCCATTCGAGGTCATAAATGCGCGGGCCCAGAGACAGAACGTCGCTGGCAATTGTTTCGGTTATTAAATGGACATCAGAAAAGGTTGGAGAGAGCTAATCAATTGACCAAATCTGATCCGGACAATCTCAACCCGTCATTTTGGAGAGGTGAGGACACAAATAAACTCTAGAAAGACATGCATGACAATCCATGGCTTGACGTCAGCAGTTTAATAATCTTCGAATTACAGAAGTTTCGGTTATTTGCGTACTGTCGTTTCAAATTTGCAAACCGCTTATTTTATGTTTCTCACAATACGAAAACCGAAAATATTGCTTCTATTAGAGGATCCGCTGGTAAAACGGAACGACGACCTTAATCCCGTTGAAATGATGTCCCATCCGCCACCACGTAGTACGCGGCTGCAGCCTTTGGGGCCGGGAGCCGCCTTCGGATATTTTGAATGCTTCTTATAGGAGGTCATTGAGTAACAATCTTCCGTCCACTCCCACAAATTTCCGGCTGTATCATAAAGACCAAACGGGTTGGGAGAGAAAGTGCCGACGGGTGCGCTTCTTTTATCGTCGTATATGCTTCCGCAGTCCTGACAAACCGCCTGATTTATGCCTATGTTATCGCCCCACCAGTAGTTGGTAGTTGACCCCGCGCGGGCGGCATACTCCCATTCCGCTTCCGTGGGTAAGCGATAGAAAAAACCGGTCTTCGAATGTAGCCAGATTAAATAGCCGAGGGCGTCATTCCAGTTAATATTTGTAACCGGCTGCTTGCCGCGTCCCCATCCCTCATCATTTGGTTTGTAGGCGGAACACCCTCCACCTGAAACACAGGCATCCCACTCGGCAAACGTGACTTCGAAACGGCCTATTGCAATCGACCTTTTAAGTGAAACAGGAGTTGCAGGTGCGTCGCCCGTCATTCCGCCGTCAGCCTCGCCCATGACAAACTTCCCTGCTGGGATAACAATCATTTCCGGGCACATATCACAATCGGTAAAGATGTCACCTACCTTGTATCTGGATTGGGTCGTTGCTGGAACTGCCTCGCTCGGAATGGGTAATGGCGCTGCAGGCGGTGGAGGCGGTGTTTCCCGAGCGGGTAAACTTCCAGTGCTTTTGGTGGTGTTGGTACTTTGTGGTGTTATTTGTTCATCGGTGGGCTTCGGCTTTACCTTTGAAACCACCACATCAGATTTGAGAATTCCACCTATAGCGCGACTAGGTGAAAAACGCATTTCCCAGGCACCCTTAATACCGGCCGCACGCATTAACCTGAGTACTACTTTTTTTTCGCCTTTCTTCATGGGACCGACAACAACATTGAAGCGTTTTTTATTTTTTGATTTTGCGGTGATTACTTTGGGAGCAAAGTCATGGTAGCGTTTTCTAAGACGGTGGGCGTTAGATAGATCCCTAAAGACACCGATAACGAGATAAACACCTTCCTCCTTGAGGACCTCGGGTTCTGGTAGGGGGGTATCGGTGTTCTCCCTCCTTTTTTTAACGGGTAAATTATCGGGATATATGTGCATTTCCCATGCACTTTCGAGACCCGCTTTCCGGAGAAACGTTTGGATAATATGCTTTTCGCTTTTCTTTACCGGGCCTATGACGATACGAAATACCTTTTTGCCCTTTGACTTGACGGCAAATACCGTAGCATCAAATTTGGCATAGCGTTGCTTAAATGCATGGGCATTGGATTTCTTCTCAAAGGTCCCTAAAACAAGGTAGGTGCCGGCGGCAAGTTTACCTTCAAGATAGTCTGGTACCGAAGGAGAGCCGGCAGCAGGATTAACATCCTCGCCGGCGTGGACTGACGTGGCTTGTGAATACGAAAAAACCAACCATCCAATAGTAAGAATTATAACACGGAGCATTCTAACAGCTTTCCACATCCCCATCATTTCGGAAATTCCATATATGATAAACCCGAATTAACCGAAGATACAAAAACTCAATGGATGAGTGTCAAGAATACCTGATGAATTCATCCTTAAGAGGGTTGTCGTTTAACAAATTATATTCTGTAGAGAATGCAACTATTCCCACAAATCTGAAAAACTCCTTGAATTTAATTTGTCCAGATTTAGCGCAACAAACAATCAGGCGGCGTTACGAATTTCTCCTGCGGCATTGTCGACTATCAGGAGAGGTTCATAAAACTGGATCTCGGGATCGACGCCATAGAGTTCCTTAATTCGGTCACGCCATACTCCGGCATAAACCTTTTCAGCCGCCTCACGCGTTTCCCAAAGATAGATACCGGCCCCTTTCCCTTCATCGCTAAAACAAAAATATTTATGGATCAAGCCGTCCATATCTCGATATAGCGGCGCGATACGTTGGAAGGTTTCAGCAGCCTTTTGACGATCAACGTCGGAGGGGAGGTCAAACTGGACGATGGCAGTAATCATGGAATATTCCTTCTCGTTTCATCGGATACTTTAGCCAATCACTAGTTCGTCACGCAAATTTCGAATTTAATAGTGATTGTTGCACGCTGCCATGTGTCGCGCCAGTGTAAACAGCGATGCTATGGACGTAATTGTGAGTTTATTCTGAAGGCTGTCACCAGTCTTTGTTTAACCTAACTCTTGTGATTGCGTGTTCCAACTTACTAGGAGCTTCGTTGGACACCATCGACTGGCGGTGACCCAAAGTATGTGTTTAGATTGTAGAGAAAGGTGAGGAGTATTTGGCTGAAAGAGGCAAAAATGAAAAAGTTATCAAAAATGTTTTCGGTTTTCTGTTCCCTCATGTTTTTTGGTGTTTTGTGGTTGCAGGACGCCAGTGGGGTTACTTATGGGGATTATAAGGCGGCGGTTGCTGACAACCATGAAGTCCAAATACCCGGTGTTCCTCAAGGGGATGGGAAAGATTTAGGGGGTCGTCTTTACCAACCTGAAGGTAGTGGACCTTTCCCTGCCCTCATTGCATTGCATGGCGCGGGCGGAATTTTTCCGTACCAGCTTTGGTGGGCAAGAGAGATATCAAAAAAAGGTTTCGTCGTACTATTTATCGATAGCTACTGCACGAGAGGGTATTTGTGTGTTCACGATACGGATGACAATGATCCTCGACGCGGGAAAATCATGCAGGCCTGGCAGAAAGTTAGTCCTAGACAGAGGGTCATGGATGCAGTGGCAGGTTATAGATTTCTTTCCCAAAAATCGAATGTCAAAAATGATGCAATTGGCCTTATTGGGTGGTCGTGGGGCGGTTCTTCGGCGTTATTTGCTTTGAAAGTGGCGAGAAGATTAAGTTTACCGAATGGCGGTTTTAAGGGAACAATTACCTTTTATCCAAACCTTAAGCACCTGAAAGGGAACCCCCAATGGACCCGCACTGGGCCGATAGGTCAGCCCACCTTAATTCTCTACGGAAAAGATGACGTTCTTGAATCAGTTGAAAGTTACAAAGAACTGATGGCAGAAGAAAACTCCAGCCTAGTTAGTGTTGTCGGGTATGCCGGTGCAACCCGAAAATTTGATGAATTAGGAAAATTAAGAACGAAAAGCCATCCAAGTGCTGGGGAATTTACGAAGGCGTTCCATTCGTCTTCTTTTGAAGATGCTATAAAAAAAGTAGACGAATTTCTTGCGAAGAATTTTTTGAAATAGGGAGTTTTGTAGAATGGATCTATTGACAGTTTGACATTAGAAAGGAGAATGCGCCGCTTAAGATTTTCAAACTAATACTAATCTAAATTTGCGAGTAATGCGTTGAAATATCCATTTGTTCCTTTACCCCAAAGAGGCAAACTTGTCTTTCCCGGTGGAAATCGATTGGCAGTGATCCCGACAATCAATTTAGAGTTTTGGGATCTCATAAAGGACACGAAGCAAGCATACTATGCTGGAGGCCCCCCCATTCTCCCTGATGCATTGCCTGGCGACGTTCCTGACTTTCCAAATTTCAGTTGGCGCGAATATGGTCAACGTGTTGGGGTTTGGCGCATGTTTCGAGAGTTTGATCGAGCTGAAGTTGCGCCAAGCTGCACGGTCAACGCAAAATTGATTGAAGAACGTTGGCCAATTGTTGAAGCTGTCGTTGAACGGGATTGGGAACTCGTTGCCCATAATTATGAGCAAGGCGATTTGCTGACTAACTACGCTCATAACCCGGCGGAAGAACGTGAGCTTATTGAAAGATCTTTGAGCATTTATGAGAAGGCGATAGGAAGGAAAGCTAAAGGTTGGCTATCCTGCTCTCTACGCGGGACCCTGAACACATGTGAAATACTTGCGGATAACGGTCTGATTTTCTTCTGCGACCTCATGAATGACGATCAGCCTTACCTTATCAATACTCCAAAGGGTAACATTGTAGCGACACCCTATTCGATAGAAGTTAATGACTTTACATTTTTTACCCGGCGGGGTTTGGATACTGACGGCGCTGTTAAATTACTGATTGAGCAATTTGATGTATTATATGAGGAGGCTGCTGAAACCGGACTGGTTATGAATATTGGTCTTCACCCTCACGTTGCCGGGGTGCCTCATCGCATTCGTGCCTTGAGAGAATTTCTTTCCTATGCGAAGGGATTTGATGATGTTTGGTGGCCCACCCGTCAGGAGTTAGCGGAGTGGTATCTTTCTTGCCACGAGAAACATATTCCACAATCCGGTACTTAAGAGTGTTCGTGTGACGCTACTCCTTCAACAGATTACAACTGGATTTATGCTGGGCTCAATCTATGTGACAGTAGCTGTTGCGTTTACCTTGACTATCGGCATCCTTAATTTTTTGAATTTCACAATTCCGGCTATCTTTATGATTACAGGTATGATTGCCTGGGCCGCCGCCGCCTATGGATTTCCCTTTGGTGTGGATGGAGGAATTTCTTGGCCGTTGGCACTTTTCATGGGGGTGACAGCCGCGGTATTTGCTTCGCTCATTGTCGAACGTTTTACGTTTCGTTACCTCCGCATTCGGCATGGAGATGCAACCGAACACGCTATTCCGTTGGTTTCTTCGCTCGGCTTCCTGATTATTTTTGAAAACCTGGTCTTGATCGCTTTCGGTTCAGAAGCCCATTCTTTTCCTGAGAAATTCAAGTCCGATTTCTATATCGGGGAGATTATTATTGGACTGCCACAGTTAGCTAGTTTAGCTATTTCCTTAGTCGTTGTCGCATTTTTGTCTTGGGTATTAAAGACGACAAGTATTGGTAGGGCACTCAGAGCAATCGCAGAAAATCCGGATACAGCAAGTTTACTTGGTATCGAAGTTCAGAGGATAGTTCCTCTGGTATTTCTCTTTTCGGGGCTCCTCTGCGGCGTTGCGGGTGTTCTTTTCGTCGTTAACTACTCCGATGTGAGTGCTTTTATGGGAGACGAAGTCGGAACTAAGGCCATCGCCGCTATGGTATTAGGCGGCCTCGGGTCGATTTGGGGGGCTATCGCAGGAGGCTTAATTGTTGGTTTACTTGAGGCGCTCTCTATTCATTTTTTTGGCGCCGATACGGTTAATGTGGCGGTATGGGGTACGTTGCTGATCGTAATTATTATCAAACCGAGTGGCCTCTTTGGTGCTTCCAGGATCGGCAAGGGAAAGTTGTGATGGGGGGGTACGTTGAAGGGATTATCGCCATACTATGCATAAACTTGATATTTGCGTATGGGGTATTTTTGACGGCTGCATCCGGTCAGTTGAACCTCGGAGGTGCGGGGTTTCAGGCGATTGGGGCATATGTGGCTGGTGTTTGTTCTAACTCTTTGGGATTTCCTATTTTTTTCTCGGTAATAGGTGCGGTATTAGGTGCTGGTTTAATCGGATTTCTTATATCGTTTCCTGTCCTTCGGACCCGAGGCGTCTACATGGTGTTGGCGACATTTGCCTTTGCCCTCGTGGTGTCTGGGATAATCCTCAACACCGACTTCCTCGGAGGTGCGACAGGTATGGTAGTCACCGCGTACACTCCTGTTGAGGTGCTAATATTGGCAACACTTCTGACAATTTTACTGGTATTTTGGCTTATGGCTTCGCGGATTGGGTTGGTTATGCGGGCGGTCCATGACGACGATGTCGTTTCCGAAATAATGGGCGTAAATGTCCGAGGTGTCCAGGTGTTTGCATTTACCCTTGGGGGGGCTTTGGCGGGTCTTTCTGGTGCTTTATATGCTCACCATTATAGTTTTATTGAGGCCCAATATTTTAGCGCACTTTTGTCAATTTTTGTTCTCTTATTTGTCCTTATCGGCGGTACACAGACGGCGTGGGGGCCGTTATTTGGCGCCAGTTTCTTTACGCTGGTGCCGGAAGTTCTTCGCCTCGGTGATACGGAGTGGCGATATGTGATATTTGGTATTTTGATTGTTCTTATGATGATTTTTCGCCCAGAGGGCATTATTACTCGAACACTTGTCCATCGGGTCATCATGGTTTTTAGCCGTTCCGGGGGGCATTAGCGTGAACGACCCAATTCTACAAATTAGCAATGTCAGCAAATCTTTCGGCGGCTTAAAGGTTCTCGAGGATGTCTCGTTTAATTTAACACCCGGCCAGCGGTTCGGTCTCATCGGACCGAATGGAGCAGGTAAGACCACAGTGTTCAACCTTCTGAGCGGTGTTTATGCGGTTGATCGCGGCTCTGTCGTTCTTGCCGGGAAAGATATTACAAATCTACCGATCCGGGAGCGAATTGGGTTAGGTCTATCCCGAAGTTTTCAGAATATCAGACTAATGCCTCATCTTTCAGTTATTGAAAACGTTTTAATTGGCCAGCACTGTCAATCCAGCCAAATTACTGAAATGCTAAAACCGATCAACTGGATGAAAGGCAATAAGTGGAAGCAGCGTGCTATGGAGACCATAGAAAACGCCGGATTGAAGGTGGATCCAGGGTCGACGGTCGGGGAATTACCCTACGGGGTCCGTAAGAAAATCGAAGTGGTTCGGGCTTTGATGAGCAAACCAAGTGTTTTGATGCTGGATGAACCTGCCGCCGGTCTTAATGCTCGGGAGACATCTGAGTTAGCAGATTTTTTGCACGAAATCTCCACTCGGAATGTGACGCTTTTGTTAGTAGAGCATGATATGAATTTTATCCACGCCCTGTGTGAGCGTGTTGCGGTCTTGAACTTTGGTTCAAAGATATTTGAAGGAACACCAAAAGAGGTTAACCGAGACAAGGCCGTACTGGAGGCATACCTCGGAACCAGCACATTGGGGGCATCTGATGCTGCTTGAGGTTAAAGATCTCGATGTACGATACGGTCGCAATCATGCCGTAAAAGAAATGAACCTAAGCGTTGACGAAAAAGAAATTGTAACGGTTCTCGGTGCAAATGGTGCCGGTAAATCCTCTCTTTTGAAGGCCTTGCATGGTCTGGTTTCTATTCAAGGGGGGACAGTTTCCTTTGATGGGAATGACATCACCAGGGCTAGCAGTGCCGAACGCGTTCAAAATAATTTAGCCTTGGTACCGGAAGGGCGACAGATCCTTGTTTCCATGACTGTCCATGAAAACTTATTATTGGGTGGTTATCGACGTCAAGGCAAAGACCTTCTAAGCGATATTGATTTAATTTATGAGAGGTTTCCAAATTTGGGTGCCAGGAGTGGTGCTCAGGCTTCAGTATTGTCCGGAGGCGAACAACAGATGTTAGCTATCAGCCGCGCATTGGTTGCTAAGCCTCGACTAATCATGTTGGATGAGCCCTCCTTGGGCCTTTCTCCAATATTGGTGGATCAACTCTTCGAGCTTATAAAAACTTTGAACAAAGAGGGCATAGCTATCTTGCTGGTGGAACAAAATACAAAAAAAGCTCTTGAAGTTGCCACACGAGGTTATGTAATGGAGTTGGGGTCAGTCGTGTTGAAGGGGTTATCGGGCGCGCTGGCAAAAGATTCAGGTCTGGTTCACGCTTATCTCGGGGCGCAGAGCTGAAAATAATTTATCCGGGTATGTAACTAACTTATAGGGAGACGTTCTATGTTTAAAATATTTGTGTCGACGGCGTTGGCTGCTGTAATCAGCTTATCAGTTGGATTTGCCAAGGCCGCTGATCAAGTTGTGATAGGTCTGTCAATGGTCAAAACCGGGTTTCTTAAAACACCTGGGGAAGCGACAGAAACGGCCGTTGATATTGCTGTACGTGAGATCAACGCCAGTGGTGGAATTAACGGAAAACAAATCAAGCTGGTTAAATATGATACCGGAAGTCAAGCTAAACAGGCGGTCGTTGCAACCCAGAAATTTGCGAGGGATGACGGTGCCCTTGCTATTATTGGCCCTTTTTCGTCGGGCGAAGCTAAAGCCGCCTTCCCCGTTGGAGAGAGGTTGGGTATCGTGCAGATCCCAAATGCATCATCTGGACCGGGCCTGACCAAGGGGTATACCTACGCGTGGCGTTTGACGGAATCAGAAGGTGTGCAGTTTGCCCGGGTTTTGAAAACACTCAAGAAAAAAAATATTGATATTTCGAAGGCTGAGATCGTATACATCTCCGACGAATATGTCTCTTCTCTGGTCGGTAAATTTGTATATCCCGGTCTCTTTAAAGCTTTTAAAGTTAAGCACGGAAAGGCAGTTACGCTTCAATACAAGTCCTTCGACGTTGCCCCTCAAGTAGCAAAAATTATTGAGAGAAAACCCAACGTCGTTGCCCTGGCCGCAACGCCGGACAGTGCTTCAAAAGTGATGAAGGAGCTCCGTCGGCAAGGTTTCAAGGGACGCGTCATTGGGGCTCAAATCTTTGCTGACCCAAATGCCTTGGGTAAATATGGTTCAGAAGCAAACGGCCTCATTTTTGTAGCTGGTTTCTGGTGGGATAAAAATGACAAGACACGTGCCTTCACCAAGAAGTTTGCCGCCGAAAATGCTAAACGAGGTCTCTCAGATAAAAAAATACCCCATCACACCGACGCACAGGGGTATGACATTGTTTATCTGTTGAAACAGGCCATGGAAAAAGCAAATGTTACCGGTGATAAAGGCAAGCTTAAGGCTGAACGGACAGCAATTCGCGACGCTTTGAAGGGCATCCGTTTTAGCGGCGTTACGGGTGAGAATGTATGTTTTGATGCCATAAATGATGCTCAGCTACCCGGCTACATTATTGAGATAAATGATCAAAAGTGGAGCAAAATTGACGAATGGGCGCCGGAGAAATGCTAAAATAATTTAAAATCAATCACACGAGAATCAGAAACCCCGGGCGGTTTAATTGTCGCCTGGGGTCTTGATTAATATTGGACTGTTGGTGTTTGTGGCGTTAATTTTTTTCAGGGACGGATGTAGCCTGTCGTCTCAAAAAATAAATAAAGATTAGTGCCGTAACAAACATCGTCAGGCTATATGTTCCCGCCGGAATTACAACTGCACCTCCACCGAAGAGAAGGGTTGCCACGGCAATCGCCAAAGTTCCATTCTGAAGACCACATTCAATCGAGATTGCAATTCGTTGCTGTAATCCGGAACCAAATAACCTAGCAATAAGCCACGCAAGCGCCAGCATGATTACATTTAGGGACAACGTAATTAATCCTGCCTCCGCGTAATAGGCTGCAATGTTATTTAAATTCTGTAAAATAGCCCCCAATAGAACGATGACAAAAAGGACCGCGGAAATCTTTCCGGCCATTGACTGGAAACGCATTGCAAAACTCTCTGCATAGCGGCGTACAGTCAGACCAATAAGGACTGGGACCGTCACAATAAGGAATACGCTGACGGCGGTGCGTGCAACCGATACGTTACCTTTCATCGCTTCTTCAAATAGGTAATCGTAGGCAAATACGACGATGAGTGGGATCGTAATTACGCATATAAGGCTGATTACTGCCGTAAGCGAAATAGACAGCGCCACGTCTCCCCGACCAAATGCCGTCAGGAGGTTAGAGGTAACTCCACCCGGTGCTGCAGCAATAATCATAACGCCGAGGGCAATCTCCGGAGATACCGGCCAAATTGTGACGAGTGCTAATCCGACAAGCGGCAATAAAACCACTTGGCTAATGAGCCCAATGCAAAAATCTCTGGGTTGACGTGCGACCCGCAAAAAGTCTTCGAGCGTCAGTGCTAATCCCAATGAAAACATAATAAAGGCGAGTGCAAGCGGTAAGAAAATGGTGGCAACGGTTCCCATGGTAAAGCCCTAATGTTTATCCAATGAAGGTGTTGGGTATCCTTATCGTTTGGTTATTATCTCGACCACTTCGTTAATACAATAGAGAAGAGATTTACATGGGGAAAAACAAAGGTCAAATTTGGTAAAATCTATCCATAAGATTTTGCAAGTAAACTTGACATTTTTACGTCTCGCCGTTCAGTTTGAATAAATCTAAATGACGCTTTTCTGAAGGGGACCAATTTTAATGCCTAATAAAAAGGAACTGGGACTGGCGGTCGTGGGCTGCGGCGTTGTAGGAAGGATACGCGCCACCCTTGCCAAGGACTTTCCGGGGATTGGTTGGATTGGTCTGAGTGATATGAACGAACGTGTCGGCCAACATCTTAAGGACGATATTGATGCCGATTACTTTACGACTGATTTTCGTAAATTAATTGTTAGGCCTGAGGTGGATGCCGTAATCGTTGCGACTTCAACATGGGGGCATGTAGAACCGACGTTGGCGTCGGTTGATGCCGGTCACATGTTGTTGATTGAAAAGCCATTAGCGACCGATGCAAGAGAATCAGCAGAGGTGTTGGAGGCAATCCAAAACGCCGGCGTCGACGCTGTTGTCGGTTATACGCAGCGTTTTCGACGCCGCTTCCTGGTTGTGAAGGAACGCATAAAGACAGGTCAAATTGGTGACGTGACAGCTGCTGTAACCCGTGCATTCATGAACCGGATGGCGCCGACAGGTGAAGTACGTCTTACACAAGATCGTCGCTATTTGACGCCTATGGTTGTTTCCGGAACCCACAGTCTAGATATGTGTCTGTGGCTTATGGGAGACGCTGCCAAACCGGTTTCGATTTATGCTCGTTCGACAGAAAAAGTGATGAGTGAGTTAGGTACCAAAGACGCCACATTCGGTGTTTTTACCATGGAAGATGGAACTATCTGGAGTATGAATATTTGTTGGGCACTACCCAAGGAATGGCCGGGGGCGGTCTATGGGCTTGAAATTGGCATTGTTGGCACAAAGGGCGTGATCGATATTGAAGATACTCACCGTGATGTTGTATTGGCTAGCGAGCTTCCCCAGGGTCCAGCTTACAATCCGGATGGCCTGACAATAGACGTAGTGCGAAACGTTGACTTTCTCACCAGTTTTCCACCAGGTGATATGTACGGTGGGGAATTGTGGGGCCCGATGAGAGAAGAGACCAACTCCTGGTTCCAAAGAATATACAATGGGAAATCGACACCTCATGCAACGGCAGCTGAAGGGCACCGCAACCTATTGCTAACCATGGCGATGGATTTATCAGCCAAGAGGGGAATGGAATTGGAATTACCAATAGACCCGGCAGAATTGATGGCTGGTTTAGAAGCCTGAAATGCTGTCTTTAAATACATCAAACTTCGGTGATTAACTCAGAATAGTCTGCTTGATCCGATACTTTAAACCGATCAAAGTCACTATATTCGCAATTAATAATATTTTAGGGAGAACGGAAATAATGACCAAGGTTCCTAGACCCCCATATAGATTTGATCATGTTGGTTCGCTTCTGCGTCCGGAGGCCCTCCTTAAATACCGGGAGGAATGGAAGAAGGGCGAGTTGAGTTTGGAACAACTGCGTGTTCACGAGGACGATTGTATAAGGCATGCGGTCAGGCTGCAGGAGGAAGTTGGTCTCGAGTCAATTACGGATGGCGAATACAGGCGCGAGAGCTTCCACGTGGATTTTATAACTCAAATCGAAAACGTCACATCGAACTGGGATTTTGACGAAGCGATTAAAGTGGGTAAGGACGATAAGGCCGGTCAAAACAAAAAGACGCCACCCTTCATTCCTTTTATTACTGGAAAAATTGGGCGCCCGACCGGCGGCATAGAAGTTGAAAACTTTAAATATACCAACTCACTGACCGATAGGACTGTGAAAGTAACCATGCCATCGCCAACTATGACCCATTTTAGGGGTGGTCGTGAGGCAATTGATAAAGTCGCTTACCCGGAGATGGAAGATTTCTTTTCATCTCTCGCAAAATTATACCAGGATGAGGTGGCAGACTTGGCGGCTGCCGGCTGCCGTTATATTCAACTGGATGATACTAACCTCGCGTACCTTTGTGACGAGGGAATGCGAGAGAATTCCCGCCAATTGGGCGAAAACCCGGATGAATTACCTGCAACGTATGCGGCGTTGATCAATGAGTCGATTAAAGGCCGTCCAGAAGACATGGCGGTTTGTGTTCACCTTTGCCGCGGTAATGCAAAGAGCCAGTGGTTTGCCACAGGCGGGTACGAACCGGTAGCTGACAATTTGTTCAATCTCACCGATGTAGATGGGTTTTTTCTGGAATATGACGATGACCGTTCTGGTGGATTTGAGCCACTACGTTTTGTGCCTAAAGGGGACAAGAAGATCGTATTGGGTCTTGTCACGACAAAACGAAGTATTGTGGAAAGCAAGGATGAACTGAAACGTCGCATTGAGGAGGCATCCAAGTATGTGGATATTGATCAACTCTGTCTCTCTCCGCAATGCGGATTTTCCAGTAATGCAATCGGTAACCTCGTGACTGAAGAAGATGAAAAATTAAAACTGCGTCTTGTTATCGAAACCGCTGAGGAAGTTTGGGGCAGCTAATACAGGAATTAGAAAATGACAATACCTAACGAAATGAAGGCCATTGATATCAAAGAGCCTGGCGGACCGGAGATGCTTGTGCCGGTAACCGTCCCCATACCCGAGCTTACGTCGGATCAGGTGCTTATCAAAAATGAGGCCGTCGGTGTAAATCGACCGGATGTCGCACAGCGAACCGGTAATTATCCCGTACCGCCTGACGCTAACCCTCTCCCTGGATTGGAGGTGGCTGGTGAGGTCGTGGCTATGGGCTCGGAAGCCGGAAATTGGGAAGTCGGTGAAAAGGTGACGGCGTTGACCCATGGGGGTGGATATGCTGAATATACGGCTGTTCATCACGGACATTGTTTGCCATGGCCGGCGGGATTTGATGCCCTTTTATCTGCCGCTATTCCTGAGACTTATTTTACTGTTTACTATAATGTTTTTACGCGCGCCGGTTTGCAGGCAGGAGAAACTATACTGGTTCATGGTGGCAGTAGTGGTATTGGCCATGCGGCTATTCAATTGGCACATGCCGTTGGTGCTAAAGTGATAGCGACTGCGGGAAGCTCTGAGAAATGCGAGTTTTGCGAAGACGCCGGTGCGGATAAGGCTATTAACTATAAAGTGGAGGATTGGGAGGCGGTTGCCAAAGATTATACAGATGGCAACGGTGTCAACGTGGTTTTGGATATTGTTGCCGGGGACTATGTTCAAAAAAACCTGAACCTTCTTGCGCGCGATGGCCGCTATGCCTCGTTAGCGCTTCTGGGCGGAGCTAAGGCAGAGATAAATATGGGTCGAATTCTACGGCAAAGGATTACGCTTTCAGGGTCGACCCTTCGACCTCAGACTACGGCTGAAAAGGCTAATATCGCGGCAAATCTCAAGAGCGAGGTGTGGCCTTTGTTTGAAGGAGGGAAGGTGAAGCCACACGTTCATGAGACGTTTTTTCTGGAAGAAGCTTCAAAGGCTCATATGCTAATGGAAAGTTCCGCTCACATGGGTAAAATCATTCTGAAAATTGCTGGTTGAAAAAAAGAAATGGATTTCCCAACCGAAGGATTAGTTGGCAATGGGAGCGCCCTTAATAAGGTAGGAAGGTTGTAGTCCATCGAATAGTAAAGAAAATTGTTTTACAAAACCCATGAAGTAAAGCTGTCGGAAAGCTCATTCATGGGCCACTGTAGGATAATATGTCTGGGAGATAACCTTTTACATGGAACCAACCCCTGCATTTATTGAAAAACATGAACTGTGGTCTGACGATCAGGTGCGATTATCGGCACAAATACAGCGGCGTGTTGAGGTAGAAAACCTAAAACTCATTCGCCTTGCATGGTCAGACACTCATGGCGCATCTCGGGCGAAAGCGGTCTCGGTGCCGGCGTTTTTTGATGCTTTGAGACATGGTTACAATATAAATGTTGCAACATTTACGCTTGACGCGGCGGGCGGGCGCGTATTTGCGTCTTTTACAAAAGGCGGTGGTATGGAGCTCGATGAAATGACGGGATCTCCAAATCTCACAATCGTTCCGGACCCCGCAACCTTTCGCATCTTGCCTTGGGCACCGGATATAGGTTGGATTTTGTGTGACGAGTACTTTGATGATGGGCGCCGATTTCACTTCTCTTCCCGACAATTGCTTCGGCGTCAACTGGAACGTCTTGAAGAGAAAGGGAAATCGTTGATTGTGGGACTTGAAGTCGAGTGGTACCTCGCCCGTCTGGAGGACGGTATTATCGGAAACGAAAATATTGGAGAGCCTGGTACCCGTGGACAGGCGTTAAAGACTTTACCTCTAGAACCTGGTTATTCATATCATTCGGAAACCAATCTCGATGTTATGCAGCCGGTTTTAAGCAAACTGGCTGAAACTTACGAAAAGCTGGAGTTGCCGCTACGTTCAATGGAAAATGAGTGGGGACCAGGTCAGGTCGAATGCACTTTTTCCCCAAGTGAGGCCATGCGTGCCGCAGACGACTATTTCTTGTTCCGAACGGCGACCCGACAGGTGTGCCGGAGGCTAGGCCATTTTGCAACTTTTATGTGTCGCCCAGCTCTCAAAGGCTACTACTCAAGTGGCTGGCACCTACATCAGTCGATTATTGAAAAGGTGAGCGGTCAGAACTTGTTTATGCCAGATAAAAGTGATCTGCACCTCTCTTCTTTTGGCAATTCGTTTTTGGCTGGTCTTCTTAACAATGCAATACCATCGGCCATTTTTTCTGTGCCAACTATCAATGGGTACCGGCGTTTCCAACCTAATTCCCTGGCACCTAACCGGGCAACTTGGGGGTTTGATCACCGGGGTGCAATGATTAGGGTTCTCGGTGGTGTCGGTGATCCAAGCACAAGAATTGAAAATCGGATTGGAGAACCGGCGGCAAATCCTTACCTTTATATAGCTTCCCAGATTGTGGCTGGATTGGAAGGGGTGGAGAGTAACCTCACACCATGGCAACCTGACGACGAACCTTATACGGCAGAGCGGCCCCTACTGCCTGCTAGTTTGGGACAGGCGCTCTCTGCACTCCAAAACGACACACTATATTCTAGGCATTTCGGAGGATTATTTTGCGATTATTTTATTAAGCTCAAACAGGCAGAGATTGAACGCTTTGGGGAGAAACACGGAGAGTTTGATGCTACTGAAACGGGCGTCGTGACTGAATGGGAACAGAATGAATATTTTGATTTTTTCTAAAGGCAAAACTTTGCGTGGCCGGGGGAGAGAGCTGTGACCAAGCCTGAGAACACTTTGCCAGCCGTAGAGGCTGCGGATCCCATTTTCGACTATGAAATGATGATACAGGAGGATAAGGTTCATCAGCGCCTTTATACAGAGCCAGGTATTTTCAGGGAGGAATTGACGCGGATTTTTGGAGCTGTCTGGGTATACCTTGCTCATGAAAGTCAGGTTCCAGAAAAAGACAACTTCGTTACCTCGCGCATGGGTCTCAGGCCGCTAATTATCGTTCGGGATTCTCAAGGGGATATCCGGGCACTCTACAATCGGTGTACCCACCGTGGATCTACCATATGCCGGCAAAGCTCAGGATCGGCAAAGTCTTTCCAATGTCCGTACCATGGATGGAGCTATTTCAATTCAGGTAAATTGAGTGGCGTACCTTGGCCGGAAGGCTATGCGTGCGATTTCAGTGACGCTAAATATAATCTTGCTCAAGTGCCAAGGGTTGCGTCTTTCCGCGGATTTATTTTTGGCACCCTAAATTTGGATGCGCCGTCGCTAGGGGACTATTTGGGACCGGTCAGAGAACCCATTGACGAGTGGCTAGACCGGCATCCCGGAGGCAAGGTAAAATTTTCCAGTGCAAACCGCCTCAAATATATGGGTAATTGGAAACTCGCATATGATAACTCTGCCGATGGATACCACGTGCTTTTTTCCCACCGTTCTTTACTAGCGATGGAAAACCGCCACCACGAAGATGAAAAGAAAGGTATGTCTTTTTATAAAGGTTCCCCCGACGGGGCCCCCATGTATGTGAAGTACTATCCCAATGGTCACCATTTCAAAGATAAGCGTCCCAACATCGAGAACCGTCCAGGTGCCCTATGGGAGATCGAAGGCACATTCCCCGGGATGGAACATTATGAAGCACTATTTCGAGAAAGGTATGGCGTGAAGGCGGATAGAGCCTTGGATCTTGCTTCGTCTGAACCCGTCAATATCAACGTCTTTCCAAATCTGCATATACTTGGGAACCACGTACAGGTAACTCAACCGGTTTCCTATAACGAAACTGATACAACTTGGTATGGAACAGCTGTTGTTGATGACGACGGTGAATTGAGTGGTGCAGTCGACGACATAAATACCATTCGCATGCGGACACAGGAGGCATTTCCTAACTTCGGAGAAGTAGATGATCTGGCCAATTTTGAGCAAATACAAGCAGGTTTGGCGGCAGAGGAGGACGAATGGGTCTACATGCATAGAGGTTTGGGTATTAAGGACCGGATAACGGAAGAAGACGGTGTTTTCACGGCACCCGCTACTGACGAAGTATTTATGCGGGAATACATGAAAGTTTATAAACTCTTGATGACTTCAACCCCCAATATTGCAATTACCCGGGAAGTCTGAGGTTATCATGCAAACAGTTGATGGAAGCATCCATACGTCCCACTACATCGACGACGAATATTATCAAAAATTGGTCAGTGACTTTTCCGGGTGGAGGCGATCGGATCGAGAAGTCACGGATCCTGTTTTTCGAGATTCATGCCGGCGTTTTTTAGACCTTGAGGCTCGCTTTCTAGATGAAGTCCGTTTGGAAGATTGGCTTAAATTATATGCACCCAATTGTGTGTACTGGGTGCCCAGTTCGGCAGACGGCGGCGATCCCCGTAGGGAGGTGTCGATTTCCTTTGATGATCGGCGACGTCTTGAAGATCGGATTTTTAGGCTGTCGACCGGCGCTGCCTGGTCCCAGAGACCAACTTCCAGAACGGTAAGGCTGATTTCCAATATAGAAGTTTATGCGACGGATCAGTTGGAGATCGTTATGGTAAGATCGAATTTTCAAACTACGGAATTTCGCGCCGGTGAGACCCGGCTTTGGTCGGGTTGGTACGGCCACAGGCTGCGGGATGTTGGCAACGAATATGAAATTCTTGTTAAACAGGTGAACCTGATAAATTATGACCAGAACTTGCGGAATCCGAGTATCATTCTTTAGAACAAAACCTTTACTGAATAGTTGGATATTCTCTCGAGAACGCAATTTATGATCGCAGATGCGACCGGAAAGAAATCCCAGGATCAAAATTTATATTTAATGAGGAAAAAAAGTTCTTATTAGGTTCAAAAGCATGTTGTTTTTTCGGCTCCTTGAGGAAGCAAATGTTTTTTTGAGAAAGCAAGTTTAACCAACATATCGTAGGAGGTATTTACTGGCCTGCTATTTTTTTGCAAACATAGAGGCTGACGTTTGAATTTTCTAATGGAGATACTGTCTTGAAAATTGCTATTCCTGACTTGATATCCAATTCATATTTTCCTGTCGCTGCCGCTGTGGAGCTTGGGTTCTTCAAGGAGGAAGGACTGCAGATGGAATTGGAGCTTATATTCCCAGTTGATCGTACCTTGGAGGTTCTCCGGGATGGCGATATTCAATTTGTCGGAGGTTCCGCCCATTCGACACCTCATGCCTTTCCTGAATGGGATGGCGGAAAGCTGCTAGCTTCACTTGCCCAGGGCATGTACTGGTTTTTAATACTAAGGACGGATTTGAATGCTAAGCGTGGCGATGTAGAAGCTGTCAAGGGTCTGAATATAGGGGCGGCACCTTTAGTCGATCTAGGGCTTAAACGTCTCCTGACTGAAGCCGGCATCGATCTTGAAAAAGATGAGGTCAATATTGCCCCTGTGCCGGGTGCCTTCCAAGGAAATAACGTGAACTTTGGGGTCGCCGCGGCAAAGGCTCTGGAGGAGGGTAAAATTGACGGTTTCTGGGCTAATGGTATGGGAGCTGAAGTTGCGGTTCGCCGTGGCGTCGGTACTATGGTGTTGGATGCCCGCCGGGGGGATGGTCCGTCAGCCGCATTCAACTATACCATGCCGGCATTAATTACCTCTCAGAAGATGATTGATGATGCACCCGACAGTTGTGAGGCAGCCATCCGGGCATTGGTAAAAACACAAAAGGCATTGAAAAAAAATGTTGGTCTTGCAACCGAAGTAGGAAAAAAGCTTTTTCCGAATGAAGAGGCGAGTTTAATTGCTGACGTGGTTGAGCGGGATTTGCCTTTTTATACGGCAGCTATCAGTGAAGACTTCGTAAAAGGTATGAACAAGTTTCAAAAAGATGTCGGATTGGTGAAAGGTGACTTCTCCTTTGAACAGGTTGTTGCCACCCAGTTTATGAAATTTTGGGACTGAACTCATGATGAATGAAGTGGATATTTATGAGCGCCAGGGGTTTGGAAATCAAAGCGGTTTTGGGAAACAGCCGGCTTTACTTATCGTCGATTTTGTCAATGCCTTCGCTAATCCAGATGAATTCGGCGGCGGTAATATTGGAGAGGCAATTGCAAAAACTAAAGTCCTTTTGACAAAATCCCGATTAGCCGAAATTCCTATTGCTTTTACGAGGGTTATCTATGCTGAAGACGGCTCCGATGCTGGCGTCTTTTGCCTCAAAGCTCCTGGTCTGTTGAAGTTGACAGAGGTATCCCATGGTGGCCAGGTGGTAGATGACTTGGCACCAGGGATTGGCGAATACATAGTTCGTAAAACTCAACCTTCGGCCTTTTTTGGCACGAGCTTGGCAAGTTGGCTTCATGCCAGATTAGTGGATACGTTATTAGTTACGGGGTGTACTACATCAGGTTGTATTCGAGCCTCAGTGGTCGATGCGATGAGCTACAACTTTCGGACCGTCGTCGTAACAGACTGTGTCGGCGACCGTGCTATTGCACCGCACGACGCTAATCTCTTCGACATGGAACAAAAATACGCTGATTTAATGACTTCAGAGGAGGTGATAGCGAAGCTCTCCGCGCCGATGACAACGTAAAATAAAGGGCGCCTTTTGTAGGCAACATTAGCTAGTGGTTGCGCAGCAAAATTCCGTAATTTTCAAATTGGTCATTAATACCTGCAGCTCTTAAAACGGCCCAGAAAGTAGCCTGATTACTGGTGATTACGGGCTTACCGAGACGGTTTTCCAAATCATTGATCATATTTAAGACGGGAAAATCGGTGCAGGAGACCACCATAGCTTCCGCATCAGTTCGGTCGGCGGTAATAATGTGATCGAATATCTTCGTCGCCGGCGTTTGAGCAATTTCAATATATTCATGTGGTCCATTGGCACCGATGCCCAATCCCTGTTCATGTGTAACGAGTACACCGACTTTTCCAAGGAATGCCACCTCATGTTTATTGAGTGCATCGTGGTAGGGTGTGGCTAGAGCCACTTTGGTAATATTAAGCGTTCTAAGGGCGTTAACGATTGAGGATGCCGTAGTTACACATGGCAGTTTAGCGTGTCCTTCCATAAAATCGCTAAGTTCCGTCAGCGGCAATACCATTGAACCCGCCGTGCAGCCATAGGCAATGGCGTTCAGTCGGGCGGATGTCAAGTAGAGGGTCGCTTGCTGAACATCTTTATAAAGGGCCAGCTTGCCCTCTTTTGAGGAGGTGTCTGCATGCAGCGGCATGCGGGTGGAGTGAACCGATACGCCATCGGGGGCCATTATGTTCCACTCCGCCTCGTTTACCGTGTTAGTTGGCGGGACAATTACGCCGATTTTGGCACGTTGACCGTAAGAATAAGAGGTATTTCTAAATGATGCCGTCATTGGAGAGTTCGTCGAGTTCACTGTCACTAATACCCAGGAGGGAGCCATAGATTTCTTTATTATGGCTGCCCAATTCCTGAGGTCCTAGCCACGCTATATCGCCTTCAGTTTCCGTTAACCGAGGAGCTATCCCGGGAACGGCAATTTTCCCCAGGGCGTCATCATTCATATATCGGATCATCTTACGTTCCCGATAGTGAGGGTCCTTTGCAATATCGGCAATGGAATAGATCGGCCCCGTAACGACGCCATGCTTTTCAAGGTGGTTATCTAATTCCTTAACAGTCATGGTGGAAGTCCACTCTGCAATAATTCCGTCCAACACCTCGACGTGATTACCCCGGGCATTGTGATTGACGAAGCGTTTGTCCTTTGCCAATTCCGGTTGACCCATAGCTTCACACAACCTTTTAAACATGGGGTCTATGTTGGCGGCGATGACGACGTATTTTTTATCTTTTGTAGGATAAATATTGGAAGGGGCAATATTAGCGAGGCCGGTACCACTCGGTTCCCGGATGACACCAAGTTTATCATACTCCATGAGAGAACTTTCCATCATGGTGAAACAGGATTCCATGATCGAGGCATCGACCACCTGGCCTTTTCCTCCTCCCATGGCATCCCGCCAATAAAGTGCCATTAAAATCCCCTGGGCTGCAAACATGCCGGTAAGCGTATCCCCTAAAGAGATGCCAGAACGAGGCGGAGGCTGGTCCGGAAATCCGTTGATATAACGAAGCCCACCCATGGCTTCGCCTACGCTGGCAAAGCCTGGCCTGTCGGCATACGGACCGGTCTGGCCAAAGCCAGATACCCTGGCAATAATCAATGCTGGGTTGATTTTATGTAACTCCTCTGGTCCCATTCCCCACTTTTCTATTGTACCTGGCTTAAAGTTTTCTACGAGGACATCTGCCTCCGCGGCAAGGCGCTTCACTAAGTCTTGGCCCCTAACCTCCCGGAGGTTAGCCGTCACGGATTTTTTGTTGCGCGCCAGAACTGGCCACCAGAGACATTTACCTTCGTAGCGATGGTGTCCCCACTCACGCATCGGGTCGCCCTTTCCAGGATTTTCAATTTTAATCACTTCCGCGCCAAAATCTGCAAGGCGGGTCGTCGTAAATGGCCCCGCTAACAACTGCCCTAACTCTAAAACACGTACACCCTTGAGGGGGCCTTTAAGACTTGGGTCTCGTTCGCTTTCCGGAATTGGCATGTAAACAGCTCCTATTAGCTCCTAATTGAGTATTTCTCTTTTGACAAACTCTTCGAAGGTTCTGGGTGTTCGTCCTAAAATCCAACTAAGGACGTTTGGGTTTCCAACCAGACCGTGCACATCGTAATGCCGGTTCATAGCTACCATCGTTTCTATGCGGGCTGCGGGTATCTCGTTAATTTCTGCCCATGCTTTGAATTCTTTCATCGGTTTAGCCCTCGCACGGATATTTTTTCCTGTAAGGTCAGACAAAATCTGAGCCATATCAATCTGGCTGAGCTTCTCAGGCCCCGCTAACTCGTAAGTAGCACCGTCATGCCCGTTATCGATAGCAATAGTAGCTGCGGCCTCTGCTAAATCCTCAAGATCCACTAAGCTAAACTTCGTTTCTATACTAAATGGCATGCTGTGGACGCCAGTTTCAATTATCTTATTCCAGATGGGGATCAAGTGCTGCATGTAACGTGATGGCTGCAAAATTGTAAAATTCTGACCTGAGTTGACTAAGTGTCGTTCCGCTGCAAGCTTATTATTATGATGTGGGACGTCCTGAAGTAGGGGATGCAGCACAGAATATAGGATCATGCGTTCAGTTTTGTTGGCCAGGCAATGATCAGTAATACGTTTCGAAATTTCGGTTTCTTTCGGGTCCATCGGCGGGCAGATATGTATGATACGTGAGCAGCCTTCAATAGCAAAACGGACACTCTTGTCATCAAAAAAATCCCCACACGCTACTTCTGTCGCCCCGAGAGCCTTTGCTTGATTTACAGCGTCTTTCCTACGGATGAAAGCCCGAACCTTGATATTGCGATTTGCTAGGACTGATATGACCCGAGAGCCGGTTTTGCCTAATGCGCCCGTGACCAGAATTGGCTTGTTTGGGTCCAAGATATTAATCGCTTTAGAATTGTCTACAAATTTTCAGTCTATATACTGCTAGTCATAACTACCTAGAAAATGAGGTAAATACCATAAATTTGAGCCTCAAATATTTAAAACATAGGAGACAGGGATGAATTTCACTAAAACCACGACAATGGCTGCTGCCGTTGTGCTACTAGCAGGACCTGTTGCCGCTCAAACAGTAGGTATAGGTACCACGGCCAAGGGAGCAACTAGTCAAGTTACCGCGGCAATTGCCAGTGTTGTCTCAAAATTCGGTGGCATGCAAATGCGGCCATCGCCGATGGCAGGTACCCAAAAGTATATCCCAGCGGTTAACTCTGGTTCGCTTGAATTTGGTGCTGCCAATATTATGCAGACAACCTGGGCTATCAAAGGCCAAGTCTTATCGAAGGGTCTGCCTAACCCGAACATCAAACTCGTTTCAACTTTGATGAAGTTTAGAGTGGGGCCCCTTGTCGGAAAAAAAACAAGTTTTCAAAGCGTTTCAGATTTAAAAGGACTGAAGGCTCCAACCGGTTTTAAAGCTGCTCCATTATTTAACGAACTAATCAGTGCAGCGTTAGCCACTAAGAATTTAACTATTGCTGATACTAAGAACGTCCCGATCTCTGCCTTGGTACCTAGTTGGAAGGCGTTGATGGAACGTAAAGTAGACTTTGCTATCGGTGCCTACGGTTCCGGGTTTATGAAACTAATCGCCAAAAAACTTGGAGGCATACGCTTTATTTCATTGGATGATTCTCCTGCGGTATTGGCTAAAGTTGGTAAAATGTTGCCGGGTGCGGATATTAGAACCGTCAAGCCAAATCCCAAAATCCCTGGCGTCGAGGTGCCTACCAAACTATTTCATTTTGACTATATCTTGTTTGCAGGTAAACACGTTTCGGATGACGTCGTCTACAGGGTTGCTAAGGCGATGCACCAAAATAAAAAGGCTTTAGTTGCTTCTTCACCAATGTGGCGAGGTTTTTCAGCTAAGGGTATGTCAAAGGATCAAAATGGTCTTGAATATCATTCTGGTGCCATAAAATTATTTAAGGAAAAAGGTATTTGGAAGCGGTAAATAAAACCGCAGACCAATCTGACGAAGCGCCCGCGCCACTCTCACCAGTGGCGCGGGCGTTAACACCTTGGCTCAGTGCTGCTTTAGCGCTGATCGGAATTTTTTGGGCAAGCGGGGTCGCTGTTGATATTGGCCTAGCTCTAATAACCGAACAGGTAATTTGCGGGGTTCTGGGCCTGACCTTTGCAATCATTTATTTGAATGTCCCCGTAAGTCGTAAGGTTCAGACTACATTGGCGTGGTACGATGCTGTGGCGGCCTTTTTGGGGTTTGCCATCGGTTGGTACCTTTTTTTTAGATACCCGACCCTACTGGATAAAATAGCCTACATGCCAAAGGAGGCGTCAACTGTCGGCTTTATTACCATTTTACTCACTGCAGAGGCGCTTAGACGCACTGCCGGCTGGGGCTTGCTTTTTGTTCTTTTTGCATTTTCTGCGTATGGCTTTTTTGGACACCTTGTCCCAGGAACCTTATCGGGCCGTTCTATGGATCTAGGTATATTTTTTTCCTATTTGGGAATTGATACTAATGCACTTCTTGGTACCCCCTTAATAATTATATTTACCGTTGTCGTGGTGTTTATATTTCTGGGACAGGTTTTATTGCGGTCCGGTGGTTCTGAATTTTTTACAGATATTGCTGCCGCTCTAATGGGTCGTTCACGAGGGGGATCTGCCAAAATAGCGGTGGTAGCTTCTGGTTTGTTTGGATCGATTTCCGGCAGCGCAGTATCCAACGTTGCGTCAACAGGTGTGATCACAATTCCACTTATGCGTCAGGGGGGATATACCTCAAGGGTGGCAGGCGCCATTGAAGCCGTAGCGTCCACGGGTGGGCAAATCATGCCGCCGATTATGGGAGCTGCGGCTTTCCTTATGGCAGAACTGGCAGACGTCCTGTATCAGGAGGTTGTAGTGGCGGCCATATTGCCGGCGCTTCTGTATGCCTTCGAGAGCAACATCTGCCGGCATTTGAAACGTTTCCACGTTCATTTGACGGAACCCGTCCGTTGCTCCAGCGCTCTCCGTAGGACGGACTATGCGACCTTCCTCGTTAATCCATACCGCTGAGGGAACGTTTACCATGTTGAAGAGTTCCGCGACCAAGTGCTTTTCATCAATCAAGCACGGGTAGGTCGGGACTGCGGCGCGGCTGGCTAGTTCCGCAGACCAGCCCATAATATCTTGCAGCTCTTTCGGAATCTCGATGGCGGCAGGTCGAATCCAGTCTTTCACCGCGTTGACTCCGCCCGTGTCGAACGCAACCGAGATAATCACAAAATTCTGGGCTATGAGTTCTTCGTAAATACCCTGCCAGACTGGCAGGTCAAAACGACAGCCTCACCACGAGGCCCAGGAGAATAACAGGATTTTCTTCCCCCTGTAGTCGGACAGGGAATGCA
>ERZ651768.681-NODE-681-length-25313-cov-4.261531_pt1 | contig 25313 bp, 26 predicted proteins | sample MGYA00514754_ERZ651768 | MGnify/ENA metagenome assembly ERZ651768
TAATAAAAACAAAAAAAAACTACAACCACTTCTAACAAAAAACACACACATAGTTTCTCAAGATCTTTCAAGTAGTTTAGGTGCACAGCAATTATATGAACAAACAATAGCTCATTTTGGATTTCCAGACGTTTTAATTAATAACGCAGGAATAGCAATTTCTTCATCTGTTAATACTGATGCTGACTTTTGGAATTCAAGTTGGAATAAGACCTTAAATGTGAACTTAGCTTCGCCAGCCTATTTGTGTAAATGTTTTATAAACATAAAAAGAAATAAAAATATTCATTCAAGATTTAGAATAATAAACATATCTTCTCGCGCGGCTTTTAGAGGAGAAACAGAAGATTATATTTCTTACGCATGTTCTAAGGGTGGTATGGTCTCGCTTACAAAAACAATTGCTAGGTCTTTTGGAAAAAAAGACAATGTTCTTGCTTTTACCATTGCTCCTGGTTTTGTTAAAACAGAAATGATAAAAGATTTTTTAAATAAAGAAGGGGAAGATTACGTAAAAAAAGGAATTGTTTTAGATAGGTTAACAGAGCCAAAAGATATTTCTCCTATTGTTTCTCTTATTGTTTCAGGGAAACTAGACCATGCAACAGGATCCACTATTGATATAAATGGAGGCAGTTATTTAAGATGATTTTAAAATTATTATAAATTATACTATAATTTAAATTTAATGAGATTTTTAATATATGATGACGAATGTGATTTCTGTTGTAGTATTGTAAGGAAATTGACCTCATTAAGCAGTAAATCAGGCATTACATATATTCCTTTAAAATCTCCGAAAGGAGAGGAGTTAAGAAATTATTATAATCTACAGAATGTTAATTCTGTAATCTATCTTGATGGTAAGGATAAGATCTATATAAAAGCAATTGCAGTGTTAAATGTATTTAGGATAATGAAGTTTCCTTATAATTTAATTTATCTATTTAAGATTTTTCCTGATTCAGTTTTAAATTTTACATATGATTTTATTGCAAAAAATAGAATGAAAATAAAATGAAGATAATTAAGACTTATTTTTCTTTTTTGCTGTAGACTCTATTAGATCTTCTTCAGCTTCTTTATTTTTTTTTATCCTATTTTCTAATTCTTCAACAGTAATGCCAAGCTTCTTTGCTAATTTTTCTTTTGAATTCATATAATTAATAATATATTTAAAATTAAACTTTTAATATTATAATAAAAATTATTATGCCTTTAGTTACTCCTTTACCATCAGATTATGATTCTGAAACTAAAAAACTAGCTGAGTTCTTTAACGAAACACTTGGGTTTTGTCCTAATTCTGTGCTTACGATGCAGATACGTCCAGAGATAAGTAAAGCTTTTATTAATTTAAATAAAGCTGTTATGTCAAACAAAGGTCGAGTAACATCAGCGCTTAAACGAATGATTGCTTGGGTTTCAAGTAATTCAACTGGCTGTAGATATTGTCAAGCACATGCTATTAGGGCCGCTGAACGTTATGGTGCAAAACAAGAACAATTAGATAATATTTGGAATTTTAGAACACATGATTCTTTTAATGATGCTGAACGTGCCGCGCTAAATTTCTCTTTAGCCGCTTCACAAGTTCCTAATACTGTAGATGAGACAATAATACAAGAATTACATAATCATTGGGATGAAGGTGAAATTGTAGAAATTCTAGGAGTAATTTCTTTGTTTGGATATTTAAATCGATGGAATGATTCTATGGGAACATCTATTGAAGAAGGAGCTGTTGAGAGTGCTGAAAAGTATTTACAGAGAACAGGATGGGTAAAAGGTAAACATGCTTAATCCTTTTATACAATTTGTATATTAATATTATCTCTAATATCTTTAGAGAAGATTAAATAAATTAAAAAGTTATGCCTAGTAAATTTTTTGGAAATAGACTCGAAAAAAAGACTCATATAAAAAAAGGAATTAAGCAAAAGTTTAACAACAAAAACAATAAAGCAAAATCTTCTGGTGTAAGGAAGGTTGGAAGAGGTAATTAACTAAACTGAATATAATTTTATATATTGGAAAATGTCTGATAATCGTCCTATTATTACTATAAGCTCAAATGGTCCAATTTCTATTAATGGTGAAGTTGTTCTTATAAATGAAAATGGGAATGAAATAGAGCATAAATCAAGATTTTCCCTGTGTAAATGCACAAAATCTAAAAGACTTCCTTTTTGTGATGGTTCTCACAAAAATTAGCCAAAGAAAGTGTGTATAATCATATTAATAAAACTATGATTATAGAGAATTCTTATTTTAAAGAAATAATATGGGAGTAATAAAGTATCTAAACTAAGCTAGAGTGATATCTATAGCAGCCTTACCTTTTTTTCCTTCACCTTCAGAGAAATTAACTTTATCGCCTTCTTGAATTGTAATTCCATTTAATGCTGTAACATGAACAAATATATCTTGTTCTGTTTCATCATTAGTGATAAAGCCATATCCTTTGGATTCGTTGAAAAATTTAACTGTTCCTGTCATTGAATATAATTTTGAATGCAAATGTATATAATAAAAAAGAAATAACAAGCATTTATTTTTGTAAATTTATATTTAATGATCCATTATATTTTGAAGAAGCTATATCTGTTAATTGCTTTTTATCTACTTGTTTTTAACGTACAGGCACAATTTACAATTGAGAAAATACATTTTGAGAGTGCAAATCCATATTCATTTAATGATATTATTACAGATTTAGAAAAACAAGAAAAACAAGAAGTATTTGGCGAACTAGTTATTCCGCGGGATTCAATAGACAATGAAAAAAAATACCCCTTGATTATTGGTGTAGCAGGAAGTCTTGGATGGGCAGAACATCATTATAAGTACTTAGAAATGTATCAAGAAATGGGTATAGCAACTTTTGAATTAAATAGTTTTAAAAGCAGAAATATTACCTCAACAGTAGGGACTCAAAATGAAATAACTATCGCTGCAATGATACTTGATGCTTATAGAGCTTTTGAAGTATTAGCAGAGCATCCAAGAATTGATAAGAACAAAGTTTCAATTACTGGATGGAGTCTTGGAGGAGGAGTTACTTTATTCTCTGCTTGGCTACCACTTAAAGAGGCAATTAATAAAGAATTATCATTTGCTTCTCATTTAGCATTTTATCCTCCATGCTTTATTAATCCAGATAATACAGATTTTTCTCAATCACCTATTCATATATTAATAGGTGAATTAGATAATTGGACACCCTCAGCTCCTTGTAGTGATTTAGTAAATAAATTAAGCTCTAAAACTAATATAAGCCTTACAATATATGAAGATTCATATCATTCATTTGACAGAGATGCTCCAGTAATAAGAGATGAAAATGCTTATAATTTCAGTGATTGTATATTTAGATTAGATGAAAAAGGCAATATTTTAATGAATTACCTAAATATTCCAATGTCAAATCCATTTTTACAAAAAATTGGATTTATGATGTGTGTTACCAGAGGTGTTGATTTTGGTGGAAATCCACAGGCTAGAGAGAAATCATTTAATTTTAGTAAGGAGTTCATGAAAAAAACGTTATTAAATTAATTTTTGTGGAAAAGAATCATAAGAATTTTTTAATTTTTTTGATGATATTAGTTCCTTTAGTGGGAGCACTATTTAATATATATGCGTTATTTCTTGTTATTCCCTTAGGTTTTTTATTAAAAAAAACTAAATAACTTCTGTGATAAAAATTATAATTGACAGAATAATAACAAAAAGTCCAAATCCTTTCTTTAGTTGATCTTCAGACACTCTGTTGTTATAATATTGGCCTACATATATTCCCAGAACAGATATAGCAGAAAATAATAATAAGAAGTTCCAATCAATAATTTGAACTTCTATATCACCTATAAAGCCTATTAAAGATTTTAAAGATATAATTGCTAGCGAAGTAGCTATAGCATGTTTCATTCTAAGCTTCGTTAAAATAACTAATACAGGTATTATAATAAAACCACCACCTGCACCTACAAGCCCTGTTATTAACCCAATTAAAGATCCCTCGGCTAAGATTATAAGCTTACTAGGTGCAATAGTTTTTATGTTTTTCATTTTAACAATTGTCTTAGGTGATTTCTTAATCATAAAAAAACCAGCAACTACCATCAAAATTGAAAAAAGAAGCATTATAAATTTTTCTTTTGTTAGAATAATAAGATCAGTTGTTAAAATTATTTCAGGAATAAGTAGTATTAGATATTTTCTAGTGATATATACAGAAATAATTGCTGAAATAGAAAAGAACAATGTTGTATTATAATCAATCATCTTATTCCTTAGATTCTTTATTGAACCTACAAGAGAAGTAATTCCTACAATAAACAAAGAGTATGCTGTAGCTAAAACCGGGTTAATGCCAAATACATACACAAGAATTGGTAAAGACAATATTGACCCTCCACTACCAATCAATCCAAGGATCAATCCAACCAAAAATGCACCAAAATATCCTAAAATTTGAATTGGATCCACTACAGTTTATAGATATAAATATATGTATGTTAATATAAGCTTAATATTTGAGATAATACACAGGATTTAAATATCTTTATTAAATATCTATATGTAAAATTAATGAAGAATTATTTTTTAATAATTACGCTTCTTTTTAATTCTTTAATCTTGTTTTCACAGGAAATATCAATTAAAATAGTTGAGATAAAATCCTTAGATACCAATACTATTACTAATTCGAGCTTTTCTTTAAAAAAAATTAAGGCTAAAGGCTTAACCAATAAGAAAAAAAATAATTACTTCAATTATAATTTAGACTTTGATATTCTTTCTAATGAAAATATAATTGATATCACCAAATCTACAGAGTTAGTAACCCCAACATGGATCATAAAACAAAAGTTTAAAGAAGGTTCTCAAAACAAATCAATTAAAGCAGACTATTACCTAGGGAATTTAGAAACTCAATCAAAATATATTATCATTAAATGCAGAGATCATGAGTATGTTGATGGAGATAGAATAAGATTGATGCTAAATAACTCAATAATTCATCCGAATATTTCTTTAAGCTCTGTTTTTTATGTGATTGATATTGACCTTGATGAGGGCTATAATAATATTGATTTTATTGCTTTGAATGAAGGAGATTCAAGTCCAAATACAGCACAACTTCTAGTTCTTGATGAGAATGGGGTAGTATTGTCAAATAAAAAATGGCTACTTTATACAGGATATAAAGCTCAATTAGTAGTATATAAAAAATAAATTAGCTGTTTAGCATTACAGGCATTACAAGCATAGTGATTTCTTCACCATCCTCATATCCACTTACAGGTTTTAAAATTCCTGCTCTGTTAGGGAGACTCATTTCAAGATTTATTTCATCAGATTCAATGTTATTTAGCATTTCTATAAGAAACCTAGAGTTAAAACCAATTTCAATATCTTCACCTTTATAATCACAAGTAAGTCTTTCTTCAGCTTTGTTACTAAAATCAATATCCTCAGCTGAAATATTTAATTCAGCGCCAGCTAATTTCAATCTTACCTGATGAGTAGTTTTATTAGAAAAAATTGAAACCCTTTTTAATGAATTTAAGAACTGAGTTCTATCAATTGTCAAAATATTTGGATTTTCATTAGGGATTACCGCTTCATAATTCGGGTAATTTCCATCGATTAATCTACACACTATTGTTAGGTTTTCTAGAATGAACTTGGCATTTGAATTATTATACTCTATAGTAACTTGAAAATCTTCCTCGATAATGTTCTTTAGCAAATTCAACGGTTTTTTTGGCATTATAAATTCTGCTAATTCAGATGCTGAAACATCTGTTCTAGTATATTTAACTAATTTATGAGCATCAGTTGCTACAAAAATTGAATTATCTTTAGATAATTGAAAGAAAACACCACTCATTACTGGTCTAAGATCATCATTCCCAGCAGCAAATATTGTACTATTTATTGCCTTTAGTAGAACCTTGCTAGAAACTTTTGCCTCAGACGGATTATCTAAAACTATAGCTTTAGGAAACTGTTCTCCATCAGCATAAGCTAAAGTGTATTTTCCATGATTAGAATTTATTTCAATTATATTATTTTCTTCAACTGTAAATGTTAATGGTTGATCGGGAAATGTTTTAAGTGTGTCAATTAGTAATTTAGAAGGGATAGCTATATTCCCTTTACTTTTACTATCAACCTTTATTGAAGAAACCATTGTAGTCTCTAAATCACTTGAAGTTATTGTAAGATTTGAATTATCTATATCAAACAGAAAGTGGTCTAAAACCGGTATTGTATTAGTTGCATTAATTACACCACTTAGTACTTGTAATTTCTTTAATAGAGCTGCACTAGAAACAATGAATTTCATAGAAAAATATTAACAAAATTAAATTACACAAATATATTATAATCAGATAAATTAGTTAAATAAACTTATCAACAGAAATCAATTATTTTAAAAAATTTATAGTTATAGAGTCTAATATTTTTAAACCTAATAATGATGCTGCTGTACCAACATTTAAAGGGTTGCTTTTATATATTGCAATTTCTAAATAGTTAGATGAATTAAATAAGGCTAATGCTCTGCCTTCGTCATTTCTTTTTTCTTCTGAAATATTATAATCTACAATTTCACTATAATTATTGTATACTCTTTTAAACTTGTGATTTCTTGCTGAAATTTCATATTTTCTTCCTTTTGAAGCCTCTTTAAAAAATGAGTGTTTAATGTTGGTAACTACATTCCCATAATTGTCTATATATATTACACTTCCTATAATTTGATTTTTTTCATCATTTATAAAAGGAGTTATAGATTTTGCTGATCTAATTTTATTGATGCGTTTTCCTATTATCTCTGGTTCGCCACCTTTAGCTAAATGACAGGCTACTTGAGCAAATATTTTAAGAGTAGAATTTTGTGAGTCTATTTTGTTATGGATATTAATTTCAAAAATTTCATCAGGTTTTATATTATGGCAAACAATACTCATAATTCCGTTGTCAGCACATATAAAATACTGTTCATTGAGTTTCAGTACTATATGGGAGCATTCTGGAGTATTTTCAGAATCTACACCAATTATGTGTATAGTTTTTTCTGGAAAATGTTGATATGAATTTTCAATTACATAAGCTGCTTCCATTATATTGAATGGAGATATTTGATGAGAGATATCAACTATGCTTGCTTGAGGAAGATCAGAAATGATAGCCCCTTTAATTTTTGCTACAAAGTGATCCTTTGTTCCAAAATCCGTAATTAAGGTTATAATTGACATATAAATTGTTGATATTTTCTTAAAATATGTGCCTTAAAATTATGTATTTTTGATATACAAATCTAATAAATCATTTCTACAATCTTAATTAAATAAATTGAACGAGCGAGTAATTAAAATAGAAAAAATTGATCCAAAAGATTTATTTGGTCCTCAAAATAAAAACATAAAATTTATTAAGCTAAAATTTCCTGAACTAAAAATTGTTGCCAGAGGTGATAAAATAAAGGCTTATGGAAATAAAGAAGATTTAAATGATTTTGAGGAAAGGATTAAAAAAATAATCAATTATTTTATTGAGTATAATATAATATCAGACAATGAAATTGAAATGTTACTAAATAATCCAAGTACTGATATGTTAACATCTAAGATAAGTCATAAACCAATTTTACATGGTGTTAATGGAAGGTTAATTAAAGCAAAGTCATTAAATCAGAGAAGAATTATTGATGCAGTCTTTAGTAGCAATATGGTCTTCGCAATTGGGCCAGCAGGAACTGGTAAGACTTATACAGGTATAGCTTTGGCTGTAAGAGCTTTAAAGCAAAAAGAAGTTAAGCGTATTATACTGACAAGACCTGCATTAGAAGCTGGCGAGAATCTAGGATTTCTTCCTGGTGATTTAAAAGAAAAACTAGACCCATATATGCAACCATTATATGATGCTTTAAAAGACATGATTCCTTCTGATAAACTAAAAAAATATATTGATGATGAGACTATTCAAATTGCTCCTTTAGCATTTATGAGAGGTAGAACTTTAGACAATGCTTTTGTTATTTTAGATGAAGGTCAGAACACAACTCATTCCCAAATGAAAATGTTTTTAACAAGAATGGGTAAAAATGCAAAATTTTTAATCACTGCTGACCCTGGTCAAATAGATTTACCCAGCAAAACAACTTCTGGAATTAAGGAGGTGCTACTTATTTTAAAAGAAATAGATGGTATTGAAATTGTACATTTAAATGATGGAGATATTATAAGGAATACTTTAGTCAAAAAAATAATCGATGCTTATAAAAATATTGAAAATACTAATTAGGGTTAATGAATAATTCGATAGTTGAGACTAATTTTAATTTTCCAAATCAAAGTAAAGTTTACAAAGGTAAAGTTAGGGATGTTTATACCTTAAAAAATGATTTGGTAGTAATGGTTGCCTCAGACAGAGTTTCTGCATTTGATGTAGTAATGCCTAAAGGTATACCTTATAAAGGACAAATCTTAAATCAGATCGCTGTACAAATGATGAATTTAACTTCAGATATTGTCCCTAACTGGTTGATTTCATCTCCTGATCCAAATGTATCAGTAGGTCATTTATGTGAGCCATTTAAAGTAGAAATGGTAATTAGAGGCTATTTATCTGGCCATGCAGCGAGAGAATATAAAAAAGGTAAAAGATTGCTATGTGGAGTAAAAATGCCAGAAGAAATGATAGAAAATGATAAGTTTCTATCCCCAATTATTACCCCTGCTACAAAAGCTGAATTTGGCAATCATGACGAAGACATTAGTAAAGAAGAAATTATAACAAGAAATATTGTTTCAAAGAAAGATTATGAAGTTTTAGAAAGTTATACTAAAAAATTGTTTGATAAAGGAAGTGAAATTGCTAAAGAAAGGGGCTTAATACTAGTAGACACTAAATATGAGTTTGGTAAAACGAAACAAGGAAAAATCGTATTAATTGATGAAATACATACCCCAGATTCATCTAGATACTTTTATTTAAAAGGCTATAATGATAGACAAAAAAACAAAGAACCACAAAAGCAATTATCAAAAGAGTTTCTTAGGCAATGGCTGATTAGTAATAATTTTCAAGGCCTTAAAGGACAAGTTGTTCCTTATATGTCAGAAGAATATGTATCAACTGTGAGTAATAGATATATCGAGCTTTATGAAAATATAACTGCCAAAAAATTTATTAGAGTAGATAATGCTAATTTGGAAAATAGAATTGAGAAGAATATTAACAATTATTTAGGAGCTAATTTTGGAAATTGAAAAATTATTTTCAGACATTTCATCATATGTATGGGGCTTCCCATTAATAATATTACTTATTGGTGGAGGATTATACCTAATTATCTATTCTAGATTTATTCCTTTTAAATATTTTTTTCATGCTATAGATATAGTTAGAGGCAAGTACGATAATTCTAACGATGAGGGAGAAATAAGTCATTTTGCTGCCTTATCCACTGCTTTATCTGCGACTGTTGGGATGGGTAATATTGCGGGTGTTTCAGTTGCAATATCAATTGGTGGGCCTGGAGCAATTTTCTGGATGTGGGTTAGTGGTATAATCGGTATGTCAACTAAATTTTTTACATCCTCATTAGCAATAATGTTTAGAGGAAAGGACTCTGCTGGAAATATACAAGGAGGCCCTATGTATTTTATAACCGAAGGTTTAGGAAAAAAATGGAAAGCTCTAGCTGTATTTTTTAGCATATGCGGTTTAATAGGGGCTTTGCCAGTCTTTAATGTAAATCAGCTAAAACAAGCAATAAATGATATATTGCTAATTCCTATGGGTTATGAAGTTGGCTTACAGTCTAATCTTCTGATTGGTTTATTGCTTATAATAATCACTTCAATTGTAATACTTGGCGGTCTTAAAAGAATTAGTGCTGTTGCTTCAAAACTAGTTCCTTTTATGGTGTTAGTATATATGATATCTGTTATAGCTATTATAATTATTAATATAGAAGAATTACCGCATTATATAAAACTAATTTTTTATGATGCTTTTACTGCCTTAAATTATAGAGGAGATTCTGTTACGGGCGGGGTTTTAGGTTCTTTAATTGTACTAGGAATAAGAAGAGGAGCATTTTCAAATGAAGCAGGTATAGGAATGGCTCCTATGGCACATGGAGCGGCAAAAACTAACTCTCCAATAAGAGAAGGATTAGTTGCTATGCTAGGCCCCGCAATTGATACTCTGTTTGTTTGTACCTTGACTGCATTAGCAATTTTAATAACTGGAGTATGGGAAACAGACTTAAATGGAGTTACATTAACTGCTGCTGCATTTAACAAGTCTCTTCCGTTAATTGGAAGATATTTGCTACTAATTTGTGTAATTGTTTTTAGTGTTTCATCACTTTTTACATATTCATATTATGGTACTAAGTGTTTGTCGTATTTGTTAGGTGAAAAAAACAAAAAATATTATAATTATATTTATATAATCAGCATTATATTAGGTGCTACAACATCTCTAAGCCTAATGATTAATTTGATTGACACATTTTTTGCCTTAATGGCTATACCAACAATGTTAGCTACTATTATTTTAGCTCCGAAGGTTGTTGAAGCATTAAAGAACTATAAAATATGAATAACAAAGAAAAACAAATTAGGTACTGGAAGGAGAATATTAGATATGTCTTAATTCTATTATTTTTCTGGTTTATTGTTTCATTTGGAGCAGGAATAATATTTAAAGACTTCTTAAATAATTTTAAAATAGGTGGATTTAAACTTGGATTTTGGTTTGCCCAACAAGGATCAATATTTCTGTTTGTAGTTATAATATTTATATATGTCTATTTGATGAATAAATTGGATAAGAAATATGGATATGATAAATAATTTAAATCTATTTATGGATTTAAATGTCCAAGAATGGACATATCTAATAGTAGGATTTACTTTCTCAATTTATATAGCTATTGCCATTTGGTCTAGAGTACAAACAACAAAAGATTTTTATGTAGCGGGGGCTGGTGTTAGTCCTTTGGCTAATGGGATGGCTACTGCTGCAGACTGGATGAGTGCGGCATCTTTTATATCAATGGCAGGAATAATTTCTTTTGCGGGTTATGATGGAGCTGTATATCTAATGGGTTGGACTGGAGGATATGTTCTGCTAGCATTACTTTTAGCTCCGTATTTAAGAAAATTTGGAAAATTTACTGTTCCAGATTTTATTGGTGATAGGTATTATTCAAATGCTGCAAGAATTGTTGCAGTTATATGTGCTTTATTAGTGTCCTTTACATATGTAGCTGGACAAATGAGAGGAGTAGGAATTGTTTTTTCAAGATTTTTAGAAGTTGAAATTAATACAGGAGTAATTATAGGAATGATAATTGTTTTATTTTATGCTGTTTTAGGAGGAATGAAAGGAATTACATATACACAAGTTGCTCAATACTGTGTTTTAATCTTTGCTTTTATGGTTCCTGCAATTTTTATCTCTATACAGATGACAGGGAACCCTATTCCTCAACTAGGATTTGGGGGCGAAGCAGTTGAAGGAGGATATCTTCTAGATAAATTAGATGGTTTAAATGAACAGCTAGGATTTAATCAATATACAGATAATACAAAGCCATTAATAGATATTTTTGCTATTACGTTTGCTTTGATGGTAGGTACAGCTGGTCTACCACATGTAATAATTAGGTTTTTTACAGTTAAAAAAGTTTCAGACGCAAGAAAATCTGCAGGAATTGCATTACTTCTAATAGCAGTGCTGTATACAACCGCTCCTGCTGTAGCTGTTTTTGCTAGAACAAATATGATTGAAACTTTATCAAATGTTGAATATTCAAAAGTTCCAAGTTGGTTTAAAAATTGGGAAACAACTGGTTTAATAAGTTTTGATGATAAAAATTTAGATGGGAAAATCCAATATTTAGCAGATCAATCAACTAATGAGCTTATTGTTGATAGAGATATAATGGTTTTAGCAAACCCAGAGATTGCAAAATTACCAAATTGGGTTATTGCCCTTGTTGCTGCTGGAGGTCTTGCAGCAGCTTTATCAACTGCAGCAGGACTATTATTAGTTATTTCTTCATCCATATCCCACGATTTGCTAAAAAGAGTTATAATGCCTTCTATTTCAGAAAAACAAGAGCTGATTGCAGCAAGACTATCTGCTTTTGCTGCAGTATGTGTTGCAGGTTACTTTGGTATTAATCCACCTGGATTTGTTGCTGCTACTGTTGCTTTAGCATTTGGGCTTGCTGCTGCATCATTTTTTCCAGCAATTATATTAGGTATTTTCTATAAAAAAATGAATAAAGAAGGAGCAGTTTCAGGAATGATTGCAGGAACTTTATTAATGTTATACTACATGATAAAGTATAAACTAGGATGGTTTGATGATGAATTACCTAGTTCTGATCATTGGTGGTTTAAAATCTCTCCTGAAGGGTTTGGAACTATTGCAATGTTTGTTAATTTTACTGTATCGATAATTGTAATGAAATTTACTTCTGAGCCACCCGATGAAATAAAGAGGATTGTTGAGAGGATTAGAATTCCATCAGAATAAGCTATTTATGGATAAATATAATATTTTAACTAAGGATCAATATAATTCAATATATAAAGATTCAATTACTAATCCTGAAGAGTTTTGGTCTGAAATAGCAGCAAAAAACTTTGTTTGGAAAAACAAATGGGAAACAGTTTTAGAATGGGATTTTAAACAAGCCAAAGTTAATTGGTTTCAAGGAGCTAAATTAAATATTACAGAAAACTGTATAGACAGGCATCTAGAAGACAATTCAGATAAAACAGCAATAATATTTGAACCTAATAATCCTAATGAGTCTTCAGAGGAAATTACATACAAATCACTATTTGAAAGAGTATGTAGGATGTCTAATGTTTTAAAGGAAAAAGGAGTTAAGAAAGGGGATAGGGTTTGTATTTACTTACCAATGATCCCTGAGCTTGCAATTTCTGTTCTTGCATGTGCTAGAATTGGTGCTGTACATTCAGTTGTTTTTGCAGGTTTTTCAGCAAACGCCCTTGCTACTAGAATAAAGGACTGTGAATCAAGAATTGTAATTACTTCTGATGGTTCTTATAGAGGAGGAAAAACTATAGATTTAAAAGGAATTGTTGATGATGCTCTATTAGAATGTGAAATAGTTGATACAGTTTTAGTAGTAAATAGAATTAATTCTAAAATTAATCTTGTTAATGAAAGAGATGTTCTATTAGAACCCTTACTTGAAAATGCAGATAAATATTGTGAGGCTGAAATAATGGACGCTGAGGACCCCTTATTTATTTTATATACTTCTGGGTCTACAGGAAAACCTAAGGGCATGGTGCATAGTTGTGCTGGTTATATGGTATATACTGCTTACACTTTTAAAAATATTTTTCAATATAAACCAGATGATATATACTGGTGTACAGCAGATATTGGTTGGGTAACAGGTCATAGTTATATATTATATGGTCCATTAGCAAATTGCGCTACTACAATTATGTTTGAAGGAGTTCCTAGCTATCCGGATTTTGGTAGATTCTGGGATATAGTTGAAAAACATAAAGTTAATCAATTTTATACAGCTCCTACAGCTATTAGAGCTCTTGCAAAACAAGGTATTAAGCATACAGTTGGTAAAGATATTTCTTCTTTAAAAGTATTAGGAACAGTTGGTGAACCTATTAATGAAGAAGCATGGAACTGGTATGATAAAAATATAGGAAAAAGCAAATGTCCTATAGTAGATACATGGTGGCAGACAGAAACTGGTGGTATTTTAATTTCATCTATCCCTGGAATAATTGATTCGAAACCAACCTTTGCAACACACCCCTTTATAGGTGTTCAACCAGTATTAATGGATAGTGAATCTAATGAAATAATAGATAATGACGTTGTTGGTAGGTTGTGTATAAAATTTCCATGGCCATCAATTGCTAGAACCATATGGGGAGATCATAAGAGATATGTGGACACTTATTTTTCAACTTTTAATAATATGTATTTCACTGGTGATGGAGCATATAGAGATGCTAATGGAAATTTCAGAATAACTGGAAGAGTAGATGATGTAATAATTGTTTCAGGGCACAATTTAGGAACTGCCCCCATAGAAGATGTTATAAATGAACATGAAAACGTTGCAGAATCAGCAATTGTTGGTTTCCCGCATGAAATCAAAGGAAATGCTTTATACGGGTTTGTTACTTTAAAAGACTCCACCATTATATCTGATAATACTAAAAACGAAATAAATAAATTAATTTCTGATAAAATTGGTCCAATCGCTAAGCTAGAAAAAATTCAATTTACAGAAGCTTTGCCAAAAACAAGGTCTGGAAAAATAATGAGAAGAATTCTAAGAAAAATCGCAGGAAATGATTTTGATAATCTAGGAGATATTAGTACGCTTTTAAATCCTGATGCAGTGGACGATATAATTAAAAATCACATTAGATAGAAGTGTTTATTGCTTCCAAAACACATTTATAATAATTCTTATTAGATCCAATAAAATATTCGTTACTATTATTTATAAGATGTTTCATTTCATTATATGTAATAAACTTTAACTGATCTACTTCATTGTTTTTAAAATCTAAATTAATTTTATTGCGTTCTGCATTATAAATGTATGTGTGATGAAATTCTCTATCTATAAAATTATTATAAATTTCTTCATTAAAGAAAACACCAATTTTCTTTAACTTGTTTTTATTGATCAACACACCTGTTTCTTCAATAGATTCTCTAATAACAGCATCTATAAAATCCTCTTGATATTTTATGTGTCCAGCGACAGAAACATCCCAAATTCCTGGATTAATTTTTTTATTTTTTGATCTTTTCTGGATTAATATTTCATCTTTACAACAAAAGATCCATAGATGAACAGTTGCGTGAAATAATCCTTCTTTATGTATCTTAGATTTCAGGAGTTTTTCTCCAGTAGGCTTTCCATTTTTTGTATGGATTTCAATATATTCTTTATCCATAAATTAATTATGAAAAATAACTAAAATCATCTCCTTTTTTAATTTTTAATATAGAATGATAAATCATTTTAATTACATTTTCAACATCATTTTTATGAACCATCTCTACAGTAGTATGCATATATCTCAATGGCAGAGAAATTAGTGCAGAGGGAACGCCTCCATTGCTATAAGCAAATGCATCAGTATCTGTCCCTGTATATCTAGATGATGCAGCCCTTTGGAAAGGAATTTTATTTTCTTTTGCTGCTTTAATAACTAGTTCCCTTAATTTTTGCTGAACTGCAGGTGCATAAGTAATTACAGGACCTTTATTTAGTTCACAGCTTCCTTGCTTTTTCTGATCAATCATTGGAGTTGTCGTATCATGAGTAACATCAGTAACAATTGCTACGTTTGGCTTTATTGTTTGAGTTATCATCTCAGCTCCTCTAAGCCCAATCTCTTCTTGAACGGAATTAGTTATATATAAACCAAAAGGCAACTTCTTCTTATTTTCATGAAGTAAACGAGCTACTTCTGCAATCATAAACCCACCAATTCTATTATCCAATGCTCTACAAACAAAATTGTCCTTATTTAGAACATGAAATTCATCAGGATATGTGATAACACATCCTACATGAACACCAAGCTTTTCAACATCTTTCTTTTTCTTACAACCAACATCAATAAAAATGTTTTCAAGTTTAGGAGGTTCTTCTTTAGTAAAAGATCTTGTATGGATTGCAGGCCATCCAAAGACTCCTTTAACAATACCTTTTTTTGTATGTATATTAACAACTTTACTTGGAGCAATTTGATGATCACTTCCACCATTTCTAATAACAGATATTAATCCCTTATCAGATATATAATTAACATACCAAGATATTTCATCAGCATGACCCTCAATAACAACTTTATAGTTGCTTTTCGGATTGATTACCCCTACAGCACTTCCATATGAATCTGTTATAAATTCATCTACGTATGGTTTTAAATAATTCATCCAGATTTTTTGACCTTCCCATTCGTATCCTGTTGGAGATGCATTGTTTAGATACTTTTCTAAAAATGCTAGAGACTTTTTTGTTATGACACTTTTATTCTTCATGTTTGTGAGTAATTAAAAATTTTTCTAAAAAAAGTATTTATGTAAAAATAAGATGATTTCTTTATTTTTACCCATAATTTAATGTATTAATTTTATTTTCTAAAATAGTATTACAATTTAAAAATGACAAGAGTTCTGTTTTTCCTTTTTTTTCTGAGTACTACAGCTTTTTCTCAAGTTGTTGATTCTGACTCTTTAGTTAATTATATAAAAATTCAAGGTGATTCTATCATTAGAAGTTCAATAGATTTAGATAAGGTTGTTTTATTGCCAAAAAAAGGATTTAAAAATTCTAATGAAATTAAAAAGTATCTAATATTAAAACGAAAAACACTTAAGGTATATAGCTATGCTGTTTTAACTTCAAATAGATTAACTAAATTAAATGAGAGATTAGCTCCTGTAAAAAGAAGGAGGGATAGGAAAAATTATACAAAGAAAATTCAAAAATTTATTGTAAATGAATTCTATGATGAATTAAGGAAATTTACACAAACTGAAGGTCAAATCTTGATTAAACTAATTCATCGTCAAACAGGAACAACATCCCATAAGCTTATTAAAGAATTAAGAAACGGCTGGATTGCATTTTGGTATAATAATACTGCCAGATTGTTTAATATGTCTCTAAAAAAAGAGTTTGATCCATATACAGTTGAAGAAGATTATCTTATTGAAGATATAATTCAAAGGGCTTTAAGGGATAAAAAATTAGAATACCAAGAACCAAATAGGAATTATGATCTATTTGAATTAAATAAAAAATGGGAAAAATAAATCATTCAAAAACCATAATCAATCTAGGAGAGGAGTTTTTATTAAAGCTATTTAAATTATAATCACCAAATTTTTCCTTAAACTTCAAGTCACACTCTTTAAACATTGTTAAAAAATCTTCAATTCTATATGCTTTAACTTTTTCTTGAAACTTGTATATCTTGTTATTAGATTCGATTATAATATCCTTAACTAACAAGTTGTTTTCTAAATATCTGTTGATTACAAATTTTGTTTTATCAAAAGCCTTTTCTTCATATTTAATAAGATTATTTAAGACATAATCAATATTAAAAAAGTCAATAACTGCCTTTCCTTCATTGTTTAAATTAGACTTAATACTCCTGATAACACTAATATTGTCTTTATCTTCTTGATAATAACCAAAGCTTGTAAAAAGATTCAAAATAAGATCAAATTTTTGATTAAGCGGTTGCCTCATGTCATGAAGTATATAATTTAGTTTATCAGATTCATTTTTCTTTGCTTCACTAATATTTTCTTTAGAGATATCAATTCCAGTTACTTTATGACCGATATTGCTTAAATAGAGACTATATCTTCCTCTTCCGCAAGCTAAATCAAGTATAGAGGAGTTTTTATCAATTTGTAGTCGGCTTATTAAATTATTCATAAAATATGTAGCCTCAGAGTAATCTCTTTCCTTATATAATTGATGGTAAAAGGGTGAATTAAACCAATCTAAATACCATTCTGATTTATTGTTTGTCATTAATTAATAATATAACTCTTCAAAATAAAGTATTTTTGATTTCAAATAGAAATTATTTATGGAAGAAAATTTTAAAATGGTGGCAAAAACCTTTTATGGATTTGAGGATATATTGTCAAGTGAACTCTTGAAATTAGGTGCACAGAAAATTGAAAAGGGCTCTAGAAGTGTTAGTTTTTATGGAGATAAAGGGTTTATGTATAAAGCAAATTTAAGTCTTAGAACTGCTATTAAAATTTTAAAACCAATAAGGTCTTTTAAATTTAAAGATCAAGAGGATTTTTATAATAAGGTTTATAAGATTGATTGGGAAAAGTATTTAAATAAAGACAACTCTTTTCTTGTAAACTCCATTGTATTCCATTCTCAACTCTTTAATCATTCAAAGTATGTGTCACAAAAAGTTAAAGATGCTGTTGTTGATCGTTTTAGAGATTTATTTAAGAAAAGACCAAATGTTGAGCTAAAACATCCGGATTTAAGAATTAATATTCACATAAATAGAAATACTTGTAATGTTTCATTGGATAGTTCTGGCGAATCCTTACATAAGAGAGGGTATAAAGCTTTTGGTACAGTTGCACCTATAAATGAAGTTTTAGCTGCCGGAATTGTTATGCTGTCTGAATGGAATGGTGATACTGACTTTTTAGACCCTATGTGTGGAGGAGGCACTATACTTATTGAAGCAGCAATGATAGCATGTAATATGGCTCCAAATTTAAATAGAAATGAATTTGCTTTTGAAAAATGGAAGGATTGGGATGAAGATCTATTTGAGGTAATTGAAAAATCAGTTATTAGTAAGACAAGAAAATTTGATCATAAAATTTATGGTTATGACATCTCTAGTGGGGTTATAAAAAAGGCAATAGAAAATATAAAAAATGCTCAATTAGAAATAGATATTAAGGTTGAGAAAAAAGATTTTTTTTCTACATCAAAAAATGAAGAGTCAAATCTTCATATTCTATTAAACCCACCGTATGATAAAAGAATTTCATATGATATAAAGGAGATGTATGCCAAGATTGGAGATACTTTAAAAAATAATTACACTAATTCTAATGTTTGGTTAATAACTAGTAACATTGAAGGTTTAAAACATATAGCACTTCATACATCAAAAAAGATAAAGTTATATAATTCTAATTTAGAGTCTAAGCTTGTTAATTATGAGATATATAAGGGATCTAAAAAGAAGCTATAGTTATTTTTTTATAATTGGAATAAGATATGATATTGAATAGCTGAATCCAGATCCTAAACTAGAGCTGTCATATGTACGATTAAACCCTGGAATAGAAATATTGTCAATATTGTTTTTTGTCTTTTCAGATATAAGATTTTTTAATTGCACATTAAACCCTAAAAACAAATTATTTAAAACTTGTGTTTTAACTCCTATAACAAACTCCATCCATAAGGCATTTAGATCGTCATTTACAATTGGAATAAATGATGAGGTTTGACCCCAGGTTTGGTTATTCACATCATATATTGTATAGTTGTTTACTGTTTGGCTGAAATTAGAAAAACCAATCCTAAATCCAGCATAAATCAAGTTGTCCATTCCCAACCAATTCGTGTACATATTGTAATCTCCCCCTGCTTTTAAATAGTTTCCTTTAGATTCAGTGCTTAAATAGTCGTTAGTTATAATCTTCTTTTCTGTTCCTATCTCAGATGAGATATAGACATTTTTTAATATTCTTAAATCAGCATTTATTTCAATTCCCTCATAATCATCACTAAAAGCAGAGTTTAAAATTTTACTTAAGTCTACACCAACTCTTATTCCAAATTTATTTTTAAATGATATAGAATCGGTTTCAGTCTGAGAGAATGAGAGAATATAGGAGTTAAAAAGGAATATTATACTAATGTAATATTTTAACATGTGCTTGATTTTCATTAGTTACTATTGGGTTAACAATTTCATATCCACCTATCCAGCCAACAACAGGATCAAGAATTAGCGATAAAATAGAGTAGTTGGTAATGAATCCACATGCTCTAGAAATAAATACATCTGTCATTTCATAGTCTATATATACATGATTTAGATCTCCAAAAATTATATTGTTTTCAACAGAATAATTTTTAATAAATCTAAAGTTTGACACTCCAATATCATTTCTTAATGGAATTGCAATTGAATCCGTATTTATGCCATTAATATTTTCAATTAAAATCAATTCAGAATCTTTTATTGCATAAACTGCCAAAGATTCTACTATTTTACTTTGTTGTGGGTCTAGAGCGTCATAAAAAGTAACTACTAGCTGAGGTGTTGTTTGCGTTGAATCTGGACAAATATCATCTTTTTCACAACTTATTATAATAAGAAATGACATTGTTAATATTATTAGCTTGAAATGATTCATCTATCGTTTTTCCAAAAGTACAACATTTTCTACATGATAAGTCTGAGGAAACATATCAATTGATTGAGAGCAAACAATTTCATAAAAATCCTTAAATAAATCTAGATCTCTAGCCTGAGTTGCGCTATTACAGCTAACGTATATAATTTTTTTTGGCCCAATATCTAGCAGATTAGTTAAGGCTTTTTTATGCATACCTGATCTTGGAGGATCAATAATTACTGTATCTGGCATGCCATTTTCTTTCACAAAATTATTATTAAGTACATTTTTAATTTCACCAGTAAAAAAACTGACATTTTTTATAGAATTCAATGTTAAATTTTCCTTAGCTGCAAGAACTGCCTCATTAACAGTTTCAATTCCTACAACTTTTTTAGCCTGATTAGCAATAAAAATTGATATTGTTCCAATACCAGAATATAGGTCATAAACAACTTCGTTAGATTTGATCTTAGCAAAATTCTTCACAATTTTATATAATTCTTTTGTTTGATTAGAATTAGTTTGGTAGAATGATTTAGAATCTATTTTGAATTTAAAATCCAGAATCTTTTCATATATATGATCTCGCCCATAATAACAATGGATTTTTTGGTCATAAATAGTGTCATTTGCTTTTTTATTTATAACATATAAAAGAGAGGTAATCTTAGGAAACTCATTTATTAATTTATCTAAAAGAATAGCAATTTGTTTACTTCTTCTATAAAACTGAATTAGAACCATAATTTCACCAGTTGTAGATGTTCTTATCATCATAGTTCTTAAATCCCCTGTATTATTTTTATAATCAAAAAAATCTAAACCAATTTTAATAGAGTTTGCTCTAATAAAATTTCTAATTCTATTAGATGGATTTTTTTGTAGCCAACATTTATCAATATCCACAACCTTATTCCACATCCCAGGAACATGAAATCCTAATGCATTCTTATTTTTAATAACTTGGTTAGATTCTATTTCTGAACGGGTTAGCCATTTTGAATTACTAAAAGAGAACTCTAATTTGTTTCTGTAATAGTAGTCCTTTTTTGATCCTATAATAGGTAGAATTCTTGCAGGTTTTACATTCCCTATTCTTTCTAAGTTAGCTATAACTTCTTTTTCTTTATATTCTAATTGTTTTTCGTAAGTCATGTTCTGCCAGTTGCAACCCCCACATGTTTGAAAGTGTATACATTTTGGCTCAATCCTAAAACTAGAATTTTTAATTATTCTAAGCACTTTTCCTTCATAATATGATTTACGTTTTTTATTCACCTGTACATCTACAATATCGCCAGGAACAGCATCATTTAAAAATATAATCCTCCCATCGGGAGCTTTTGCTATACTCTTGCCTTTTGCTCCAGCATCTATAACTTTTATTCTTGAAAACAGTATTGGTGAATTCTTAGCTTTCATCTTCATTGAATTTTCAAAAGAGTTAAATAACTTATTGAATGAAATTTATTAATTTGCGCTAATTTAAAACTATAATTTATATAATGAATAAATTAACTCCTCAAAACATCATAGATTTAGAATATAAGTTTGGCGCACATAATTACCATCCTTTACCAGTTGTATTAAAAGAAGGTAAGGGTGTGTTTGTTTGGGACGTTGAGGAAAAAAAGTATTATGACTTCTTATCTGCTTATTCTGCGGTTAATCAGGGGCATTGCCATCCTAGCATTATTAAAGCTTTAGTTGATCAATCAAAGAAATTAACATTAACTTCAAGAGCTTTTCATAACAATATTCTAGGAAAATATGAGAAATACATTACTAGTTTATTTGGATATGATAAGGTTTTGCCTATGAATACTGGAGTAGAAGGAGGGGAGACGGCAGTTAAATTAGCTAGAAAATGGGCTTATGAAGTAAAGAAAGTTCCTGCTAATCAGGCAAAAATAATTTTTGTAGAAGGAAATTTTTGGGGAAGAACTTTAGGAGCGATTTCCTCATCTACTGATCCTTCTAGCACAACAGGATTTGGTCCATTCATGCCTGGGTATGAAATTATACCATATAACGATATTTCTGCACTTGAAAACGCTTTAAAAGATCCAAATGTCGCTGCCTTTATGGTCGAGCCTATTCAAGGAGAAGCTGGGGTTGTTGTTCCAGACAGTGATTATTTGTCTAAGGCTTTTAGTCTTTGTCAAAAATCAAATGTTTTATTTATTGCTGATGAGGTTCAGACAGGTATTGGAAGAACTGGCAAGATGTTATGTTGTGATCATCATAATTTTAAACCAGATATACTTATTCTTGGCAAAGCTCTTTCAGGTGGTGTTTTCCCGGTTTCTGCTATACTTTCATCTGATGAGGTAATGTTAACAATTAAACCAGGGGAGCATGGATCTACATTTGGAGGAAATCCTTTAGCTTGTGAGGTGGCTATAGCTGCATTAGAGGTGATTCAAAATGAGAATATGATTGATAATGCCGATAGGATGGGAAAGATTTTTAGAAATGAAATTAACAACTTTATTAAAAGCTCTTCAATTGTTAGATTAGTTAGAGGAAAAGGACTGTTAAATGCAATTGTAATAAATGATAAAGAGAGTGGAGACACTGCATGGAGAATATGTATGTCAATGGCATTGAAAGGTTTGCTTGCAAAACCTACGCATGGAAATATTATTAGATTCGCTCCTCCTTTGATAATTAATGAAGAGCAATTAAAAGATTGTATAAAAATTATTACAAGCACTTTAAAAGAGTTTGAAAAATAACTATTATTTACTAAAACACATACTTTATTATGAAAACTTACTATTACACAAAATTCTTAACCGTTTTTTTTACTCTAATCTTATTTAGCTTTACTTCATATTCACAAGAAACAGATGAAAAGGTTGAAGATGCTAAAGAAGAAAAAGCTGATAAGAAAAAAAAGAAAAAAACTTATTCTGACATTGTTAATGACAAAACCATAACTGATACTGGTTTATTTGATGTTCATAAGGTCGAGGATAAATATTACTATGAAATAAACGATAGCTTGCTAGGTAGAGATATGTTAATGGTAACAAGAATAGTTAATATGTCTAAAGAAATCTCTATAAGCCGTCATAAAATGAGTGAGCAAGTTTTAAGTTGGCAAAAATTTGATAATCACATCTTGTTAAAAGAAATTTCATATTCAAATTACGCTTCTGATTCACTGCCAATAAAGGAGGCAGTTTCAAATGCTAATTTTGAACCTATAATTGCTAGTTTTAAAATTGAAGTTGAAAATAAAGATAAAAACTCTGTAGTCATTGATGTTACAGATCTCTATAAAAAGGATATAAAATCATTTGGCTATCCACAATCAAGTCGAAAGAGAAATAAAATAACAGGGTTAGATGCTAAACTATCATTTATAGAATCTATTAGAAGTTTTCCTATGAATATTGAAGCTAAGCATATAAAGACGTATAAGTCCTCTGAGGCAAAAAATGGTCAGATTTCTATGCTTTTAAATAATTCAATGATCTTATTGGCAAAAGTTCCAATGAAAAGAAGGTATTATGATGAAAGAGTAGGATGGTTTACGACTAGTCAAACAGATTATGGAATTGATAATCAAGAAGCAGAAACTGTAAAATATTTAGACAGATGGCGATTAGAAGTAAAAGATGAAGATATTGAAAAATTTAAAAAAGGGGAATTAGTTAAACCAAAAAAACCGATAGTATATTATATTGATAGAGCAACTCCAAAAAAGTGGAGAAAATATATTAAACAAGGAATTGAAGATTGGCAAGCAGCATTTGAGGCTGCTGGTTTTAAAAATGCTATTCTAGCAAAAGACCCTCCTAGTAAAGAAGAAGATCCTGATTGGAGCCCTGAAGATATTAGATACTCAGTCGTTAGGTATTTAGCTTCACCCACTCTTAATGCTAATGGCCCTCATGTAAGTGATCCTAGATCTGGTGAAATAATTGAGTCAGATATAAACTGGTATCATAACATTATGAAATTACTTAGAAACTGGTATTTTGTACAAACTTCAGCAGTGGATTCCGAGGCTAGAGGAATTGAATTTAAAAATGAATTAATGGGTGAATTATTACGATTTGTTAGTGCACATGAGGTTGGTCATACTTTAGGTTTACCTCATAATATGGGCAGTAGTAGTGCATTTCCAGTTGATTCTTTAAGATCAGCAACTTTTACCCAAAAATATGGAACTGCACCATCTATTATGGATTACGCTAGATTTAATTATATAGCTCAACCTGGAGATGAAGGAGTTGCATTAATACCATCTCACTGGGAAAGTCCTAATGTTGGGGTGTATGATAAATTTTCTGTTATGTGGGGTTACAAACCAATTCTTGATGTTTCTGAGGAGGAAGAAAAGGATATATTAAAGAAATGGATTATTGATAAGGAGGATGATATGATGTATAGATTTGGTCCAAGTGGCGGTATTGACCCTAGCTCTCAAACTGAAGATTTAGGTGATAATGCAATTAAAGCTAGTGAATATGGAATAAAAAATCTTAAGAGAATTATTCCAGAGCTTATGGAATGGACAACTGAAGATGGTGAAACATATGATGAATTAGAATATATGTATGGACAAGTATTAGGTCAGTTTAGAAGATATATGGGGCATGTTGCAGCTAATATTGGGGGTGTCTATCAATATTATAAAACATCTGATCAAAAGGGCGCAGTATACACTCATGTAGATAAAAATTATCAAAAAGCCTGTGTAGCTTTTTTAAATCAACATTTATTTGAAACTCCTTACTGGATTATTAATAAAGATATTTTAAATAAAATTGAATATGCAGGAACTACAAATAGAATTAGATCGATGCAATCAAGCTATTTGAATAGAGTTCTTGATTTTGGAAGAATGGCAAGAATAATTGAGAATGAAGCTTTAAATGGATCAAATTCTTATTCATTGACTGAGATGATGAGTGATTTAAAGGATGGAATATGGCCAGAGTTAATAACAGATGAATATTATACCTCAGAAAAGAAAAGAAGAATCATGCAAAAAAATGATGTTTATAGAAGAAACTTGCAAAAAAGTTACATTAAAAGGTTAGGATATATTATGAAAAATGAACAAGAACAGTCTTCTAGACCAGGATGGGGTGATTATACTACCGCAGTTAAAGTAGATGTATCTGATATTAGATCTGTTACAATGGGCACTCTTTCAGATCTAAAGAAAGATTTACAAAGGGTGGTTAGAAAATACAGGAGCAGTATTAAAGGAAGCTCAAAAGATAAACTAATTAAGGATCATTTAAATTATTGCATTACAATGATTGATGAAGCTATGGGGAATTTGTACT
>ERZ651768.682-NODE-682-length-25284-cov-2.918356_pt1 | contig 25284 bp, 21 predicted proteins | sample MGYA00514754_ERZ651768 | MGnify/ENA metagenome assembly ERZ651768
CTGACTTTTACTCCCGCAGCTGGGTCTAATTCAAAACGAGTTATGATAGGCCCAGGGAGAACTGAGACAACCTCGACCTCAATCGCAAAATCTCTTAACTTAAGCTCTACAAGACGAGACATGGCCTCGAGAGATTCTTTCGAATAACCGTGTGTTTCTGACGGTGGTTCATCTAACAGTGAGAGAGGCGGAAGCTCACTGCCCGAAGAAGAATCAAATAATGGTACCTGTTTTTCTTTTTCAGCTCGATTACTTTGCTTTAGCTCTGAAATGGTTGATTCTATTTTTGGTGGTATTCTTTTAGCTATTCTCTTTTTTTCTGCCTCAAAAACACTTTGTCTTTCTGCTTGCCGCTTGCGACCCTCAACTTTATCTTTCTGAGCGTCCATGAAAATTCGCATTTTTTGGTAAATTTGTAGAGAAAATTTACCTATTTGATCAATCACTTTAATCCATGATACGCCTAAAAAAAGGGATATTGATGCTAACCATAAAAAAAATAGCAATGTTGTCGCGCCAAGAAGTTTCATTGATGAGTTCAGACTACCGCCAATAACTTGACCTATAATACCTCCTGCAGTTTCTCGGAAATCATCTGGAGAAAAATGCAATGTTGCCAAAGCGCAACTAGTTAAAAGTATTATAAAAAATCCAAACAAACGTAACATAAGATCAGCATTTGGAGCTTTTTCTTGTTTCTTACTTGATTTAAATATAACCCAACCCGAATATAATACTAACACTGTAAATAAATAAGCTGGCAAGCCAAATATATAGAACAATAAATCTGAAACTAGTGCACCTATTTTTCCAATAGCATTATTAATTTCGTTACTAGTGCTAACTTGTGTAAATCCAGGATCTGAAACATCATATGTAAAGAGTGAAATCCATAAAATTAAAGCCAACGCTCCAAACATCCACAGCGCAGCTTCTCTAAGTATCCTCAAAACATGATCAGAAATAATTACTTTTGAAATTGGAGACTGAATTTTCTTCATAATTTATATTGTTTTTTTTATTACTTATCGCAATAATTAATCTGCTATGGTCCTGACTTCAAGATCAATATGACCTTAGATATTTTTACATCTTTGCAATTTAAAAGAAACAGATAAAAATTCTTAAAATACGATACGGCTTTTCATTGTAGCATAGTGATTAAAAAAGCTTATTTATCGTTATAATCTTAAATAAAAAAAATCTTAGTAAACTTTAATCAGAATCATAAAAACTTTAAAATAGAAAAATGAGTAAAAATAAACATTGTCGGCTACTTATTCTTGGTTCTGGTCCCGCTGGATATTCAGCCTCTCTCTATGCTGCGAGAGCTAATCTGAATCCAGTAATCATTACCGGCATTGAACAAGGTGGCCAGCTTATGACAACGACAGATGTTGATAATTGGATTGGTGATCATAATAATCTTCAAGGACCAGACCTAATGAATCGTATGATGGAGCACGTTAGAAAATTTAATGTTGAAGTGATAAATGATCACATAAAAGAAGCTAACCTCTCCGATAATCCATTTGTCCTACATGGTGATTACGGAGTCTATACTTGTGATGCATTAATTATTGCAACCGGAGCAAACGCGATGTATCTAGGGTTACCTTCTGAGCAAACTTTCATGGGTCGCGGCGTATCTGCTTGCGCAACATGTGATGGCTTTTTTTATAAAAACAAAAATGTAGCAGTAGTCGGCGGAGGAAATACAGCAGCAGAAGAAGCATTGTATCTTAGTAACATCGCAAAAAAAGTTACGCTTATTCACAGAAGAGACGCGCTACGAGCAGAAAAAATACTTCAAGATCAAATTTTTAAAAAAGAAAGTGAAGGCAGAATTGAAATAAAATGGGATTACATTGTTGAAGAAATAATTGGCAATGATACGGGTGTCACTGGAATAAGAATACAAAATACTATAGACAAAAAGAAAAAAACTGAAATTGATTTATCAGGAGTATTTATTGCTATTGGACACTACCCCAATACTGATCTATTTAAGGATCAATTAACTATGAAAAATGGATACATTATTGTTAAATCTGGATTAAATGGAGATTCAACTTCAACAAGCATTCCAGGTGTTTTCGCTGTTGGCGATGTAGCAGATCATATATATAGACAAGCAATTACATCGGCTGGAGCTGGATGTATGGGAGCCCTTGACGCTGAGAAATACCTTGATTCATTGATGTCATAAAAAATTTAATAATATGAAAATACTTAAAATCTGTTGGGCATTACTTCGTAAGTTGTTAATAAATTATAATTGAATTAAATCTTATGTTTCTGCACAATTTATGCATTAATAAATAAATGGGAAATAACTAAATTGGCAAAAGAAGAAGCTATTGAAATGGAGGGGGTCGTAATAGAAACTCTACCAAACACGACATTCCGAGTTGAACTGACAAAGAATGGGCATATCGTAACTGCCCATATCTCTGGAAAAATGCGAAAAAACTACATTAGAATTTTAACGGGTGATACTGTTACTGTAGAGTTAACGCCCTATGATTTAAGTAAAGGCCGTATAACATATCGAGAAAGATAAGGTTAATAAATCTATTTAATTATATGTTCAGGCTCTTTAACAAGTGACTCAAAAGCGAGCTTGATATCATTGTCTTCAACACTTACGTTTATAGTGCCACCTTCTACTAGCTTGCCGAACAAAAGTTCTTCGGCAACTGGTTGTTTAATAAAATCTTGAATTATCCTAGCCATAGGACGAGCACCCATTTTAGCATCATACCCTCTTTCAGCAATCCAGAGACGTGCCAAATGGTCAATATTCAGAGTTACATTATTAGTTTCTAGTTTTACTTCTAATTCAAGCAAAAGTTTATTTGCAACTCGCTGAATTGTTTTAGCATCAAGAGGGGAAAACTGAATAATAGAATCTAAGCGATTACGAAATTCCGGTGAAAATGTCTTCTTTATAATCTCCAAGTCGTCTTTTGAATGATCCTGGTCGGTAAAGCCTATTGATGACCTACTTTTTTCTTGTGAACCAGCATTTGTGGTCATAATGAGTACTATGTTTTTAAAATCCGCACTATGACCACTATTGTCAGTTAAAACACCATAATCCATAACTTGTAGTAAAATATTAAAAATATCTGGATGTGCTTTTTCAAGCTCGTCAAGTAAAACAACGGCATGTGGTGTTTTTCTAACGGCATCGGTAAGCTGGCCTCCTTGATCATAACCTACATAACCTGGAGGAGCGCCAATAAGTCTTGTGACTGAGAGCTTTTCCATATATTCAGACATGTCAAAACGAATGAATTTAACCCCCATAATAATCGCTAATTGTCGAGTAATTTCAGTTTTACCAACACCAGTGGGGCCTGAAAAAAGGAATGAACCAATAGGTTTTTCCTCATCAGTTAAGCCCGATCGTGATATTTTTATCGATGAACTCAAAGCTCTAATTGCCTTATCTTGGCCAAATACAACAAGATTCAAATCTCTTTCTAAAAATTTCATTATTTTCCTGTCAGATCTTGATATATTTTTTGTTGGAATACGCGCCATCCTAGCCACTATATTTTCAATATTTTCAATGGTTACTCTGTTCTTTTTATTTTTTGAAGAGTGAAGCCTATATTTAGCTCCAGCTTCATCAATAACATCGATAGCTTTATCAGGTAAAAATCTATCATTTATATGTTTTGCTGATAATTCAGATGCAGCTCTAATTGCGCCATCTTCGTATTTAACATTATGATGCGATTCAAAATATGATTTAACGCCATCTAATATCGTAATTGTCTCTTCAATGGTAGGTTCTGGTACTTCTATTTTTTGAAATCGTCTAGAAAGAGCGTGGTCTTTCTCAAAAATTCCTCTATATTCAGAGTAAGTAGTAGATCCAATACATTTTATCTCTCCATTGGCGAGAACAGGTTTTATAAGATTAGAGGCGTCCATAGAACCTCCTGACACTGACCCAGCACCTATTACTGTATGTATTTCATCTATAAATAATATCGCTCCTGGTATCTTTTTTATACTGACTATGATTTCTTTTAATCTTTTCTCAAAATCACCTCTATATTTTGTTCCTGCAATCAAAGCACCCATATCAAGCGCAAAAATTCTAGAGTGAAGCAGGATCTCGGGTACATTTTTTTCCACTATCATTTTGGCAAGTCCTTCAGCTAAAGCAGTCTTTCCAACGCCAGCTTCACCAACATATAAAGGATTATTTTTTTGTCTCCGACAAAGTATTTGTAATGTTCTTTCTATTTCGATTTCTCGACCAATAAGAGGATCAATTTTACCTTCTTTCGCCAATTGGTTGAGGTCATTAGTATATTTTCCTAGCGGACTATCTTCATGTTCATTTTTTGTGTCTATTGCTTCATGAATAGTTTTAACATTTATCTTTGTTAATTGATTGCTTTCGTGAGATAAATATCTTGTAACACGATAGCGGTCTATATTTTCAATTTTCAAAAAATATACTGCCTGACATTGCTTTTCACTAAAAATAGCTACCAAAAGATTTTCTTCGGTCACTTCCTTTTCTTGAGAAGACTCTACAAAAAACATGGCCCGTTGAAGAACCCGTTGAAAACCAAGTGTTGGCTGAACTTCTCTTTTTATATTAGTTTCTAAAAGTGGCGTGTTTTTATTAACAAAATCAGCTAAATTATCACGAAGCTTATCAATATCACCTCCGCATGACTTTATGATTGCTGCAACTTTTGGCAAATCTAGCAGAAACAACAATAAATGCTCAACAGTAATAAATTCATAACGCTTTTCATGTGCATCTTGAAATGCATTATGAATACAATATTGTAATTTATTACTAAACATAAATTAATTTTTCGAATGCACTGTCGTTCATACTTTTTCCATTGCGCAAAGAAGCGGATGTTGCTGTTGTTTAGCGACAGTAGTCACTTGAGAAACTTTAGTTTCTGCAATATCGTGAGTATAAATCCCGCAAATTGCTTCTCCTTCAGTGTGAACCTCAAACATGATCTTTGTTGCTTTGGATTTACTCATCCCAAATATCGTTACTAAAATCTCTACAACAAACTCCATAGGAGTAAAATCATCATTAACCAAAACAACACTATACAACGGTGGTTTTTGAATTTTTGAATTTTTCTCATCCAAAACAAGATGACTAAATTCAGGATTAATATTTTTTGTGATTCTTTCTGTCATGAGAGTAAAAAAATTTAAATATTTACCAATAATAAAATAGTATAAAAATAAATACTAATATTAATCATTTTATGATTCCAAAAATATTATCGTAGCTAAATTTAGCTTAAATAATCTTCACAAATTTAAACAATTATTAACTGCTCTTGTCGGAGACATCACACAATTTTGTTATAGAATTCCCTTCTTTCAAAGAATTTCTTGTAACAGAAAAGCCATGAAAATATCTAGTTTATTGTCAAAAAAACCAAAAAAAATATTTTTTAACTATAACTATAGTCAAATTATTGAATCTAACTCAAAAATTATTCCTATCTATGTTTTACCAATTCTCCTGATTACAATCATTTCATGGCAACTTTCAAAGATTTTCTGGTTATTTTTTACAGATGACGCAACAAGAGAAAAAATTAAAATTCCCAAATTAATGTCTAAAGCTATTATTGCTGAATCACAAGTTCAGCCTAACAATCAAAATATTTCATCAATACTTTCGGCACACCTTTTTGGGCTATCTTTTAGTCATGAAAATAATCCTGCATTAATTAAAACGACTGAACTCGCAATTGAGAACTTAATTGAAACCAATCTCTCTTTACTCCTAATAGGCACAATTAAAGACAATAACAATAAACTATCTATGGCAATTATTATCAATGATCAGAAAGAAGAACAAGTATATAAAATTAACGATGAAATATTGCCCGATATAATTTTGCACTCAATCTATCCCGATCAAATTGTACTAAGAAGAAATGGTATTTTAGAGTCACTAAAGCTCCCTAAAAATAAAAATGATGATATTTTTCTCATCAATAATAATCGAACAGATAATAAAACAAATTCAACTTTTAATAATCGAGGCCCAATGGCTTTGCAAACTGATATAGCTGATTTATTAAAACCAACACCATATTTTGAAAATGGTAAACAAAAAGGCTACAAAATATATCCAGGGGGCAACAGTCAACAATTAGAAAATTTTGGTTTAATCAATGGTGATTTGGTAACACATATTAATGGGTCGCCATTAGACAATCCCTTGCTTGCTATGAAAATGTTTCAAGATATGAAAATGGCCCGACAATTATCTTTAACTATTGAAAGAAATAAACAACGAACAGACGTAGTTATTAACCTAAACCAATTTAATCAATAAAGACTATCTATTAATAAAATGAAAATAATGACGCCAACAAATTTATGTTTCAAACATTTCTTTTCCATAGCGGTATTGCTACTAATAAATATCAATGCGCTTGCGCAGCAAACCATTACGCCAAATTACAGAGACGTTGAAATTAGATCCATCATTGAGGGTGTTAGTAACTTCACGGGCAAAAATTTTATAATTGACCCTCGTATACAAGCATCTGACAAAGCCACAATGGTTTCATCAAGCCCAATGACTGCAGATGCATTCTACCAAACATTTTTATCTCTTTTACAAGTGCATGGTTTTGTAGCTGTTCAATCTGGTGAAGTGATTAAAATTGTCCCAGATGCCAGCTCCCGACAGTATCCATCTAGCTTTAATGTAGGTAGTACTGCTGGTGACGATTTAGTCACTCATGTTGTAAAAATTAACGATGTGAGTGCAGCTCAATTAGTACCGATTTTAAGACCATTAGTGCCCCAATATGGACATCTTGCAGCGCATCCGGCATCCAATATAATTATTATTTCTGACCGATCAAATAACGTAAAACGAATAATCTCTATTATAAATAAAATTGATCTATCTAGTGATAACGAGATTGAAATAATCTCTTTAGATTATGCATCTGCAAGCGATACCGTACGCGTTCTAAACACAATTGCAAAAGCACCTCGATCTGATGGCCTAAAAAATACAACAACACTTGGTGCAGATTCACGAACTAATTCTGTCCTTTTAGGAGGAAATGAAAAAGAAAGATTAAGGATTAGAGCTCTGATCGCGCATCTTGATACCCCATTAGATCAAGGCGAAGGAAGCAGAGTTCGCTATCTTCGTTATGCAGATGCAGAAAATTTAGCTGAAAAATTAAAACAAAATTTTTCCAACCAACAAAATATTGGGGGCTCTAATCAAGCAAATACAACTAGTAACTTTAATGTTTGGGCTGACACTCAAACAAATGCAATTGTTGTAAATGCACCCCCCAAAATTATGAAATCGATCATGAATATTATAGACCAACTAGATATAAGAAGATCTCAAGTACTCGTAGAAGCTATTATCGTCGAAGTTATTGCAGATAAAACATCAGAGCTTGGTATTACCTGGGGTATTGATGGAACAAGAGATGGGAAAATAAGCGGGGCAACTAATTTTCCTGATACGGGATCTGGTGTGGTTCAATTAGGAGCGGCAGCGGCAGCATCGAGTGCAAATACCTTAATTAATTCTGCTTCACTAATTGGCCAAGGGATGACGCTAGGAATAGGCCGATTACCTGAAACTTCTCAATCTGGAACCAGTTTTGCATCAATTCTTAGAGCTCTCGAGGGAATAGCAGATACTAATATCATTGCGACTCCATCAATTGTAACAACTGATAATGAAGAAGCTAGTCTTAATGTTGGACAAGAAGTCCCCTTTGTCACAGGATCATTTTCTAACGCAGGAACAACTGGAGTTGTCAATCCATTCCAAACGATCCAGCGACAACAGGTCGGTGTAAAGTTAACAATAACGCCTCAAATTAATGAAGGTAATTCAATGTTGATGAAAATTTCACAAGAAATTTCGAGTATCGCGCAATCATCGACTGGGGCAGTCGACCTAATAACAAATCAACGCACAATTGACACTACTGTTATAGTTGATGATGGAGAAATTTTGGTTCTTGGTGGTTTACTGGAAGATCAATTACGCGAAAGCAACCAAAGGGTACCAATACTCGGAAGTATACCGATCTTAGGCGCTCTCTTTAGGACCACTAAAATCAACAAAGTAAAGACAAATTTAATGGTATTTATCAGGCCAACAATACTTCATGACGCTACTCAGGCTTCAGCAGAGACCAATACTAAATACAACTATATTAGAAATTTGCAGTTACAAGAAAAACAAAATCTCAATAAGGGAGATATCTTTAATAAAAACAAACCTACTCTACCTACTTTAAGTAATAATCAGAATACAACTGAATCACAATAAACTAACAATGAAATTAGCAAATTCTAATACTTCAGGAAAGATATTGGTAGAATCACAAGAAATTAAAAACAATGATAGTCATAATAAAAGTAAAATTAGCGATTCTACAGATAATTTACTTCCCTTCTCTTTTGCGAAGCGCCATGGAATTTTAGTCCGTTCATGCTTTGAAGGATACGCGGATACAGTACACAAAAAAAACACATCTCCTCTTGTTCTTTCAGAAGTTAGAAGATTTACAGGAAAAAAATTAAAATTATCAAAGATTTCTTCAACTGATTTTGAATCTACATTAAGTAATATTTATGAACAAGGCAGTCAAGTCTCTAACCAGATCATGGACGATCTTAGTCAAAAAAATGACTTACTTCAGATTTCAGAAGAACTTCCGGAATCATCAGATCTTCTTGATAGCGATAATGACGCGCCAATAATCCGTTTTATTAATGCTATTTTAACTGAAGCGCTAAACAATAATGCCTCTGATGTTCATATTGAGCCTTATGAAAATAACCTTGTAATTCGCTTCAGAATTGATGGCGTGTTAAAAGAAATCTTACAGACACAAAAAAACCTATCTCCTCTTGTTGTATCTAGAATAAAAGTCATGTCAAAACTAGATATTGCCGAAAAAAGACTCCCTCAGGATGGCAGAATTTCAATTAAAATAGCAGGAAGATCTGTCGATATTCGTGTCTCAACAATTCCTTCTGGTCACGGTGAAAGAGTCGTCCTCCGTCTTTTGGATAAAAAAGCTGGGCGACTAGATTTATCTTTACTGGGAATGCAAAAAAGTTCTCTTAGTATGGTGAAATCATTAATTAAAAAACCTCATGGGATAATATTAGTCACAGGCCCTACAGGCTCAGGTAAAACAACAACTCTTTACGCTGCATTAGAGGAAATAAACGATAATAGTTGTAATATTATGACTGTTGAAGATCCTATTGAATACCTAATCGATGGAATTGGCCAGACACAAGTTAATACGAAGGTATCAATGACGTTTGCTAAAGGTTTAAGAGCTATTTTAAGACAAGATCCTGACGTCGTTATGGTTGGCGAAATAAGAGACTTAGAAACTGCTGAAATAGCTATTCAGGCAAGCCTAACAGGGCATCTTGTTTTCTCTACACTTCATACAAATACTGCTATTGGTGCAATTACGAGATTAAGAGATATGGGTGTTGAACCATTTCTTCTTTCATCAAGTCTCATAGGCGTGATTGCACAGCGGCTTGTTCGTATTCTCGATGAAGAATCGAAAGAATTATATATTCCTAGTAATTATGAACGACAAGTACTTAAAATCAAAAAAAATGAAAATATCCAATTATGCCGACCTAAGCATCCCAATGACAATGGGTATAAAGGAAGAACAGGTATTTACGAAGTAATCAGTTTAGATGATTCTATTCGATCAATGATTCATTCTGGTGAAAGCGAACAAAAATTAGAGCAATATGCAAGAACAATAAGTCCCAGTATAAATCATGATGCAAGACGACATGTTTTAGACGGAAAAACCACCATAGAAGAAATGATAAGAGTTACAAAAGTTGAAGAATAGAATAAGAATTAAAAAGTTAGTTTAGGAAAAAGAAATGAGTGCTTTTGAATATTTAGCTTTAGATCAATCAAAAAGAGAAACGAAAGGGGCAATTGAAGCTGAGACAGCAAAACATGCTCGTAATGCTCTTAGAAATCAAGGATTAATTCCAATAAAGATTACAGCAGTTACGAGTAAAAAAATTCATAATTCGTTTCGCCTTTCTCTAAAAAAACGTATGGGAGCTAATGAACTAGCTATTTTAACTAGACAGCTAGCAACACTAAATCGATCTGGATTACCATTAGACGAATCCTTAGAAGTTATAGCTAAACAACATGAAAAGCCCAGAACTAAACAAATTATACTTGCTGTCCGCTCACGCGTCTTAGAAGGGTACACTTTAGCTGATTCGTTAGGTGACTTTCCATTTGCATTTCCTAAAATGTACTGCACAACAGTTGCAGCTGGCGAAGAATCTGGTCATTTAGACGCGGTCTTGGAACGACTTGCAGACTTTACTGAATCTAGGCAAGAGCTACAACAACAAATAAAAAATGCGATGATTTACCCGATGGTTCTAGCTATAACAGCAATATCGATTATCAGTTTTATGCTGGCTTATGTAGTTCCTAAAGTTGTAACAATTTTTATAAACTATAACCAACAACTTCCTTTGCTTACCAGAATAATGATTACTTGTAGTGAATTTCTTCAAAACTATTGGTTATTGATGATAGGCATAATATTTTCTTTAATTTTTTTGGGTAAAATTTTACTCAAAAGAACATTTTATTTAAGAAAATACCATCATTTGTTACTTAAATTGCCATTAATAAAAAAATTAACAATAGGAATTAATACCGCTAGATTTACTCGAACACTAGGAATACTCACAGGCAGTGGTGTGCCAATTCTCAAGGCATTAAAGATTTCTTCTCAAGTTGTTACGAATATGCCAATGCGAAGTGCCATTGAAGTTTCAGCAACGCGGGTTGAAGAAGGCGAAATGATAAGTAGATCATTAGCAATCAGTCAATTATTCCCCATCATGGCAATTCATCTCATTGCTAGTGGTGAAGCAAGTGGTAATCTTGATGAAATGCTATTAAGAGCAGCTAAAAATCAAGAAAAAGAAGTGGACAATCTTATTACGACATTGATTGGAATCATGCAGCCATTACTTGTAATTATTATGGCTATAATCGTCCTACTTATCGTTTTGGCAATACTTTTACCCATCTTTGAAATTAACAACCTTATCAGTTAATTATTTTATCTATTCCTCATAAAATATCTTTGAACCAAATAAAATAATTTTTTATAGAATAGCTGTTTCTTAATTCTGTAATTTAGAGATTATTTGTTGTAGATCTAACATGATTGTTAGATAATGTTTTTTATCGTATACAAAACTTAGGAACTTCTACGATGATTAAAAGTGCACTAAAAACAAGCGTTATATTATTTATATTAGGACTAACTTCTGGATGTATAAGCCAACAGCAGCTAGACAGTGTTGAAGCTGCTGCCCAAAGTGCCTCGAGAAGCGCTGCCGCAGCAACGTCTGCTGCTGAAGCTGCCAAAGCATCTGCTGACGCAGCACAAAGAACAGCTGATAGAGCCATGCAGGCTGCTATGGATGCCCAAGATAGTTCAAATACAAATTGGGAACGCCTTGAAAGGATGTTCAAAAAATCGATGGAGAAGTAGTTAAAACTACTTTTCAACTCACTTAAAAGCCCTGCCCTGCATAGCTTTTGGATGTTTACTTCCGATAATGACCGGAATCCCGCTTGGGTCAATAAGTATTGTCTCTGCCATCTGCCAGTCAATGGTATCTCTATTACTTTCCTCTGTTACAGCAATAATTTTCTCAGTAAGAATTGTTAAATTATGTTTTTTAGGGGGATTATCATTCTCATATAAAAACGATTTAATAACTTCTTTTTTAGAATCAAGACTGCTATGAACTTCTAAAAATAATTTTCTTTCATCCCATCCCAGCTTAATTGGTTCATTAATAATTCTGACAGGTGTTCCTATTTTTAGTTCGTTATAAAGAAAAAATATATCTTCAGGATACATTCGAATACATCCATGTGTTACCCTCATGCCAACTCCTGCTGGTCTATTAGTGCCATGTATCAAATAGCCAGGAATATCTAATCGCATTGCGTACTCTCCAAGCGGATTATCTGGTCCTGGCGGAACAATTCTTGGTAAAAAATCCCCTTCAGCTTCATGCTCTGCTCTTATTGATTCAGGAGGATACCAAGAAGGATTTTTTGCTTTTGCAGTTATTCGTGTTTCTCCTAAAGGAGTATCCCAATCCATCCTTCCTATGCTTATTGGGTAGGTTATGACTATTAGTTTCTCATTTTTTTTTGGTGCAGGAAAATAATACATTCGATATTCAGCTAGATTAAGAACAAGGCCTTCTCTTCTGACGTTAGGTAAAATATATTTTGTAGGCAATAGGACATCAGAATCTTTTCCTGGTATCCATATATCTAAATTAGGATTAGCTTTAACAATATCCTCATATCCCAATCCATGCCTCCTAGCAATATCAAGTAGAGTATCCTTATGTTCTGCTTTTATAGTTTTTATACTACCAATAATATTATTTTCTAATGGAGGTAATTCATAGACTGCAGAAAAACTTAATGTTACACATAAAAAAAATGTCAAAACTGTTAAAAAAAAATATTTTAAATGTTGAATCATAGTTATTTACAAAATTCTACTTTAATAACGCATAAGAATTGAACCCCATGTAAAACCTCCGCCAAAGCCTTCCATAAGAATTAATTGTCCTCGTTGTATTCTTCCATCTTCAATGCCTACATCTAATGCCATAGGTATAGATGCAGATGAAGAATTACCGTGATTTTGAACTGTGAGAATTACTTTAGAGAGCGGCAATTTTAGTCGTTTAGCGGTGGCTTTTATAATTCTCATATTGGCTTGATGAGGCACTAGCCAGTCAAGTTTCTCCTGATCAATATTATTATCGCGCAATGTTTTCTCAGCAAGTTTTCCCAGAGTTCTAACTGCAACCTTGAAAACCTCATTCCCACTCATAAGAAGTTTTGCATCTGATGATCCGGCTTTATGAAGGTCTTTAGATGGCCCTATTGGATAACAAAGTAAATCTTTGTATTGACCATCTGAGCCTAAATGACAAGATATAATTCCCGACTCACTAGAGGGTTTTAAAATAACTGCGCCTGCTCCATCGCCAAAAAGAACACACGTTGAACGATCTGTCCAATCAAGAAGCCTGGAAAGACAGTCGGCTCCTATTACTAGGGCGCATTTAGCTTCACCAAGTTTAATAAATTTATCAGCTACAGCAGCTGCATAGATAAAGCCTGAGCATGCTGTTTCCAAACTAAATGCTGGGCATCCGCCTATTCCGAGTTTTTCTTGAACCAATGTTGCAGTATTAGGAAATACTAAATCTGGTGTACAAGTACCTACAATAATAAGATCGATTTCATTTGGATTTGTGGAGGAATTCCTAATTGCAATCTTAGCAGCCTCATATGCAAGGTCAGATGTTGATTGATCATCAGAAGCAATATGTCTTTTTTCGACGCCAGTTCTTGATTTTATCCAGTCGTCACTGGTATCAACTATCTCCTCAAGATCTTTATTAGTCAAAATATGATCGGGTAAATACTTACCAGTACCTGCTATTTTAGAATAAATCATATTTTTTCTTGTTCTAATAATTTTTTTATTTGTTGAGGCATTTGATTTTTTACTTCCACTAAAGCAGTTTCAATTGCCCGTTGAAATGCATATGAGTCAGCGTCGCCATGGCTTTTTATTACTATACCATTAAGCCCAACCAATGATGCTCCATTATAATGTCTAGAATCCATTTCAAGAGATAATCTCTTTAGGATGGGTTTAACAAAAATACCTTGAAATTTTGAAAACCAATCCCTATTTATTGAAATATTTAAGAATTTCATGAAATGCTTTGCAGTACCTTCCATCGTTTTTAATGCGATATTTCCAGTAAAGCCATCCGTAACAATAACATCAGCCTTACCAGATAAAATCTTACTTCCCTCTATAAAACCAACATAGTTAAGACTGCTTGATGAAAGCAAATTTGCTGCAGCTTTGACAGTATCGTGCCCTTTTGTATCTTCAACACCTATATTTAACAGCGCAATCCTTGGTCTCAGTATGTTGGAAATATCCGTCGCTACAATAGATCCCATTAGAGCAAATTGAAATAATTGCTCCTCATTGCTTATAGTATTAGCCCCTAAATCTAGCATGTGAATAGTTCCTCCAATAGCCGGTAATCCTGCAATAATTGCGGGCCTATCAATTTCAGGTAACATTTTTAAAACAAATTTCGCTGTAGCCATTAATGCTCCAGTATTTCCTGCGCTAACACACGCATGTGCGTTTCCCATTTTTAACAAATCAATAGCTACCCTCATGGAAGAATTCTTTTTTCTGCGTAATGCTTCTGTTGGGAGTTCAGACATATTAACTATTTCTGTTGCATTTTTGATCTCAATTCTGGATTCTTTTCCAATTATTTGAGCAACAAGAGAAGATAATTCCTTCTCTTTCCCAACTAAAATAATATGTAGATCAGATTCCTTATCAAGACACTTCCTGACAGCATGCACAACTACCTCTGCGCCAAGATCACCACTCATGGCATCAATAGCGATTATTGATTCACTCGTCATGAAATTTTTAAAAACATACTAAATTAAAATAACCATATTAGAAAAGATCATTCTTGCTCTTCTTCCTCAACAGGTCGTTCTATAACTTGTTTCCCCCTGTAAAACCCATCAGCTGTTACCCGGTGTCTAAGATGAGTTTCTCCGGTTGAGGGATCAATTGACAAAGAGGGTTTAATATTCTTTTGATGGGATCTTCTCATTCCTCTTTTAGATGGTGTTTTACGACTTTTTTGAACTGCCATTTTTGCCTCCATTAAGGGTGTGTGCATAATTTTAATAAATTTGCAGTGTTCCTAATACATATTTTACTTTATTAAGTCTTTCAAACTACTAAAAGGTTTATTCTTATTTTTCCCATCTACATTATTCAAAAGTAAGTTACAGTTTTCATCTGATTTATGTGAAGGGTACAAAGGTATAGATATAATTAAAATTTCTTCTATAAAATCATATATGTTGAGCTTTTCATTAGACAATTCCCAGATTTCATATTTTATATTCTTTAGAAAATTATTATCTCTTATCAAAAAAGCGTATTTTAATGAAATATTGAGCGGAAATTCAAACACTTCAAGGCAACGTTGGCAAATCATATATAAATTAACTGAAAGATTTCCTTCTAAAATCGGAAATTTTTTAGTTTTGTCAAGATAGCCGAATTGCATTTTAATATTTACTGAAGAATATCGCCAATTTTTGGCATCCTCATTTAATTTATAGCTTCCTAATTCACTTTCTAATATCAAGATAAGATTTTTAAAAGAGATTAAATCTTGTCTTAACTCAATCTCTTGGCCAGAATCAGCCATTTTTATTACTTTCACCGATTTTTCAGGTAAATTCTTCATTCACTAAATATTTTATCAATAAAATTATCCAGATCTGAAGATAATGATGCAGTAAAATGTTTTTCATTATCATTGTGATCTTTAAAAGCAATTGATTGTGCATGCAAAAAAAGTCTTTTAAGGCCTAATTTTCTTAATTTTTTGTTTTCATTAAAATTACCATATTTTTCATCTCCGAGTATTGGGTAACCTAGGTGCGAAAGATGAACTCGAATTTGATGGGTCCGCCCTGTAAGTGGCTGGCAATGCAGTAAACTATATTTTTTGTTACTTTTTATTAATCGAAATATAGTTTTAGAGGGTTTGCCATTTTTTTTATCTACAATAACATGCCTTTCTTTTCCCTTTCGATAAGATACCAAAAGAGGAAAATCAAATAGTTTTTCACCTAATTCCCAATGACCTAAAACTAAAGCAAAATAGTTTTTTTCAATAAGTCCGGATCGAAATTTTTCGTGCAAATACCTTAATGTGCTCCTTTTTTTTGATAAAATAAGGCACCCTGAAGTTTCTCTATCTAAACGATGCGCGAGTGAAGCTTTATGTAAATCAGCTCTAACTTCTCTTACGCATTCAATAACGCCGTAATTGATTCCACTCCCACCATGAACTGCTATCCCACTTGGTTTGTTGAGAACTAATATATTCTTATCCTCAAAAATAATAGTATTTACTACCCAATTTTTTTTGATTGATTTCTTTGTTAAAACATTCTTATTTTCATAAACAGGGGGCAATCTTAATTTATCATTACACAGCAATTTGTATGATGGGCCGACTCTTCCTCCATTAATTCTTACTTCGCCGCGTCGAATAATATTGTAAATCCGGTTTTTAGGAACGCTTGGTAAAAATCGTTGTATAAAATTGTCAATTCTTTGCCCAGATTCTTCATCCGTAATAATTATATTACGTACTTTTGATCGTTTTAAATGACTAAAATTTTTTAACTTTTCTTGCATGAACAACAACTTATTTAAATTTTCTACTATTGATTATCACTACAAATTTATATTAGTTATGATATATTATGTTTAATATTGGTTCATATAACCATATATATTATTTTTAAAATAATCACCATGTTAAGACGGTGTTAATAAAGAATTTAAATTTTCTGTTCTTGCGTTATAAAACAAAAGTACAGATATAACGGACAACGACTAAATTAATAGATCGGTGCCACAGCAGAAATACTGCAGGATTTTACAAAAGTTGATTTTATATTGTGTTTTCGGAATCAACTAAAATTTGACCTCCATGCTTAAAACTTTGTTATAAGTTTTAGCAATATCGTAGGATATTCTAACAAACTGCTGTTTTCATCGATTCTTATCAATCGTTGCATTTAACTTATTATAAAGTAGGGCAACATGAAAAGAATGTTAATCAATGCAACTCAAGAAGAAGAGTTGCGCATAGCAATGGTAGATGGTCAAAATCTTTATGACCTTAACATTGAATCATCATCAAGTGAACGCAAAAAAGCCAATATTTATAAGGGCACCATAAGTCGTATTGAACCAAGCCTTGAGGCAGCATTTGTTAACTACGGCGAAGAAAGGCATGGATTTTTACCTCTAAAAGAAATATCTAGAGAATATTTCATTAAAGAAATTGAACCAGGTTCAAAGGTAAATATAAAAGATGTCTTAAAAGAGGGGCAAGATATTGTTGTACAAATTGACAAAGAAGAACGCGGTAAAAAAGGTGCGGCTCTAACCTCATTTGTGAGTATTGCTGGAAGTTTTTTAGTTCTTAAGCCAAATAAAATAAGATCAGGAGGAATTTCTCGTCGTATTATAGGTCAAGATCGTGATATCGCAAAAAAGAACATAAAAGAACTAAGTATTCCAGAGGGCATGAGTTTAATACTCCGAACTGCCGGTGTTGCAAGATCATTTGAGGAATTAGAATGGGATTTAAAGAATCAACTTGCAATTTGGGAGGCCATTAAGACTGTAGTTGTAAAGAAACCTTCGCCATTCCTAGTGTATCGTGAAAGCAATGCTGTAATTAGGGCATTACGAGATTTTCTGACTAATGAAATTAATGAAATCGTTGTAGATAACAAATCTGTACATAACGAGGCCAAAGATTTTATTGAACAATTCATGCCTAAGAATAAAAATAAATTAAAAAGTTATAATGACGATGTACCTTTATTTACACGCTATCAAATTGAATCACAAATTGAATCAGCTTTTGCACATACAGTAAATCTTCCATCTGGAGGGAGCATTGTACTTGATCATACAGAAGCTCTATTTTCTATCGATATCAATTCATCTAGGGCAACAAAAGGCGAGGATATTGAAGATACAGCATTACAAACAAACCTTGAAGCTGCTGATGAAATTGGTCGTCAACTTCGACTGCGTGACCTTGGAGGATTAATTGTAATAGATTTTATCGACATGAACATAATGAAGAATCAACGTTCCGTAGAAACAAGAATAAGAGGGGCGATAAAAGAAGATCGCGCACGAATTCAAGTTGGAAAAATTAGTAGATTTGGATTGTTAGAAATGTCTAGACAGAGGTTACGACCATCGTTAGATGAATTTAACCAATTAAGATGCCCAAGATGCAATGGTATTGGCTTCATAAGAAACGTTGAATCTGTGGCATTAGTAATTTTAAGAATAATCGAAGAAGAATCTAGAAAGGAAAAAACTGCAAAAGTTATAGCACAACTTCCTGTTGAAGTTGCAACTTACTTGCTTAATGAGAAGCGTCACTGGGTACAAAATCTTGAAAAAAGGAATTCAACCCAAGTTATTCTGATTGCCGATTCACAACTCCAGACCCCTCATTATAATATTCGGCGCATTAGAGAAGATCAGATTGATCTTACAGAAAATTCAGGTACAAGCTACACGCTTAAAGAAAATCTAGATGAACAAATTATTCCAGAAGCTATGCAAAATAAAAAAGAGACTGAAATTGCAGCCGTTACTTCACTAGTATTTACAAGCCCTCCAGAGGGTAAAACAGATGGTTTATTTGAAAAAATAAAAAACCTATTTGGCTCTGATGAAGAAAATAAAATTGTAAGTAATAAAAATAAAAAAAATATACATAAGAAAAAATCTTACAGACGTAATACAAAATCACGATATAACCAAAAAAAAGAGGGTTTACGTAAAAGTCATTCTCAAAAACATATTGCAAAAAAACAGAAAAAATCATCAAAAGATAGTGTTCAAACAAAAGAAAACTCAAATGAAATTAAAGCTATAAAAACAAAACAGAATGATAAAAAATTTAAAAAAACAAAAGATACAATAAAACAATCAAAAGAAAATAAATCTCCGAAAGAACAAGATATTTCTGTGTCTGTAAATAGCGCCACCGAGAACAAAAAGAATCCAAACCTCAAAACAAATAAAAAAGTATCTAATTCCAAAGAAAACAATGAAACTCAAAAACGATTATTACCGTGGAAGCCTGAATTAGAAAAAAACGCCAGCTCAACAGAAAAAGGCTCAACAAATACTAAAAATACTTCTAAAAAGAGAAGTAATAAATTAATAGATAAATAAATAGATTTTATTGGAGGATCTTGTTTATTTTGCAATTAAGTCTCTTACTATTGATAAGTCAGCTTCAGTATCTACACTTGGACCTGGATAGATACCCGTTTGACCGACTTTAATCAAAAAGCCGTGCTCTAGAGCTCTTAATTGTTCAAGTTTCTCAGATTTCTCAAGAAATGTTTCTGGTAAGGTGCGGAGTTTTTTCAAAACACAACATTTATATCCATAGATACCGTGATGATGCAAACAATCCCCGTGTTTTGGTGTACGACTAAAATATAATGCATACGATGATTTATTGACTATCACTTTTACTACATTCGTGTCATGTAGATCCTCATTAGACTGAATTGGAGATGCTAGAGTTGAAATATCAACTTTTGAATCATTAAGTAATTGAGCACATTGATTAATTAGCTCGGGCCTCATCAGTGGTTCATCGCCTTGAAGATTAATAATCGATAGACTCTCTGGCCAACTAAGTAAATCACAGACCTCTGCAATCCTCTCTGATCCAGAGTTATGCTCTTTTGAGGTCATTACAACATTTGCACCAAATGAGCTAGCAACTTCTTGAATCATGTTATTATCAGTTGCAATAAAAATTTCACCCGCATCACTTGCTACAGCAGATTGCCAAACGTGTTCAATCATTGGTTTACCAGCTATATCACACAATAGTTTTCCAGGAAATCTTTCTGACTCATATCGTGCTGGTATTACCACGTTAAATTTTTCATGATTCATGCTAATTTTTCTTTAAGAATATCTTCAATCTGTTTTAACCAATTTAAATTTGTTGAATTTTGAAATTTTAAATGCACTGGGATATACCAAATATTCTTTTCAGCAAAAAAACGACATTTTACAGCATCTTTTTCTGTCATAAGAATATTAAGATCATCATTAAATTCAAGGTCAACAGATTCAAGAGACACATGATCATAAAAAAAATGAGGTGTAACTTTAATCCCAAAACCTGCAAGAAAATTAAAGAATCGCTCTGGGTTACCTATTCCCGCAATAGCATGAACATGTTGACCTTTAAAATCATGAAGATTTTTTGATTCATGATTATTTATTTTATAAGCCAAGGATCCATCAAGATAAAAGTTAATAATATTATTAGTTTGCTCAAATTCAATAATAGTTTCTGAGAAATTCTTAGATTGAACAAAAATATAATCAACTTCCTTTAACCTTTTCTGAGATTCTCTTAATGGCCCAGCAGGGAGTAATTTTTTATTACCCAGACCTCTATCACCATCTATTACAATTATTTCAATATCCCTTTTTAACGCATAATGTTGCAAGCCATCGTCAACAATAATTACATCTACACTTTTCTTTTCTAGAGTTCTTGCTGCTAGAGTCCTATTTGGGTGCACTACAATTGGGCAATTAACTTTTCTTGCAATTACAATTGATTCATCGCCTACTTCGGCTGGTGTATTTGTTTTTGAAACTTCAATTGGAAAATTACCAATTTTTGATCCAAATCCATGACATATAATCCCAGGTGAAAATCCACTTTCTGCTAATTTATTTGCTATCTCGATCACTAAAGGTGTTTTTCCAGTACCTCCTATTGAAATATTTCCTACAACAATTACAGGTACAGATGCTTTGTATGATGAAAGAAAGTTAAACTGATACAAAATTCTTCTGAGCTTTACAGCAAACCCATAAATCCAACTTATAGGTAAAAAAAATAAAAAAATTAGAGAGTTTTCATACCAGATATGAGTTAATAATCTTTCAAATTTTATGAAAAATGCTTTTATCAAAATAGTCCTATTTTTTGTTGAATTGTATTCGATAAAGCTCAGCGTAATGATTATTCTTATCGAGTAACTCTTGGTGATTACCTATTTCAACAATACGTCCTTTGTGCAAAACAATAATTTGATCTACCCTTTCTACAGTAGATAATCTATGAGCAATAACAAGTGTGGTACAATTTTTCATCAATTTTTCTAAAGCTAATTGGATATTTCTCTCTGATTTTGAATCAAGAGATGAAGTTGCTTCATCTAAAATTAGTATAGGCGCATCTTTTAAAATCGCCCTACCTATAGCAATCCTTTGCCTTTGACCTCCGGACAAGAGCTCACCTCTATCACCGATGATAGTTTCTAGTCCGTTGGGAAATTCTTTTGCAAAATCCAGTATGTGAGCAGTTTCTGCTGCTATTAATTGATCTGCAGTTGTAGTATTAGTTAATTCTCCATAAGCTAAATTATTTGAAATTGTGTCATTAAATAGTATTACGTCCTGATTAACTAAACTTATATTTTTACGTAAATTACTTAGTACATATTCTTGAATAGGGATATCATCTATAAATATTTCGCCTTTCGATAAGTTATAAAACCTTGCTAATAGATTCACAATGGTTGATTTTCCGCTTCCTGAGCGACCAACAATTGCTAATGATTTTCCTGCTTTAATTTCAAAGGAAATATTTTCTAATACATTTTTCTCACCTTTATTATAAGAAAAACTAACATTACTAAATCTTATGCTTCCAGAAATTGAGTTACTAACATGAGATCCTGTATCAATTTCTTCTGGTTGATCTATTACAGAAAATAAACTCCGCGAAGCTGCTACCCCTCTCTGAAGAGTTGCATTGACATTTGTAATCCTTCGAACTGGTTGAAGCATAAGCATCATAGCGCCAAAGAATGACATAAAACTACCTGGGCTAAGCTGGCTATTTATTGCCTCAATGCCGGCTAAATATATTACACCAGAAACTCCGATTCCAAAAATGACTTGAGTAACAGCAACCCCCATTGAACGTGAACGAATAAGCTTAAGATTTTGCAATCGATTAGATTCATCTATATTTATCAGACGATTCATTTCGTAATCATTACCACCAAAAATTTTAACGATTTTATTACCAATCAAAACTTCTTCTGACACTTGCGTAACTTCTCCAACAGAATTCTGAATTTTTCCACTATATCTTCGAAATGCTGACCCTAGAAATTTAATGAGTACTGCAATGACTGGTAAAACAAGAGCAACCATCATAAATAAACGTGGACTTTGATATATCATTAGTGCAATAGCAGCTATCACGGTTAAAACATCTCGAATCAGTATCGTTACCACATGGGTTACTGATTCAGAGATCATTTCCACGTTGTATGTAATTTTTGAGATAATTGAACCTTTCTTCCTTTTTTCAAAAAAACTTATGGGCAAGGTTAAAAATTTTTCAAAAACTTCGCGACGTAATGTACTAATAACATTACGTCCAATCCATCCTAATGAAGCTTCAGTCGCAAAACCCATAAAACCTCGAATCACAAATATTCCAATAAATGCAATAGGTAACCAACGACTAGCTTCTAGATTCTTTGCAACCAGCGTTTCATCCATTAGTGGCTCAACTAGTGCTACCATAATCATCTCAACGAAAGCTGTAGCTGCCATCGAAAAAATAGCAATTAGCCCGATTACTCTGTAAGGAGTTACATAACCCCAAAGTCTTTTATAAATATGGAATACAGAATTATCAGCATTGCTAGTCATAAGACACCAAACTATTCATAATCTATGTTGTTTTTTTCATTGTTATGTCCAGTTAATATTGAACAAATTGTTATGTATTGTATATACATGGTTTTCAGAAAAATTTCTTATGTTATTGAAAAATTAAATCTAAAATTGATGAATAACCCCATCTTCGAGATGCAGTATTCTATCCATTTTTTTTGCTATCGCATTGTCATGCGTAACAATTATTAAGCTTGTGCGTATTTCGTCATTTAATTCTAGTAAAAGTTCTAAAACTTCTTCACGATTGTTTGAATCTAAATTTCCTGTCGGTTCATCGGCTAAAATAATTTTAGGTTTAGTTATTAATGCGCGTGCAACAGCAGCACGCTGTCGCTCTCCTCCAGATAAAGCTGAAGGTTTATGAGACAATCTATCTCCCAATCTAACACGACCAAGCATTTCCTTAGATTTTCTCAGCGCTACTTTTTTATTTAATCCTCTTATCATTAAAGGAAAAGCTACATTTTCTTGTGCAGAAAATTCGCCTAATAGATGGTGAAACTGATATATAAAACCAATATAATTATTTCTTGATTTACACTTGGCAATTTCATCGATATTACTGAATAATTCTCCATTTAAAAATATTTCACCGTATGTTGGCTGATCTAAACCCCCTAGAATGTGCAGCAATGTGGTTTTTCCTGAGCCCGAAGATCCAACAATCGCAATTTTTTCACCCAATGAAATTTGTAAATTAACATCAGTTAAGACTTTCAAAACACCACTAGCTTCATTGAAATGTCGTGCAATTCCTTTGCATGACAATACAAAATTATCAATCATATCTAAGAACCTCTGAAGGATTAGTTCTTACAGCATTCATTGCAGGAATTAATGTCGCTAATATTGTTAATAAAAATGTAATAGCGGATATTTTTACAATATCTATCCATCGTAAGTCAGTTGGCAAATCACTTATAAAATAAACATCTGCAGCAAGAACTTTAAAATCGAAAATATTCTCGAAAAAACTGACAATTTCCACAAGATTTAATGTAAAGAAAGTACCTATGAAAACCCCCAGACTAATCCCTAAAAAACCTATAATACTCCCTTGGTTTAAAAATATTTTTAAAATACTCATGGGTTTTGCGCCTAATGTTCTTAATATGGCAATATCTGATTGTTTTTCATTAACTACCATCACAAGAGTTGATATGATATTAAAAACAGCCACCGCCACAGCCATCAATAAAATTACAAACAATATAGATTTTGTTATTTGAATTGACCTAAAAAGATTTACATGATTTCTTGTCCAATCATTGATAAGAAATTCCCCATCAAAACTTAATGCCACCTCTCTTACCACATTACCAGACTGGTAGATGTCATTGATTGATAATCTAATGCCATCAACAAAAGAATTTTTATTAAGAAGTTTTTGAGCATCACTTAAATCAATAAATACTAATCTTCTATCAAACTCATACATTCCTATCCTGAATATTCCACTGACATTGAAAATTTTTGATCTTGGAAACTTACCCATTGGAGTAGTAATACTTTCTGCTATATTCAAAATTACATTGTCGCCAATCACCACATCAAGATGATTTGCTAGATCTGAACCTAAAATTATGTTGAATTCATCTTTTTTCAGGCTACGCAAGGTTCCAGAGATCATCTCAGTCTCAATGTTTGAAACTGTTTCCTCAAGAGTAGATTCTATGCCACGAAATTCAATTCCACTAAAATTTTTCCCCATAACAACTAAACCCTTGCCATTCAAATAGGGAGCGGCTGATGTAACATTTGCATGTTCCTTGGCTTTCTCAGTATAGAAAGACCAATTCTCCATTGTGCCAGTTGAATCTTCAATATTTGCATGCGCAGAAACTGATAATAATTTTTCTCTCAGTTCTTTTTCAAAACCATTAACAACAGATAAAACAATAATTAATACAGATACGGCAATGGTAATACCAAAAATTGATATCGCTGATATCAAAGATATAAAATTATTATCTTTACTAGATAGTAAATATCTTTTGGCAACCCACATTTCTTGGATAGTCTTCATTATTTTATTGATATCTCAAAATCATTGCTGGATTTACCTTGGCAGCTTTTCTTGCCGGGTAAATAGTGGCTAGTGATGTTAGCAAGAAACCTACAATACCTATTATAATTATGTCATTGAATATAATGATTGATGGAATTTCAGTCACATAAAAAACATCTCCGGGCATAATTCTAAATCTAAAAAAATCCTCAATTAGTGGAACTAAAATTGGTACATTTTTTGCTACAATTAGTCCAATAAAAATACCAATGACAACACCAAACCACCCAATTAGTGCGCCCTGAATAAAAAAAATAGATACTATATTTCTCGGTTCTAGGCCAAGTGCCCGAAGAATGGCTATGTCCTTATTTTTATCCTTAACAACCATAACTAAACTTGCAACTATATTAAAAGCTGCAACCCCTATAATCAGAAATAGAATTAATGACATCATTGTTTTCTCAAGCTGAATGGCACGAAAATAACTTTTGTTTTGAAGGCCCCAATCTATAGCTAAATAGTTCTCTCCTAGTAATTTTTCTATTTGCTTGGCTATCAAAGGAGCTGCCATCACATTATTAGTTAAAAATCTTATTCCTGTTACATTTTCTTTCATGCCTACTAATTGACTGGCTTTGTTTAAATGAATTAAGGCAAGTGTTGAGTCGTGATCCTTTACGCCTGCTTCAAAAATAC